>Ga0224497_10002569_pt1 | contig 10721 bp, 10 predicted proteins | sample SF_Jul11_sed_USG_4_FD_167970 | JGI IMG/M metagenome (GOLD analysis project Ga0224497, IMG submission 167970) | Sediment microbial communities from San Francisco Bay, California, United States - SF_Jul11_sed_USGS_13 | ecosystem: Environmental > Aquatic > Marine > Sediment | place: USA...
AGCTCAGAAAACAATTGGAAGCGAATCTTGGTCAGATGGTCGGAGCCGGCATGTTCTACGCGGGGCCGCCGAAATTCGACGAGATTCTCCATCGACTCTCCGAAATGCACTCAGCCGTCAACAAAACGCGTCCGACTCGCACGAGATAACCCTCCGAAGTCTCATGGGAGCTTGGATAGAAGCGCCGATTCTCTGATTCTTCAGGCAGCGTCTGAGCAATTGAGCTCGTGATATAAAGTGTTCTTGAGCAACCTGTTTGGTGCGAGACGTTGTGTAGCGAAAAGGGGATTGCAATTAGCACGTTAACTCACAGTGCCCTGATGCAGCAGTACCTGCGCATCAAGGCCCAGTATCCGGACATGCTGGTCCTCTATCGCATGGGCGATTTCTACGAGCTCTTTTACAGCGACGCGGAGCGGGCGGCGCGGCTGCTCGACATCACGTTGACGCGCCGCGGCGAATCGGCCGGCGAGCCGATCAAGATGGCCGGCGTGCCGCACCACGCCGTCGAACAGTACCTCTCGCGACTGGTCAAGCTGGGCGAGTCGGTTGCCATCTGCGAGCAGACCGGGGGTCCAAACGCTTCGCGTGGTCTGGTCGATCGCCAGGTCACCCGCGTGGTAACCCCGGGCACGCTCACCGATGCTGCCCTGCTCGAGGACAAACGCGACAACATTCTGCTGGCGATGCTCCCCCAACGCGGTCTGCTGGGGCTGGCGTGGCTCTCTCTTTCCTCCGGCCGCTTCGCAGTGATGGAAACGGCCGTCGCCAACGTGACTGCCGAGCTCGAACGGATTGCGCCCTCGGAAATTCTGCTTCCCGAGGATGCGACGGCCGAATTTTTGAACGGACTGACAGCACCCGTAAAGCGCCTCCCGCCCTGGCAATTCGAGCGCGATGCGGCAATGCGCACGCTCACGCGGCAATTCGAGACTCGGGATCTCTCGGGATTCGGCGCCGCCGACCTGACCGCGGGCGTCTGCGCGGCGGGCGCGTTGCTCGAATACGCCCGCTCCACACAGGGCACTGCCATCGCCCACGTCAGGGCACTGACGGTCGAAGCGGAGCGCGCCTTCGTCCGCATGGACCCTGCCACGCGGCGCAATCTGGAGCTCACGGAAACGATCCGGGGCGAGCCGGCGCCGACGCTGTTCTCGCTGCTCGATACCTGCGCCACCACTATGGGCAGCCGGCTGCTGCGACATACGCTGCATCATCCGCTCAGCGACCGCGCGGCGCTCGCCGCGCGGCTCGACGCCGTGAGCGCGCTCGGCGGCGATGGCGGCGCCGCGCCTTACGGCGGCATCCACGGCTTGCTGGGAAATTGCGCTGACGTCGAGCGCATCACGGCGCGCATCGCGTTGCGCTCCGCCCGGCCGCGCGACCTATCGGCGCTACGGGAAACACTGAACGTGCTGCCGCAGTTCGGCCCGGCGTTGGCCGGGCTCCCCGCAGCCCGGCTGACAGAGCTCGCCGCCGTGCTCGCACCAGTCGATGACCTCGCCGCGCTTCTCCGCGCCGCAATCAAATCCGAGCCGGCAGCCGTGCTGCGTGAAGGCGGCGTGATCGCTGACGGCTACGATACGGAGCTCGACGAGCTGCGCGCCCTCCAGTCGAACTGTGGCGAATTCCTGGTGCAGCTCGAGGCCCGTGAACGCGAGCGTAGCGGCATCGCGAATCTCAAGGTCGAGTACAACCGCGTGCACGGCTTCTACATCGAGGTCACCCGCGCCCAGGCGGAGAAAGTGCCCGCTGATTACCGCCGCCGCCAGACGTTGAAGAATGCCGAGCGCTTTATCACTCCGGAGCTGAAATCGTTTGAAGACAAGGCGCTCTCGGCACAGGAACGCGCGCTCGCCAGGGAAAAGCACCTCTACGACAAGCTTCTCGAGAAACTCTCAGCGTACATTGCCCGCCTCCAGACGGTCGCAGAGGGACTTGCAGAGCTCGACCTGCTATCCAGTTTTGCCGAGCGCGCAGCAGCGCTCGATTACTGCCGGCCGGAATTCGCCGAAGAGCCACTGATCGATATCAAGGGGGGGCGGCACGCCGTTGTCGAGCGGCAGGTCGAGCAGTTCATCGCGAACGAGGCGTGCCTGTCGGCCACGCGCCAGATGCTGATCGTGACCGGCCCCAACATGGGGGGAAAATCGACATTCATGCGGCAGGTGGCCCTGATCGCGCTCCTCGCGCACTGCGGCTCTTTCGTGCCTGCGCAACGCGCCCGCCTCGGGCCGATCGACGCCATCTTTACGCGCATTGGCGCCGCTGACGATCTGGCTGGCGGCCGCTCCACGTTCATGGTTGAGATGACCGAAGCCGCGCACATCCTGCACCACGCGACGCGGGAAAGCCTCGTCCTCATGGACGAGATCGGCCGCGGCACATCGACCTTCGACGGCCTGGCGCTTGCCTGGGCGATCGCCCGCCACCTAGTCGAGAAAAACAGCAGTCTGGCGCTGTTTGCCACGCACTATTTCGAGATGACGCGCTTGGCCGAGGATTACCGGCAGGTTGTCAACGTCCATCTCGACGCGGTGGAGCACAAGGACCACATCGTTTTCCTGCATAGCGTCGAGGAAGGCCCGGCCAACCAGAGTTACGGGCTCCAGGTCGCGCAGCTGGCGGGCGTGCCGGCCGCCGTGATCCGCGCCGCGCGTGAACGCCTGGTAGAGCTCGAAGAGCATGGCGTGACAGCTGAGCCGCAACGCGATCTCTTCGCCGTCGGCGCGAGGAACGCATCCCTCGCGCCTCAACAAAAAGAGCACCCGGTGCTCAGGCGGTTGCAGGAACTAGATCCGGATACGCTGGCGCCGAAGGAAGCGCTCGAGCTTCTCTACCAGCTGCAGCGGCAGCTCGAAGAGTAGAAATTCAAACCTCTGACCGCAGAGGTGGAGAAAAATCAAAAATCCATTGAACCGCCAAGACGCCAAGAGGAACAGGATTCAGGAGAAAACTAGGTTCTGGCTTGGCGTGTACCGGTCACTGCTCACCGGTCACTGGTCACGCTTCTTCGGCGGCGCTATCGCGTGCACCGCACTCTGCACCGCGCTCTCTGCGGGCGCCGCCGAGTTCGCGTTTGCCGTGTTTGGTGACACGCCGTACACCGCTAACGAAGAGGCGAACTTTCCAGACCTGATCGCGGAAATGAACCGCGAAGGCCTCGCCTTCGTTATCCATCTCGGCGATTTCAAGAGCGCAAACAGTGCCTGCACTGATGACATCTACCTCGAGCGCCGCCGCTGGTTCGAATTATCCCGCCAACCCTTTGTATACGTACCGGGCGACAACGACTGGCTCGATTGCACTCGCGCACTGGGGGACCCCCGCAACCCGCGCGAGCGGCTGCAGAAGCTCCGCGCGTTGTTCTTCGGTACGAACGTCGGCCTTGGACAACACCCCCTCGACGTGGCCCGGCAATCCGGCCTTGCCAGACAACATCATTATCCCGAACACCTGCGTTGGTCGCACCGCGGGCTGGTATTTGTGACGCTCAACGTACCGGGACCATCCAACAATTTGCGCGATCCCAAGGAACACGAGCAACGCAGTGCGGCTATCGCGGATTGGCTTGCAGAATCATTCGCGCTGGCGCGGGAGCGCAACGTACAGGCCGTGGTAGTGCTGATGCATGCATCGCCTTGGGCGCCGTCCGGGCGAGCGCGCCGCGGCTTTGAACGGTTTCTTGCCCAGCTCGCGCGCGAGACGCAGCGTTTTAGAAATCCGGTACTGCTGGTCCACGGGGATGAACACCGCTTTGTGCTGGATCAGCCACTACGCAGTCCGGAGGGAAGCGCTCCGATCCAAAACTTTACCCGCATCGAGGTCTTCGGAAGCCCCGAGATGAACTGGGTGCGCGTGAAAGTAATTGAGAAGCCAGGACGTATCAGGTGGGACGTGACGCCGGGCAGCTAGATTCAGTGACCGGTGACCCGTGACCGTCACCGGTCACACGCTTCAATGATAATGGCCTTCGGGCCCATGCACATGGCCGTGCATCAGCTCGTCCTCGGTCGCGGCGCGAACTGCGGTCAAGGTGCCCGAGAAATGAAGTGTTTGACCCGCCAGAGGGTGATTGCCGTCTACGACCACTTTGTCCTCCGCGATATCGGTGATGGTGTAGATGACCATCGTGCCGGACTCCTCGCCGCGTCCTTCGAAGCGCATGCCCACCTCGAGGTTTCCCGGAAACTTGTCGCGCGACTCCATGCGCACCAACTCGGCATCGTAGTCGCCAAACGCGTCCTCGGGCTCGAGCCGAACCTGGCAGCCCTCGCCGACCGTCTTGCCCGCCAGCGCCTTCTCCACCAGCGGGAAAATGCCGTCGTAACCGCCGTGCAGATACTCGATCGGCGTATCCGAGCTCTCGATCAGCTGGCCGTCGGAATCCAGCAGCTCGTAGGTCAGTGTAACGACCGTGTCCTTGGTCACTTGCACTTGCCGGGTTCCCGCAGCAATTCGAGCACGTTAGCCGCGTGACCGCGCGACGTCACGCCGTAGAGCGTGTGCTTGAGCTGCCCCTTGCGATCGATGATGAAGGTGGAGCGGACAATGCACGTCTTCGTCTTGCCCTCGATTTCCTTGTCCTGGAGAACGCCGTAGCTCCGGCACACCTCACCCTCGACGTCCGCCAGCAGCTGCACCGACAGCCCGTGCTTGTCACGGAACGCGCCGTGCGACAGGCAATCGTCCATGCTGACGCCCAACACTACTGTCTTGAGCGCGTTAAATTCGTCGTCAAGCTCGCTAAATTCGATCGCCTCCATCGTGCAACCCGGGGTGTCGTCCTTGGGGTAGAAGTAAAGCACCACGTTCCGCTTGTTGCGGAAATCCTGCAGGCCCACCATATTCATGTCGGCATCGGGCAGATCGAAGAGCGGCGCCGCCCGCCCCGGTTGCAGCAATCGCGCGCTGTGTTGAGCTTCAGGCAACATGACAGGCCCATTTTGTGAACATCAGTCGCGCTGGTCAAGCGTTTTTGTCGCAGGATTTTGCCGGCCAGGTATCCGGCAAAATCCTTATCCGGAACTTTTTTTGCGGACCTGACGCGATCTGCACCCTGATTTGCAGTGCCTTCCCGGTCCATGGCATCGGAATCATGGCACTTTTCCAGGCCGGTCCCGCATATTAGACAGTTATACTTCAAGCAGCCTGCCCCACGGTGAGTTTTGGCGGGCTGCTTTTATCATCGTTTTGCATGACGAAAGATCGTCTCGGCAACCTCTCGGTCGAGCAATTTCTTCGCCGCCACTGGCAGAAGCGACCGTTGTTGGTGCGCAATGCGCTGCCGCAATGCGCCGGTCTGGTGCAGCGGGAACTGCTGTTTGACCTGGCCATGCACGACGACCTCGAATCACGTTTGGTTCTGCGCGACAAGGGGCGCTGGCGCGTGCGCTACGGACCCTTTACGCGTCGCGAGCTCGGTCGGTTGCCCGCATCGGGCTGGACGCTGCTCGTGCAAGGCATCGACCGCGTGCTGCCCGCCGCCCGCGATCTGCTCCAGCGCTTCAGTTTCATCCCCCGTGCGCGACTCGACGATGTCATGGTGAGCTACGCGCCTCCCGGCGGCGGTGTCGGCCCGCATTTCGACAGCTATGACGTCTTCCTGCTGCAACTGCAAGGCGCGCGGCGCTGGCGCGTGAGCCCACAGCGCGACCTGTCGCTCATCGAGGGCGCGCCACTGCGGATCCTGCGCCGCTTTCGCGCCTCACAGGAATGGGTGGTGCACCCGGGTGATCTGCTCTACCTGCCGCCGCGCTACGCGCACGACGGCATTGCCGTTACGGATGGTGTCACCTGCTCGATCGGGTTCCGGGCGCCGAGCGCGCAGGAACTGGGAACGAGATTTCTCGAGTTTCTTCAGGAGCAGCTTCAGCTAACCGGAATCTACAAAGACCCTGGGTTGCGGCGTCAGCGTCATCCCGCCCACCTCAATGATGCGATGGTGGAAAAACTCACGCGCCTGCTGGACGAGGTGCGCTGGAGCGCGGCCGACGTCGAGCGCTTTCTCGGCTGTTATCTGAGCGAGCCCACGGCGAACGTCGTATTCGTCCGTCCCCGCCGGCCGCTCGCGCCCGCCGCCTTTGCGCGCCGCGCCGCGCGCGACGGCGTGCGCCTCGCACTACCCACCCGCATGCTGTTCCGCCACGACGTTTTCTTCATCAACGGCGAGGCCTGCCCAGCACGTCCGCGTGCCGCACGCACGCTGCGCCTTCTGGCTGACCAAGGCCGGTTGCCTCCCGGGCGAACGGGCGATCAAGAATCGGCGCGTTGGCTTTATCACTGGTACCGGGCGGGCTATATTGAAATCGGACCGTGACGATTGACTCGTGACCGGCAAGGCACCTCCGTGAGAGACTTTAATTATGGAACGAACCGGCAATTTACCCCACGCCCAATATCGCCGTTTCGACGGCATGCGGGAGTTCGAGGCGCTCGTCGACGACATGATCCCGCAGACTCAAAGTGTGATTCGCGTCTTCGACAAGGCGCTCTCTCGTGAATACAATTCGCCGCGGCGCTACGAGGCGCTGCGCCAATTTCTGCTCGCAAGCCGGTCGAACCGGCTCATGATCGTGCTGCACGAGGCCGACCCGATCGCGCGCCAGTGCCCCCGCGTCATTGATCTCGCGCGCCAATTCAGCTCCGCGGTCAAGATTCATCAGACGTTGCGGCCCGCCAGGCATGTCTACGATCCATTGGTGATCTTCGATGCCACCCACTATCTGCACCGCTTTCATTACGACCATTTGCGCGCGGCCCAGGGCATGAACGATGTCATCGGCGCGCAGCAACTACTCGACCGCTTCACCGAGATCTGGGAAGCTTCGGCCCCGGCAATTTCCTTTGATAAGACGGGCCTCTAAAAAAGCCGGCCTGCGGGCCGGCTTTTTTTAAGGAGGAAGGATGAAGGAAAAACCGTTAGGTAGGATCTCTGTCGCCTTCCGCGTTCTAACTTCTGACTTAAAGGATTTGCCTCCAGGTAAATCCTTCGTCTTGCGTCGCCACCCCGATCCATTCCGCCTCGCATCCCAGCGCGCCGGCCAATGCGGCGCGCGCCAGCTCCGGCGTGTTGTTCTGCTGCGAAAGATGACCGGCGATCACGTGCTGGAGTCGGCTGCAATCGAGCTCCCCGAGCAGCTGGGCCGCGGCAGCGTTTTCAAGATGACCGAACCGCCCCGCGATGCGTTCCCTGAGCGTTGCAGGATATGCGCTGGCCTCCAGCATCGCGCGATCATGATTGCACTCGAGCACCAGCGCCTCAAGGCCGGAGAGCATCTGGGCTACGTAGGGCGTGGGCGCCCCGACATCGGTCAACACGCCGAGGCGCGCCGCGCCGTCAGCCAGCACGAACTGCACCGGCTCCCGCGCATCGTGAGGCACGGGATAGGGTTGCACCTCGATATCGCCGATGGCGAAGGGAGCGTGTCCGTCGATCAGCACGGCTTCGGGCAACGCCGCGCGGTCGCCTCCGAGCGCGGCCAAGGTTCCGTAGGTAAGATATACCGGCAACTCGTGGCGGCGCACGAGCCGCGCCACGCCGCCGGCATGATCGTCATGCTCGTGCGTGACGATGATGGCATCGATATCGCCGGGAACAAGTCCGATCCGGGCGAGCCGCGCGGTGACTTCCGCAAGGCCGAAGCCGCAGTCGAGCAGGATGAGGGTGTTTCCAGCTTCAACGAGGAGAGCGTTGCCACCGCTGCCGCTGCCCAACGATGCGAAGCGCATCATCGCGGGTAATGGAAAAAAGCAGAGATCTTCGACAGCTTTTCACTCATCACCCATCACCCGTCTCCCGTCACGTTATTTCAGTTGGTTGTAGAGGAGCGTGAGGATACGGTTGGACGTATCGGAGTGGTCCTGGCTGCCGTCCTTGTTCAGCACGTTGACGAGCGCCACGGACTGCTTGTCGGTCACCTGTATCCGGTATTGCTCGGGTTTGGGTGGCTCAGAGCTTTTCCAGAACGCGAGTTTGGAAAGCCATCCCGTCTCTTTCTTGGTCTGAACGTCGGTCTGCGGATCTATATAACGCACGTAGTAGAGCCCCTTCGCGCGATTGCGGTCCTCGACGGTGAAGCCGACCCGATCCAAGGCAAGTCCAACCCGCCGCCACGCGCGGTCGAATTGGTCGTTGAGCGCGAGCGTGCTGCCGTCGGTACCGTCGATCAACCGCGCGCGCGCGGGCGCCTCTTTAACGCTCGCCACTTCCTTCTTGGCGCGCTTTTCCTCGACACCGAATCGCGTCATCAGACGGCCCAGCATCTCGGCTTCGAGAGTGGGGTCGGGCGGTCGCGGCTGCCACATGGTTTCTTGGACTTGGTCCGTGTTCACGGCAGTCGTGTAGACTTCTTCCATTCCACGATGGCTGATGTAGATCTCCGTTGTCGCGGGCTTCACGCCATGTTCAAGGCGCGTGCGGAACTTGTCGCGCTCGCCGGTCTCATAGGGGGAAAACTTGCCCAAAAAGTTACGGATCACCCCGACGCCGGGTAGTTTCGCCCGGTTCTCGGCCCAGTCGGTCTCCATGATGCCGGCTTCGGGAAGCTCGAGATTGACGATGAAACCGGTTTCCTGCCAGAACGACTTCACCACTGGCCATACTTGGTCCGGCGTGCCGATCACCACCAGCCAGCGCTGGTTGCCATCGCGCTCGACGCGCACGCGTGTCGTCGTGGGCAGCACGAGCGAGGCCACGGTCGCCGAGCCCCGCGCACCGGAGCGATCGCGGGTGTATTCCGAATACGTCGCCGTTCCCTTCGGATTGATATCGGGCACGACATAGCGGTCGTCGGCGCTCGGGCGCGTCAGATCGGGCGGAATCTCCAGGGGCGGCAGCTTGCCCGTCGATTTGTAGTCGACTTTCTTGCTCTCGATACCGAGATTGCCGCATGCCCCCAGCAGCACGCCGACGAGCGCGCAAACCGCGTGATGCTGCAGGCTACGCGGCCACATATCGCCCTCCAGGCACTTCAAGCCCGATGCCCGCGTGCTGCATGGCCTCGCGCACTTGCTCGTGATAGGCGGCAGAGAGCGGGGTAAGCGGCAACCGGATGCCGCCCTTGATGAGCCCCATTTGTTCGACCGCCCACTTAACCGGAATCGGATTGGCCTCGACGAATAGCCGGCGATGCAAGGGCAGCAGGCGATTGTTGAGCTCGCGCGCCGCCGCGGCGTCGCTAGCGAGCGCCACGGAGCACATCTCGTGCATCAGCCTGGGCGCGACGTTTGCGGTAACGGAAATCACGCCATTGCCGCCGAGCAGCATCAAAACCAGCCCGGTCGCGTCGTCACCACTGTAGACCGCAAAGTCCTTTGGCTTACGCCGGATCAGGTCTGAGGCGCGCTCCAGATTGGCGGTCGCATCTTTGATGCCGATGATGTTCGGAATCTGCGCAAGCCGGAGCACCGTTTCGTTCTGCAGATCAGCCACGGTGCGCCCGGGGACGTTGTAGAGAATATGCGGAATATCCACCGCTTCCGCGATCGCCCTGAAGTGGCGGTAGAGTCCCTCCTGCGTCGGCTTGTTGTAATACGGAACGACCGACAAGCTCAGGTCCGCCCCCGCTTGTTTTGCGTACGCGGCGAGTTCGATCGCCTCGCTCGTGGAATTGGCGCCCGTACCCGCCACGACCCGAACGCGCTTCGCCGCGTGATCGACCGCAGTCTTGATGAGAAGCCGATGCTCATCGAAATCGACCGTCGGCGACTCGCCCGTGGTACCCACCGCGACGATGCCGTCGGTACCTTCCTTGATGTGCCAGTCGATCAGTCTGCGGAATGCGTCGAGATCAAGGACGCCGTCGACCTGCATCGGCGTCACGATCGCGACCATACTGCCCTGCAGCGGTGCCATCTAGAAAATTTCCTTCTGAAACAGGGCCTGGGTGTAAAGTGTAACTGTGTAATTTTACCTCATTGCAATGAATTCCATAAACAAGGTGACAGGCGGGACGAACGAATCGTTCCCCGCGGCCCCCGGCAATCAGCCCAAAATCCGTCCCTTATCGCCCCGGCCCTAAAGCAGATCGACCGCGCAGATACGCTGGACCATTGCGGGCTTGGGATCGGACACAAACAGGTCCTCGTAGGCAAGAACTCGCAGGCGCCCGCGCGCGACCTCCAGTAACTCTCCGGGCCGCAACAGGAAATCGGGATTGGAAGGGCGGCCGTAGCGTTCATTGCCCGCCGCGAAGGTCTCGTAGATCAACGCTCCTCCCGGCGCCACCGCGGCCAGCAGGCGGGAAAACAACGGCCGCCAAAGGTAGTGGACCACCACCACCCCGGCGAAGCGCTGCCCCTCGAAGGGCCAAGGCCCCTTCTCCAGATCGGCGCACCGGGCGGTGACGTTCGCTGCGCCACTCAGCCACGACAACACCGCAGGATCCCGGTCAACCGCGTCTACCGGGTGGCCCCGGGCGGCAAACAGTCGGGCATGCCGCCCTCGGCCGCAGGCGATATCCAACACGCGCCCGCCCGCAGGGATCCGGTCAGCCCAGCGCTCGACCCACGGCGATGGCGCGGCGAGATCGTGAGGATCAGTGACCATAGATGAGCCGCCAATGAACGCCGATCACACGAAAGAAGTGATGATTAATGGTGATGCGAAATGGTGATGAAGAGCGCCTGCAACCTTGTACATCACCACTAATCATCACCATCTCTCATCACCAGTACTCGTCACGAGTTCCTGGTCATCGGTCACCGGTCACCGGTAAGTG
>Ga0224497_10002570_pt1 | contig 10718 bp, 8 predicted proteins | sample SF_Jul11_sed_USG_4_FD_167970 | JGI IMG/M metagenome (GOLD analysis project Ga0224497, IMG submission 167970) | Sediment microbial communities from San Francisco Bay, California, United States - SF_Jul11_sed_USGS_13 | ecosystem: Environmental > Aquatic > Marine > Sediment | place: USA: California...
CTCGGAGCGCAGTGTGCCAATTGCCAGGCCGATATATCGGTGCGCTACCCGCTCGTGGAAATCTCGACCGCGGTACTTGCGGCTGTCTGCGCCTGGCGATACGGGTTCGGCTGGGAAGCACTCCTGACTATCGGCATGACCTTTACGTTGATCGCGATCAGCATGATCGACATCGATCATCAGCTCATCCCTGATTCCATAGTCCTGCCCCTACTTTGGATTGGCCTGGCGATAAGCCTTTGGCACCCGGTCGAAGGCGCAGAGACGCTATTCATACCACCGAAACACGCCATTATTGGCGCGCTCGCCGGTTATATCAGCCTGTGGAGCGTTTACTGGATCTTCAAGATCGTTACGGGCAAGGAAGGCATGGGATACGGCGATTTCAAGCTGCTCGCCGCCCTGGGAGCCTGGCTCGGCTGGCAGTCATTGCCGATCATCGTGCTGATGTCCGCCGTGGTCGGGGCCCTCGTGGGCGTCGCGCTCATCGTGCTGCGCAAACGGGACCGCAGCATACCCATGCCGTTCGGACCTTACCTGGCGGCCGCGGGCTGGATCACGATGCTCTATGGCGAGACGATCAAGAACACTTATCTCGACATGGCACTGTAATTGGCAAGCAAGCGATCAGACGATGACGGGCGGCCGCTCCGGATCGGCATGACCGGAGGTATCGCCAGCGGCAAATCCGCGGTCGCCGACATGTTCGCAGCCGTCGGTGTTCCGATCATCGATACCGACGTCATAGCGCGCCAGATCGTCGCGCCGGGCCAACCTGCGCTCGAGGAGATCAGGAGCCGATTCGGAGAGCAGGTTTTGACCGCCGACGGGGAACTTGACCGTGCGGCCATGCGGCAACTCGTGTTCTCCGACGAACACATGCGGCACCGACTCGAGGCGATCTTGCATCCGCGCATTCGTGCAGAAACCGTCCGTCAGGCTTTCGCGGCCGACGGCGACTACCAGATCATCGTGGTGCCATTGCTCGCCGAATCACCGTTCAGGCATTTCGTCGATCGCGTGCTTGTCGTCGATTGTCACGAAGACGCCCAGATGCGCCGGCTGCTCGCGCGGGATACCGAAAACACCCGGCAGGCTCGGCGGATTCTCAAAGCACAGGCGAGCCGAGCCGAACGCCTGGCAATTGCGGACGATGTGATTGATAACGATGGCAGTCTGGACAACACCAGGCTTCAGGTCGAGACGCTGCACCGCCGGTATTTGGAGCTGGCTCGACTACAGACAGACCTGTAGCCGGGCCGCCAATGCAATCGCCGGGGCCCTGTCGATTCCGGGTGGGCGCTCAGCGTCTGACCGTCGCAAATCAGCTACAGTAATGAGTTGATTTGCCAGTCGCGAGACGGTGGCGCAGAATATGCCGATGTCGAAACCTGCGACTCATTTGGCGGCGTTTGCCGCGGCCAGCGCCACGGCACAATACGAACAGCCGCTCTCCGAACGTATGCGCACGTTTATGAGGCTCGAATTTCTCTACCAGCAGATGCTGTACAACAACGAGATCGAGAGCGACTGGGCAACTCGCGCTACGATTGCGGGCCTGCTCGAGATCATGGCGATACTATCGCGTGGCGATGTGCGCAGCGATGTTCACAAAGAGCTGAATCTGCAGCTGTCTGCCTTGCAGCGCTATCAGAGCCAGCCGGAGGTTGATTCAGGCCGGCTCGATGCGTTGATTCGCAATTTGATCGAGAATCGGGCCGAAGTCGACGCGATCGGTACACAGTATCTGCAGCCGATGAAGGAATCCGAATTCCTCAATGCAATCAAGCACCGCAGTGCTATCCCGGGCGGCACGTGCGAATTCGATTTGCCGGAGTACAGTCATTGGCTCCGCCAGCCGTATGCACGACGGGCGCAGGATATCGACAAATGGATCAAAGCAATTCGACCGATATGCGATGCCGTCGTGGAGGTCCTCTGGTTGATTCGAGAAAGCGGTCAACCGATCGACAAGATCGCGTTGAACGGCATGTATCAACACAACATGCAAAAGGACGCAAATTGTCGTTTGCTGCGAGTGATCCTGCCGGAGGCCAGTACGCTATATCCCGAAATCAGTGGCAGCCAGCATCGCTTTACCGTGCGGTTCCTGGAATGGTCCACGATCGCGCGTCGCGCCACGCAAACCGGCCACGACATCAAATTTCAGCTATCGATTTGTTGACATCGTCATAACCACGAGTCTGTGCAGGTCTGCCGCGGCGGACAATGGCTGTCGAGTTGCTGTCACATCGAAGCAGGTGTGTGCGCGCGTGCCCAGCGCGCGCGTTGGAGCAGACGGCTGCCGCGCAGGCCGCCAAAATCGCGGTCCAATTGATTGACACCGGGGGATCCTCCGCCGGCGCGCACCTACAGTGCTCTTAACGCCTCGACGATAGGCTTGTCAGCCGGCAGCAGCGCCTCGGCTTCGAGCAGTGCCGCTTCTACCCAGCGCAACTGCTGACCCTCGCGCCCTTCGGGCTCCCGCCGCCACTCGCTGATCAGGAAAAAGTCGATCTCGACAATACGATCGGAATACTCGTGGCGCAGACTCATGAATTCGCGACTTTTTGCGACTTCGATACCGATCTCTTCGGCTAATTCTCTCGTGAGCGCCTCCGTTGCGGATTCACCTGCACCGATCTTACCGCCCGGAAATTCCCATAGGCCCTGGAACGGTCCGTCGCCCAGTCGCTCCGAGATCAGTACCCGGCCGCATGCATCGTGGAGGATGCCCGCAGCAACGCGCAGGTATTTCATTGCGACAAACTGCTCAAGCTGCCATGGCAGCGCTTGTATTTCCTGCCCGACCCGCAAGGACATGGCTCATTGCGGCCGACCTTACGGCCTTCGCGCACGAACGGCGCAGCCGGCGGCGCTGAGGACACGGCTCCGGGCTGCCGCTGACCCTCGGCAGCCGCGGACCGGCCTGCGCCGAGCGCGGAGGCCTCGGCGTGATGATATTGCATGGACTGTGCGGCGCGCCGGCGTTCCGCCGCGTCATCGAGGTCGTCTTCACCCTGGATTCGGATGCGCATCAGGATGCTGATCGTGTCGTGTTTGATTTGTTCGAGCATCGCGCCAAACATCTCGAACGCTTCGCGCTTGTATTCCTGCTTCGGGTTTTTCTGCGCATACGACCTGAGACCGATGCCCTGGCGCAGATGATCCATTCCGGCCAGGTGCTCCTTCCAGTGAAAATCGAGCTGGCGCAGCATAATTTGCTTCTCGAGGTTGCGCATTAGCTCGGCGCCCACCGTTGCCTGCTTATTTGCATATGCTTCGGCCGCCGCCGCAACACAGCGCTCGCGGATTCCGTCATCGTTGAGTGTCGGATTCTCGCGAATCCAGCGCGCAACATCGATGTTCAATCCAAACTCGGATTCGAGCGCATGTCCGAGGCCTTCCGAATCCCACTGCTCTTCGAGACTGCCTGGCAGAATGTACTTCTCGACCGTAGCCGCAATAATCTCGTCACGGATCGCGACAATGGAGTCCTCGATCTCGTCGGCCTCCATGAGTTCAGATCGTTGGTGATAAACGACTTTGCGTTGATCGTTTGCAACGTCATCGTATTCCAGGAGGTTCTTGCGAATATCGAAGTTGTGGGCCTCGACCTTGCGCTGTGCTCGCTCAATCTGACGCGACAGCAACTTGCTCTCGATCGCTTCGCCCTCGCGCATGCCGGCGCGACCGAGCAGCGCTTTCGTGCGCTCAGGATCGCCAAAGATCCGCATCAGCGTATCTTCCATCGACAGATAGAAACGGCTCGAACCAGGATCGCCCTGGCGACCTGCGCGGCCACGGAGCTGATTGTCGATGCGTCGGGATTCGTGTCTTTCGGTGCCAACGATATGCAAACCACCCGCGTCGATGACGGCTTTGTGTCGGGAATCCCAGTCGCTGCGAATCGCATCGACGTCTGCGCCTTCCCCCGCAGCTGCGAATTCCGCCTCGAGGTTGCCGCCCAATACGATGTCGGTGCCACGACCGGCCATATTCGTCGCGATCGTAATCGCTCCCGGTCGGCCCGCGTGCTGTACGACATGCGCTTCGCGCTCGTGCTGCTTTGCATTGAGTACTTCGTGATCGATTTTTTTCTTGGTAAGCAGATTCGACAGGTATTCCGACGTCTCGATCGAGGTCGTGCCCACGAGTACCGGCTGGCCCCGCTCCCGGCAGTCAGCAATGTCCTCGATGATCGCCTCGAATTTGTCCTTTTGCGTCAGGTACACGAGATCGGCATGATCCGCACGTATCATCGGCTTGTGCGTCGGAATAACGACGACCTCGAGGCCATAGATTTGCTGGAATTCGAATGCCTCGGTATCGGCCGTGCCGGTCATTCCCGACAGGTTGCGGTACAGGCGGAAATAGTTCTGAAACGTTATTGACGCAACAGTCTGGTTTTCCTGCTTGATCGCGACGCCCTCCTTGGCTTCGATCGCCTGATGCAGCCCGTCCGACCAGCGCCGCCCCGGCATCGTGCGGCCCGTAAATTCATCGACGATGACGACCTCGCCATCCTTGACGATATAGTCAACGTCGTGCTGATAAATCGCGTGCGCGCGTAACGCCGCATTGAGATGGTGCAGCAGACGAATATTGCTCGCGTCGTAAAGGCTTTCGCCCTGATCCAGCAGGCCGGCTTGAGTCATTAGCGACTCGATCTTCTGGTGGCCTTCCTCAGTCATATACGCCTGCTTGGCTTTTTCGTCGACCGTATAATCGCCACGGACTACGAGTCTGCAGCGCGGCGTCTTGCCGTTGCCATCGACCCACACGACATCGGCCTGGCGCGCCTCGCCAATGTCGATGGCTTGGTCCAGGCTCAAGATTTCGGTCTCGGCGCCGGTGTCGTCCGTAACCGTGACGGTCTTGCCTCGCTCATCAACGAGCGTGACGTTTTTCGAGGCGATGTCGTAATTCGATGGCTCCTCCGCGTCCGTGTGCTTGTCAAGCTTCGGAATAAGTTTGTTGATCTGCGCATACAGGTCGGTACTGGCCTCGGCCGGGCCCGAAATGATCAGCGGCGTGCGGGCCTCGTCGATCAGAATCGAGTCCACTTCGTCGACAATCGCGAAATTCAACTCACGCTGCACTTTATCGACCAGCGAAAATGCAAGATTGTCGCGAAGGTAATCGAAACCGAGTTCATTATTCGTGGCATAAGTAATGTCGCAGTTATACGCAGCACGCTTCTCTTCTTGCGTCTGGCCACTTTTCGAGACGCCGACGGAGAGACCCAGAAACTCGTACACGGGTCGCATCCAGTCTGCGTCGCGTTGCGCGAGATACTCGTTGACCGTGACGATGTGCACGCCCTTGCTGCTCAGCGCATTCAGGTAGGCCGGCAGCGTAGCGACGAGGGTCTTACCCTCACCGGTGCGCATTTCGGCGATATTGCCGTCATTGAGGACCATGCCGCCGATGAGCTGCACATCAAATGGCCGCATCCTGAGCGTTCTTTGCGCAGCCTCGCGGGCAACCGCGAAAGCCTCCGGAAGCAGCTCATCGAGCGTCTCCCCATCGGCGTAGCGCTGTCTGAATTCGTCGGTTTTCAGACGCAGCTCGGCGTCGGTCAGCGCCTGTATGGCCGCTTCGAGCGGATTGATCCGATTGACGATTTTCGAGTACTGGCGCAACAGTCGCTGGTTACGACTGCCGAAGATGCGTGTCAGAAAACTGGCCACTTGGGCTCCTGAAAGCGCTAACGGCGCGCTATTCTACGGACTAGCGTGGGTATTTAGAACCTTCTCGACATCCCGCATGGTCAGGAGGAGACTCTGACGGGGGATTATCGGTGATCACACACGACCACAGGGACATATCCAGATACCGGAGCCGAGCGCAAGCACGCCGGAACAAACGATCTACAGGGGCCCGGGAAAGTGTCAGTCGGATGATTCGCGAATAAAGCCGACGGGATTGACACGGCGGCCGTTCTTGAGCACCTCGAAGTGAAGATTCGGCCCCGTAGCGCGGCCGGTTTCGCCCATGCGAGCCACGGCCTGGCCTTTCCTGACTTCGTCGCCTACCGTAACGAGATTCTCCGAGTTGTGCGCGTAGCGTGTCGAGTAGCCGCCGCCGTGATTGATTTCGACCATCTGTCCATAGCCATAGCGGGGTGACGACCAGGTCACGACTCCATCCGCTACCGCAAACACGTCGGCGCCAAACTTGCCCGCAAAATCGACGCCGGTGTGATTCGCCGGTTTGCCTGTGAACGGATCTGTTCGCTTGCCGAAATATGACGAAATCCATCCCGCACTAACGGGTCGCCCCTGCGGATAAACGCGATCTTTGAGGTTCTGGCCCATGATCATGCTTTCGAGCACGCTGAGCTGCGCCTCACGATTGTTCAGCTGAAGATCGAGCGTCTGCATTGCCTCGACGACGTCCGGTATCGCCACGTTCGATCCTGTCGCGACCGGCTCTTCAGGGCCACCGAGCGCCGGCGCCGTGTCAAAATCGAATTCGCCCTCATCGAGGTCAGCCATGTCGGTCAAGCGACGGCCAAGCGCATCAAGGCGGACAACGCGCGCATTCATCTGCGCGATACGAATCGCCAGTGCGTCGAGCGTATCTTCGTTGGCCTGGCGGATCGTGTCGATGTATTCTCGCTGCACACTGAGTTCGTCGGTGAGCGTCGAGACCTCGGCCGCACTCACGCCGGAACCTGTCTGCGCCGATACAAAGTATCCGCCCGCAAATCCGGCGCCGCCAGCTGCGCCCAGGCACAGCATAACAACCGCCGCAGCGGATAAGCCCGTCAGATGGAACTGCCTGGGCCTGCCGTAGCCCTTGCCGAAAATGACTACATTCATAGAATGCGCCCCGAATGCGCGTTGCTCGACGCGTTGTTGTTTTGCATTGCCATTGATCGACAGGTAATTCGCCAGAAATGGCGTGCGTTTCTAGTTGTGGACCTGGCGTCAATGCTCACTTCGGTAGCCCCGCTGCCCTAGGGACGAGCCCCTTAGACCGGTGGTTTTGCGACCCCGCCTTTCAGCGGGTATGCCTTTGTCGAGACCGACAATATGCATAATGTCCGTTTTTATTACAAGATAAGCTCACCGGAACGGTGATACGCGTCACCCGGGACCCTTGAAAACCGCTAACCACGTCACATTATCGAGCTGATGAAACGCCTTGGAAATCTGTTAAATCCTAATCTTGACAAGGACTTAGGTGAGATCATCGGGCACGCGCGTGATATGGGCGAGCTCGCCCAGACGTTGCGCGCGTCCTTACCCGCCGCGGCCGCCGAGGCACTCGTCGCCGCAAATGTTCGGGAAGATGGCGAACTCGTGGTGCTCACAAAATCCCCGGGCTGGGCGGCCCGACTGCGCTTCGAAAGCGATACACTGATTGCGGCCGCACGCAAAGAAGGCGCCGAGATTCGATCCTGTTCGGTCAGAGTTTCCCGAGACGATTAAGGGGACATTGTGCTTTTGCCCAACGGGGGAAAGCACAATGTCTCTGGTCAGGCGTACGACGGCGTAGCGTAGGAAATCGGTGCTTTTTTCGAATCCTCGAATGTAATTTCGTCCCACGCGGTTGCGGTGTCGAGCAGCGCGCACAGTAGCTTGTTGTTAAGATCGTGGCCAGATTTATAAGCCCGGAACTCGCCAATTACGCAGTGCCCGAGGAGGTACATGTCACCGATCGCATCGAGTATCTTGTGAATGACGAATTCATTCGCATACCTCAGCCCGTCCTCATTGAGAATCCGGTAATCGTCCAGCACGATCGCGTTGTCCATGCTGCCGCCCAATGTCAGGTTACGTTCCCGAAGTGCCTCGACGTCGCGCAGGAAGCAGAATGTGCGCGCGCGACTGATTTCCTTTAGAAAAGACGTCGACGAGAAATCAATCGTTGCCCGCGGCGAGAGCTTATTGAATACGGGGTGATTGAAATACACCTCGAAATTCACCTTGAAGCCATCGAATGGAATCAGCTCGGCCCACTTGTCGCCATCCTCCACCCGCACCTTTTCCTTGATGCGAATGAAACGTTTGACTGCGTTCTGTTCCTCGATCCCGGCACACTGCAACAGAAAGATAAATGGCCCGGCGCTACCGTCCATGATCGGCACTTCAGGTGCCGACAGATCGATATTCACATTGTCGATACCTAAGCCGGCCAATGCAGACATCAGGTGCTCGACTGTCGCCACTTTGACGCCATCCCGCACGAGCGTCGTGCCCAGCATGGTCTCACCAACGAGACGGGGATCCGCCTTGATGTCGACGGGCTCTGAAAGATCCACGCGACGAAACGTGATACCTGAATTTTCTGCTGCCGGGCGTAACGTCATATAGACTTTCCGGCCGGTGTGCAGGCCCACGCCGGTTGCGCGTATCGCGGTTTTCAGGGTTCGTTGTCGCAGCATTGCCACAGCGTTACTCGTCCCTCAATCGTGCCCGCCGTCGGGCACGGCCGGATGCCATTCCTAAAAAAACCTGCCTTCTGAGGCCTGTTGCGAAGCAAAAGCGCTGCGGTGCTCGTTCTGCGTTCTGGCAGCCGGTCGGTCAATGTTGCCCCTGCACCACGAAACTTGGGCGTCGACGATCGTATTGCATCACAAAAGAGCGCGCTGAAGGGTACCACAAGCTCGAAAAACTCTTCAAGAATTCATGCTGTTAGCGGCAGCCCATCAAGCATCGCTATAAGTGCCACTGGTTTCGGTTAGCGAGGCTGCCGGCCCGGTAATCCCGGGCCGGCGCTGCGGAGGTTTCAAGCCGTGAACGCGTGAGTAACCCTCACGGCCGTGATGTGGGCGACGCTAGTCCGCCTGTCGGCGCAGGAATGCCGGAATATCCAGCAGGTCCTCCTGCAAACCCGCATTCTGGAGTCCATCGCCGACGGCACGCTTTCTCTGCACGGTCGGTTTTTCGAATCCGTGATAGTTGGGCTCGGCCGCTGCTGCCCGAGGACGTACGATACGCATTGGCGACTCGGCATTGACCGCACTTTTGCCGAGCCCTGTAGCGACGACCGTCACACGAATCCGATCGGTCATGTCCGGATCGATGACGGTCCCGATCACAAGGGTCGCATCGTCCGACGCGAATTCCTTGATCGTGTTGCCAACTTCCTGGAACTCACCGATCGACAAATCCATGCCGGCGGTCACATTCGCGAGGATGCCATTGGCGCCAGCCAGATTGATGTCTTCCAGGAGCGGGCTCGATATCGCTGCCTCTGCAGCCTCGCGGGCGCGGTCCTCACCGGACGCCGAACCCGAGCCCATCATCGCCATGCCCATCTCGGCCATGACGGTTCTGACATCGGCAAAGTCAACATTGATCAGTCCCGGCCGCGTGATGAGTTCGGCTATGCCTTGTACCGCTCCTTGCAGCACCTGGTTGGCCGCCCGGAATGCATCCAGGAGCGTCGTCTCGCCACCAAGTACGACCAGCAGTTTCTCATTCGGAATCGTGATCAACGAGTCGACATACTTGCCCAGCTCGGCGATACCGTGCTCCGCGATCATCATTCGCTTGGTGCCCTCCATGAGAAACGGCTTCGTGACCACGGCGACCGTGAGAATGCCCAGTTCCTTCGCAACCTGTGCGACGATGGGTGTTGCTCCGGTGCCCGTACCGCCGCCCATGCCGGCGGTAATAAACAGCATATCAGCACCCTGAATGACCTCGTGAATTCGGTCGCGATCCTCCATGGCCGCCTGTCGACCGATATCGGGGTTCGCGCCGGCTCCGAGCCCTTTCGTAATATTGCAGCCGATTTGCAGGCCCGTTCTCACACGCGCGATTTTTAGCGCCTGCGCATCTGTATTGGCGCATATGAAGTCGACTCCCTCTATGCCCGTATCAACCATGTGCGCAACCGCATTGCCACCGCCGCCGCCGACGCCAATGACTTTGATGATCGCGCTCTGGCTGTGGGCATCCATTAATTCAAACATGTACGCATCCTCCGCTTGATGAACCACTTAAGGGGCACTCACACACCCCGTTGCCTTGCCGGCTTTGCAGCCGGGATTGTTGACTCGCAGCCCTGCGATCAGGACCACGAATTCCCGTCCCGGTAATATCCCCGGGTATCAAAATTGTCCGTTGAACCATCTTTTCATCCGCTCCCATACTTCGCCGAGACCGCCACCGATCGGCGTGGCTCGGCCATCACGCCGCAATTGACTCTCGTAGCCATACAACAGCAGGCCTACGCCGGTTGCATGAATCGGATTACGGATGACGTCCATCAGTCCGTCGACATACTGCGGCGCACCTAGCCTTACGGGCGCGTGAAACACCTCTTCAGCGAGTTCGACGGCACCCTCCATCTTCGCGCTGCCGCCCGTTATGACGATGCCGGCGGCGATCAGCTCTTCGAAGCCGGAGCGTCGCAGCTCGTCGCGAATCAGGCCGAACAGCTCCTCGAAACGCGGTTCGACAATCTCGGCGAGCGTCTGCCGTGCGAGCCGACGTGGCGGGCGCTCGCCGACGCTCGGCACCTCGATCGTCTCGTCCGGATTCGCGAGCTGCGATAATGCGCACGCGTACTTGATCTTGATTTCCTCGGCATACTGGGTCGGTGTGCGCATCGACACGGCGATATCGTTGGTCACCTGATCGCCCGCAATCGGTATGACCGCGGTGTGCTGAATCGCCCCGCCCAGGAAGACGGCGATGTCGGTTGTGCCACCGCCGATATCGACAATGCACGAGCCGAGTTCTTTTTCATCCTCGGTG
>Ga0224497_10002574_pt1 | contig 10714 bp, 11 predicted proteins | sample SF_Jul11_sed_USG_4_FD_167970 | JGI IMG/M metagenome (GOLD analysis project Ga0224497, IMG submission 167970) | Sediment microbial communities from San Francisco Bay, California, United States - SF_Jul11_sed_USGS_13 | ecosystem: Environmental > Aquatic > Marine > Sediment | place: USA...
AACGCCATTCCGAGCCCCGCCACCACCCAGAGGGTTGCGGCTGTCGTCAGCCCCCTCACGGTGGCCCCCTCCTTGAGGATCACGCCCGCGCCAAGAAAACCGATACCGGTTACAATCTGAGCCGCCGTACGGGAAGGATCAAGGCGCAAGAGGGACTGCGCATCGTGTGCACCGTATTTGAGGAAAAACGTCTCGGAGATGATCATCACGGTACAAGCGCCGACCGAAACGAGCAGATTCGTGCGCAACCCCGCAGGACGCCCTCGTTTCTCCCTTTCCCACCCGACGAGCCCACCCGCCAGGGCAGCGAGAAACAGCTTCAGCAGGATCGCCAGTTCATAACTTCCGAACAGCTTGGGGTCAAAAAACATATCTCACCTCTTTGGCAGGGATGCATTCCACAGATTCCCCGACCAGGAACGGTCGCCGACATCCCTTGTTCTGCATTATCCCCGAATGGCAATCGCAAGTCCTGAATTTTTAAGAGGGCACGCCGAAAACCGGGGATTTCGCGGGCTGGCGACGTCCCGGGGCGGGTAATCACGGGATCCTTAGTTCCCCCGGCGCCCGCTTCTCGGGGTGGATGCAGAGACGAAAAAGCGATATCCTGTCAAGCACTCGTGTCAACCGTATCCTGCAAGGGAGAAAACATCGACATCTCCATCATCGGGAAGTGAGGGAAGACGATGGAAAACCCCGGCATGATGATTTCCTGGATGGTCGAGGCGATCACCAACCTGCCTGCCTCCCTGTTGGATCCGAAATTTGGGGGGCCGATCTTTGCCTTATTTGTCCTGGTAATTTTGTACTCGATCGTTTCATCCATCAACCGCCTGAAGAGAAATATCGCATCCGTTTCCTCGGAGTTGTCGGCAATCCGATCCATCGTCAAGAAAATCGAATGGTCCCTTGACAGAAACGAGAGGAACCGCACCCCAGGCGCCACGGAGGATAAAGCCATCCGGGACTTTATTTTTCGATTGGACGATGACCATTCGGGAAAGGATCGTTGACCGGCGAGAGGTTGAATTCCCAATAACGTACCGAACCCTTTTCCGCGGAAGCAGCGCCTGTTACGGTTTGTAGCGAAGATGCCGGGCCCGCCTCTTTGCGAACGCCCGCTCCTCGCGCGCCCACGCCGCCGCGAGGTCGCGCCACCCCCGGCTGCGCTCGAGCGCTTCCCGTTCGCGCGACGAGCCGCACAGAAGGTCGAAGGCGGGCACGTGCTTCACGAACTCGTAGGGCTCGGTCCGCCATCGGAAACGTTTGGGGTCCTGGGCGCGGGCCGCAGCGACGCACGCGATGCCGGTGCGGAAGGGACGAAACGCCTCCCGGTCGGCGACCATGACCTCGACGCCGTGGCAGCGCACGTTGGCATGCTTGTCCCAGGTCGGAACGAAGGAGGCCGGTCGGAACCGGGCCCCCGGCAGCCGTTCGGCCGCAAGCGCTTGAGCCAACCGGTCGCCCTCCAGCCACGGTGCCCCGAACAGTTCGAACGGCCGCGTGGTGCCGCGCCCCTCGCTCAGGTTCGTGCCCTCGAGAAGACACATCCCGGGATAGACGAGCGCCGTCTCCGGCGTCGGCATGTTGGGCGAGGGAAAGACCCACGGCAGCCCGGTGCCGCGCTGGTGCATTCCCCGCCGCCAGCCGCGGCAGGGAATCACCGTGAGCGCCAGGTCCAGTCCGCGCTCCTCCCGGTACAGACCCGCCAGCTCGCCGACGGTCAGGCCGTGGCGGACCACCACGTCGTGCACGCCGCAGAAGCTCTCGAAGCCGGGTCGGAGTGCGGGTCCCTCCACGGCGAGCCCTCCGATAGGGTTTGGCCGGTCGAGGACGAAGAAGGCGATCCTCGCCTTGGCCGCGGCCTCCATGCAGAAGAGCATGGTCGCCTGGTAGGTGTAGTAGCGCGCCCCGACGTCCTGGATGTCGAAAACCAGCGCTTCGAGGCCGCGCAACACCCGGGGATCGGGCCGAAGCGACTCCGCATCGGTTCCGTACAGGGAGTGGACAGGCACCCCTGTCCGCCGGTCGCGCTCATCCTTTACGGCGGCCATGTACTGCATGTCGCCGCGGACACCGTGTTCCGGGCCGAAAAGAGCCGCGAGCCGGACGCCCCGCGCATCATGGAACAGGTCTGCGGCATGGCGCAGACGCCGGTCCACCGCCGTGGGGTTGCAGACCAGGCCCACCGCAAGCCCCCGCAGGGGGGCGAAGCGTTTCTCGACGAGCACGTCGAGACCTGATTCGACCCTCACCGTGCGGCGCCGGGCAATCGAGGTCGAGGATGCCGCCGGAGGCCGCACCCGCCTGCTTCCTCGACTTCCCGCAGTTCCCATATCCTTTGAAGATACCACATCTTGCGCGCACAGGAGGGAGGAAGACGGGTCGAATCGTATTGACGAATGTTTCCTTACTACGGAACCGGGCCGGCTTCGAAGGAGGTCACGGACCAGGAGAAATAATAGTCGGCACTTACCCGAACGTCGGTTCGAGAAGGACCTCGGTCCGGATGGAGTTTGAAACAAGGCAGTTCCGCTCCGCCTTGTGCAGGATCTCCTCCGCTTTGGCCCTGTCCTCGCCGGACGTAAGCAAGACCCGGGGCCGGACGACGATCTTCGTGAACAGGAGTCGGCCGTCCACGAACTCGAGCAGCCCCTCCGCCTCGCTCTCGTATCCTCCGAAGGCCAGGCCCGCCCGCTCGGCGAATGCCAGGAACGTGGTCATGATGCAGCTGTTCACGGAGGCGACAAAGAGGTCCTCGGGCGACCAGATCCCCTCGTGCCCCTTGAATTCGGGCGGGGTCGCCACTTCCACGGAGGGCTTCCCGGCGACGTCCATCATCCCCTTTTTCTCTCCCGTCCACCGGACGGATGTCGTGTACCGGTAGCTCTTGGGGCGGATCGCCATCTGTCGCTCCTTTCCCGGTCAGTAGACGAGGCGCGCCCGGATCGTGTTGGGGATCGCCTCGAGGTCTGAAACGATCGCCGTGCCACACGGGCCGTCCGCATCGATGATCGCGTAGCCGACGGCTCCCCGGGTCTCCAGGTGTTGCCCGGCGATGTTGATGCCCCGTCGGGCGAACACCTCGTTGATCTGGGCGAGCATCCCGGGGATGTTTTCGTGGATGTGCGCGAACCGGTGGAGGTAGGTCTTCCCCATCGGGTGGTAGACGGGGAAATTGACGCTCGAGACGGTGCTACCGGTGGCGAAGTACGCCACGATCCTCTCCGCGACGAAGTCCCCGATGCCCGCCTGGGCCTCTTCCGTGGAGCCCCCGACGTGCGGCGTCAGGATCACGTTTTGCAGCCCCTGCAGGGGGGAGGAGAAAGGGGCCTTGCTGCTTTCCGGTTCCTCGGGGAACACGTCGATGGCGGCTCCCCGGACCCTGCCGGATTTGATGTGACGGGCGAGCGCCTCCACGTCCACCACGAACCCCCGGCTCAGGTTGAGGAAGACGGCCCCCTCCTTCATTGCCGCGAATTCCTTCTCCCCGACGAAATTCCTGTTGGACTCCCGCCCGTCGATGTGGACGGTGATGATGTCGGAGCGGCCCAGAAGTTCCTTGAGGGGGTATTTCCGGGCATTCCCCAGGGAGAGTTTCTCCTCGATGTCGCAGTAGCCGACCTCCATCCCGAGGGACTCGGCGAGGGTGGACAGCTGGGAGCCGATATTCCCGTAGCCGATAATCCCCAGCCGTTTCCCCCGGATCTCGTGGAACCCTTCCGCGGACTTTGCCCAGACCCCTCCGTGGAGCCGGTTGCTGCTCTCGAACGCCCCGCGCAGGAGCAGGATCATCTCGCCCAGGGCCATCTCGACGACGCTGCGCGTGTTGCTGTAAGGGGCGTTGAAGACCGCGATCCCCTTCGCGCTGCACGCGGAAAGATCGATCTGCTCGGTGCCGATGCAGAAGGCACCGATCGCAAAGAGATTTGGGGCCCGCGCAAGGATGTCGGGTCCGAGACGGGTCTTCGACCGGATCCCGAGGACGGACACGTCCTCCATCCTCTGGGCGAGCACTTTTTTCCCGGGGCTTTGGGGGACCGCCTCCACTTTGAACCCCGCTGCCTTGAATACCCGGACTGCCCCGGAGTGGATGTTCTCCAGGAGGAGCGCCTTCATGCGGATCACTATACCATCGGTCCCAGCCGGTTAGGCCCCGTTCTTCGCTACTTGCCATCCGCACGCCGGCCCGCAATAATGGGAGTGCCCTGTCAGGGATGCCCCCCGACCTAAATCCCGCGGCTTCGCAGCGCGATGGCAGTTTGTTTTAAGGCCGGACGATACCGGTGACGGGAAAAGGATCGCTCCAGCCCTTCGGATAGGAGGACATCGTGAAAGCGCAAATGCCGGCCATCGGCAAGGTATCTTCCGAAATATTCGATGAAATCATCCTTCCCCATCTGGGGCGGAAACGCCCGGAAATCCTGGTGGGGCCCCAGCATGGAGTGGATGTGGGCGTTGTGGATCTGGGGAACGGCAAGGTGATGGTGACCACTACCGATCCGATTTTCGTGGTGCCTCCTTACGGGTGGGAACGTTCCGGCTGGTTTGCGGTCCACATCCTGGCGTCCGATGCGGCCACGTCGGGAATCCGGCCGACCTATATCACCATGGATCTGAATCTTCCCCTGTCGATGACCCGGGAGGACTTCGAAGCGTTATGGACGGTGATGCACCGGGAGTGCGACAGAATCGGCATGGCCATCATCACCGGGCACACCGGCCGCTACGAGGGGTGTGAATATCCGATGATCGGCGGGGCGACCGTGATCGGAATCGGCCCGAAAGACCGGTATGTGACCCCGAATATGGCGAAGACGGGAGATTCCATCATCATCACCAAGGGGGCGGCCATCGAAGCCGCCGGCCTGTTTGCCGTCACCTTTCCTCACCGGGTGGCGGAACGATACGGGGAGGAGGCGGCACGGGAGGCCGAGGAGATTTTCTGGCAGATGTCCGTCGTGGAGGACGCGCTCACCGCGGTGGAAGCAGGGGTACGGGAAGACGGAGTCACCACCATGCACGACGCGACCGAGTGCGGGGTATGGGGCGGCCTGTTCGAGGTCGCCCAGGCCTCGGGAGTGGGCATGACCATCGACAAGGAGAAGATCATCGTGCAGGACGCGGTCCAAAACGTGTGCGACCTGTTCGGCATCGACCCGTATTCCTCGATCAGCGAAGGAACCCTGATCGTCACCTGCCGGCCGCACAAGGCGCGGGAAGTGGTTCGGCGGCTGGGTGACAAGGGGATCCCGGCCACCATGGTGGGGGAAATCGTAGACCAGCAGCGGGGGATGCGGTATTTCGAAAAGGGAATTTCGCATGAACTGGTCCATCCCCGGGTGGATCCGTTCTGGGGAGCGTTCGGAAAGGCCGCGTCCCAGGGGAGGTGACATCGATGTCGAAACGCCCCTTTTACCAGGAAATGCGGCATGCGTCCGATCCCCTCTGGCAGGCGATTTTCGGGCACCCGTTCGTGACGGGGATCGGAGACGGCACCCTGTCCCGGGACCGGTTCGAGTTCTACCTGAAGCAGGATTACGTGTACCTGATCGATTTCAGCCGGGTCTTTGCCCTGGCGAGCGCGAAATCCTGGCATCTTCAGGATATGGGAACCTTTGCCACCTTGCTTTCCACCACCCTGAACGTGGAAATGGACCTCCATCGGAAAACGTGCGCCGCCTTCGGGATTCCGGCGCAGGACCTGGAAAAGACCCGCAAGAGCATGATCACGTCCGCCTATACCGATTTCCTGGTCCGGACCTGCCACGAGGGGAGCCTGTCGGACATCCTGGCGGTGTTGACGCCCTGTGCCTGCGGGTACGTCGAGATCGGCCAGAAGCTGAAAATCCGGGGCCTCCCGGACAACTCGTTCTACCGGGACTGGATCGAGACCTATTCCTCCCGGGAGTTTTGCGATCTCGCCGACTGGCTCGTCGGAAAAGTGAACGAGCACGCCGGAGGCGCCTCTGCGCAGCGCAAGGAGTACTGGTACCGGCTCTACGAAACGAGCACACGCTTCGAATACCTGTTTTTCGACATGAGCTGGAAGAAAGAGGAATGGCCTGCCGCGATCACGTATTCTTCCGGGGGATTCCCCATTGATTGACAGGATCTCTCCCGGCCGCTGGCGTCTCTATGTCATCACCGACGAGTCGGTAAGCCGGGGCCGGTCGCACATCGAGATCGCGGAAGCCGCGATCCGGGGCGGAGCCGATGTCATTCAGCTGCGGGACAAGACCGCCTCCGGAGGGAAGCTCTACCAGGTCGCGCTTGCGCTTCGGAAGCTCACCCGGGAGGCGAGGGTCCCGTTTATCGTCAACGACCGCCTCGATATCGCTCTGGCCGTCGACGCCGACGGGGTCCACCTTGGCCAGAAGGATCTGCCCGCGGCCGTGGCGCGCGACATCATGGGACCCGGCAGGATCCTGGGGGTTTCGGCGGATACGCTGGAGGAAGCCCTCCTGGCGGAGAAGGATGGGGCGGATTATCTGGGGGTGGGCCCGGTGTTCGAGGCCCGGGAAACCAAGGCGGATGCCGGGGAGCCTCTCGGCCTGGAACGGATTGCGCGTATCCGGAAGCATTGCCGTCTCCCCATTGTCGCAATCGGAGGGATCGGTGCGCAAAACGCGCGGCAGGTGCGTGAAGCGGGCGCGGATTCCGCGGCGGTGATCTCCGCGATCGTTGCGGCGGACGATATCGCACGGGCGGCGCGGGAGCTGAAATCCATCCTGAGCGCCGGGGATCCGGGTCGTTGAAGCGAGGGCGGAAAAGCGTGGGGGAGATCGGGGAATTTTCCCTGATCGAAAGGATCGGGAAAATCCTTCCCGCTACCAGAGCCAAGGATCTCCTGATCGGCATCGGAGACGATACCGCGGTGATCCGGATGGATAAGCGGCGGGCGCTGCTGGTGACCTGCGACATCCAGGTGGAAGGCCGGCATTTCCAATTGGACCGCATCACTCCGTATCAGCTGGGTCGCCGTGCCGTGGCGGTGAATGTAAGCGATATCGCCTCCATGGGGGGAAAGCCCACGTTTGCCCTCGTCTCGCTGGGACTCCCGGGCGCCTTCCCCGTCGCAAGCTACGACCGGCTGTTCGAGGGGATGCGGGATGAACTGCAACGCCACGGGGCCCGGATCGTGGGGGGGAACCTGGCCCGGACCGAAGACGTGCTGATCGTGGACATCACCCTGATGGGGGAAAACGATCTGTCTCGGGTGATGACCCGCAGTGGCGCCCGGGTCGGCGACCGGGTATTTGTCACCGGGAGACTGGGAGCGTCCGGTGCGGGGCTCCAGGCACTGAAGGCGTTCGGGAAAAACGTTCCCGCAAGGTACCGCCACCTGGTTGCCTGCCACCTTATTCCCACGCCCCGGGTTACGCTGGGGCGGCGGATCTCGCGCGCCGGCGTAGCCACCGCAATGATCGACCTGAGCGACGGACTGGCGGGCGACCTGTTCCACATCTGTACCCGGAGCAAGGTGGGAGCGGAAATCTATCCGGACCGTCTGCCGCTTCCGGAACGGATCGGGGAGATCGCGGCAAGGTCCGGCAAATCGGTGATCGACCTTGCCCTGCACAGCGGGGAGGATTACGAATTGCTCTTTACCGCGCCCCCCCGCGTCCCGGCGCGAAAAATTCGATCCCTCTCCCGTGATCCGGAGATACCGATCACGGAAATCGGAAAAATCGTGGGGCGCAAAGATGGATACTGCCTGGTCGATTCCCAAGGGACCAGAACCCCTTTGACTCCGGGCGGCTGGGATCATTTCCGGACACCGGGGGAATCGCGGAAGGATACGAAACGATGAAAAAGGCGCTCACCATCGCCGGCTCCGACAGCGGCGGAGGAGCAGGCATTCAGGCGGACCTGAAAACGTTTACGGCATTCGGGGTTTACGGGATGTCCGCCATCACCGCCCTGACCGCACAGAACACGGTGGGCGTGCAGGGGATTTTCGACATTTCTCCCGACTTCGTCCGGGAGCAGATCCAGAGCGTCATGACCGATATCGGCACCGACGCCGCCAAGACCGGGATGCTCTCCAATGCGGCTGTCGTCAGGAACGTGGCGGAAGCCGTTCGTACCTTCCGTATCCCCAATCTGGTCGTCGACCCGGTGATGATCGCCAAGAGCGGCGATTCCCTGCTGGCCGGTGACGCCCGCCAGGCGATCCGTGAGGAACTGCTGCCGCTGGCCACGGTTATTACCCCCAACATTTTCGAGGCCGAGGCGCTTCTTGCATGCAAAATCGGAGATCTGGACGCCATGCGGGACGCCGCGCGGGAGCTTTGGAAAATCGGGTGCCCGTGGGTGGTAGTAAAGGGCGGGTGCCTGGATATCGAATCCCAGGCGATCGACGTCCTATACGACGGGAAGGAATTCGTTCTCCTGAAATCGCCCCGTCTCGATTCCCGGAATACCCACGGCACCGGCTGCACCTTCGCCTCCGCCATCGCTGCCGGACTGGCGAAGGGCCTCCCGCCGCCGAAAGCCGTCGGGCGGGCGAAGGTCTACATTACCGAGGCCATCCGGAGCGCAATCCCGATCGGAAGCGGACACGGCCCCGCCAACCATCTGACCGGAGTCCACAGCAAATGGTAAGGAATGTATCTGTCCGGACATAGAATCGAGGCAGGCAACCATCCCCATCAGGAAAGGAGGCGTCATGGAAATTTCGGAATTCACCGAAGTGCTGATGGAAGCCAAGGAAGACAAGGGTCTTTCTTTCGCGGCTCTTGGCAAACTGATCGGTCGCAGTGAAATGTGGGTGGCGGCCCTGCTCTACGGACAGGCCCAGGCCACGGCGGAGGAAGCCAGGAAAATCGTCTCCAAACTCGGATTGGAAGAAGAGAAAGAGGCGTTTCATTATTTTTTGACTTCTTTTCCGAGCAAAGGGCTGGGGCCGGTCGTCCCTACCGATCCCCTCATTTACCGTCTCTACGAGATCATGCAGGTTTACGGTCATCCGTTCAAAGCGATCGTACACGAGAAATTCGGCGACGGCATCATGAGCGCCATCGATTTCACGATGGATGTGGAAAAGGAGAAAGACCCAAAGGGAGACCGGGTGAAAGTCACCATGTCGGGGAAGTATCTCCCCTACAAAATCTGGTAATACCGGCATCCTTTTCATCCCCTTCGTCATGCCCAGGAAGGGAAGGGATTGCCGAAAGGCGATCCCTTTTCTTTTCGGGTCAACCCGGACGCCAAAGCGGAAGTCGTGTAGGATTCCGCCCCGCCCGTTCGATTCGGGATCATATCGCCAGTGTGCCGACATGTGGGCATACTGGCGAAATTTGTGTTTCCGACTGACGGGAAAATCAGCGTCAGGAAGACACCTCGAACAGTGTATTCATGCATACATAACAACTGGTTAATAAACGAGGACGTCACGCCTGCCCATTGGCACGCTCCTTGAATTTTACGCAGCCAACAAAGGGGACGTAGAGGATGAGGGGAATGATCTTGGTGGTCTTGAGAAAGGAAGGAAAAGGGGGGCGTCATGGGAAAGGAAAGATTAAGAGACCGTGTATGCGGGGCGATGAAACCCATCTGCGACTGTTTCTCGGTTGCCGCCAAGCAGGCCAGAGAGGCTGAGATCGACGTTCCTTCGAAGAGGCGTTTCCGTCTGTTCTACGCATCCGGAGACGCGGATTCCTCTCTCCCGCAGGATGCGGGTACCGGCTTGCATGAGGTGGTGACGCGCACGGGGATTGGAATGCGGACATTTTTAAACTGCCTGGACGATGCGAAAAATCGGGTCGAGGAGAGCAGAACCAATGCCCTCTCACGATTGTCCTACCGGAAATTGCCGGAATGAGGCGGACCCGTCCTCCGTCTAGCTCTTGCTGATTCCCCGCCTTTTCATCCGCGCGGTGAAGGTGGACCTCTTGACCCCCGCCCGGCGGGCCGCCGCGGCGATATTCCATTTCGTCCCATCCAGAAGCGAGAGGATGTAGTCCCGTTCCAGCCCCTCCCAGGAGTATGCCGAGAGCAGAGCAGCAGGTGTATTCTCCCCGAGGCCGGGGATAGCCGTGACCGGGCGGTACTCCGGGACCTCGTGCGGAGGCTGGTCGAAGAGCGTGGGGAGGTCGGAGAGCTGGATGGTGTTTCCCCGGGCCACGGTGAGAAGGTACTTGACCATGTTCTCCATCTCGCGGATGTTGCCGGGCCAGTGATATCCCATCAGCTTTCCCATCGCCTCGGGTGCGATCCCCGGGGATTGCCTCCCGGATTCCCTGGCGAAATGCTGCAGAAAATGGTTGATAAGCATAGGGATATCGTCTTTCCTCTCCCGCAGTGGCGGCATCACCAGGGGCAGGACGTTTAGGCGGAAATACAGGTCCTCCCGGAAATGGCCCCTCTCGATGCCCTGGGTCAGGTTTTTGTTCGTGGCCGCGATGATGCGCATGTCCACCTTATGGGACTCGGTGCTCCCCAGCGGTTTGACATCGTTGCTCTGCAGGACGTTGAGGATTTTGGCCTGCAGCCCCGGCGGCATGTCCCCGATCTCGTCCAGGAAGACGGTCCCACCGCGGACAGCCTGGAAAAGCCCGACCTTGTCCTTCGTTGCTCCGGTGAACGCCCCCTTCCGGTATCCGAACAGTTCGCTCTCCAGAAGGGTGTCGGGAATGGCGCTGCAGTTCTGTGTCATGAAGGGCTTGTCCCTCCGGGAGCTGTTCCGATGGATTTCCCGGGCGATAAGTTC
>Ga0224497_10002583_pt1 | contig 10692 bp, 10 predicted proteins | sample SF_Jul11_sed_USG_4_FD_167970 | JGI IMG/M metagenome (GOLD analysis project Ga0224497, IMG submission 167970) | Sediment microbial communities from San Francisco Bay, California, United States - SF_Jul11_sed_USGS_13 | ecosystem: Environmental > Aquatic > Marine > Sediment | place: USA...
TGATTCATTGAGGCTCGTCATCGAACCGGAACTTGAATTAGCGCGATCCGGCAAGAATCAGGACGAAATCAACGAGAACATTGCGCTCATGACTCAGTGGTTGGAAAGGACCGTGCGTACCTATCCGGATCAATGGAACTGGATGAACATTCGCTGGTGGCAAAACGCTGCGGTGGGCCCCGACAAACCGCATGTTCAAACAACGGCATCTTAATAATAAAGGGAGAGGGAAGTGGCAAGCAGCAAAAAACAACTGGAAGAGCTGAAAATGAAAGTCGCCCTGGGTAATCGCATCATGTTTCACCAGGGCCTGGCCGACTACCATGGACATGTGAGCGCGCGTATCCCGGGCACACGGAAGTTTTTCATAAAACCGGTGCTTGCTCCCCTGGGGGAAATCACCCCCAAACATGTCATCGCGGTGGATATCGACGAATATATGGAGGTGTGCGAACAAAACTACGCTAAAGCCGGAAGCGTGCGGGCAGTCACCAAGCTCAAGAATCCGCCCCGCGAGACCATGATCCACGCGGCGATCTACAACGCCCGCCCCGATGTAAATTCCGTGGTGCACACCCATCAGACCTTGGCAACTGCGTTTTCCGTGGCCGGCACGCCAATCTTGCCGATATACAACCAGGCTGCCGTCTTCGCCCCCGAAACCCCCATTTTCCCCAGCCCGCGGTTGATTTACACCGTCCAAGATGGCAAAGAAATTTGCCAAACTCTGGGTGACCGCATGGCGATGCTGCTCAAAGGCCATGGAATTGTTGTGGTCGGGGACAGCTTGGAATATGCTACGGTGCACGCGATCTATTTGGAACGCACCGCTTATATGCAATTCGTCGCCAGCTGCGTCGGCAAACCGGCGATCATGCCGCAAAAAGACATCGATTACATGAAAGAAAATATGATGTACCGCTCCTATGACGCCTTTGCTTACTTTAGAGCCCTATTGCCCAAAGGCGGCAAGCTGTAACGGTCCGCGAGACTCAAGAAACTTCTGAGGAGGAGAACCTAATGGCTAAACCTGCGAAGCGTGAAACAACGGCGACGAAAAAAGGACCGATCCAGGATTTGCGCGAGTGGCTCCAGCGCGTCGAAACATTGGGCGACCTGGTGCGCGTGACTGAAGCGGTAAGTTGCGAGGAGGAGATGAGCGCCATTGGCTATCTCGTCGCCAAACAGACTCCGTCTCCGGCGATACTTTTCGACAACATCAAAGGCTATGAAAAAAGCCCTTACAAGGCGCGCTCGCTCTGGAATATTCTCGGCCCGAGCATCCCGCGCATCGCGCTGACTTTGGAGGAACCCCACGATACGCCGACAGTGGAACTGATTCGCCGCGTCAAAGAGAAGCTGAAAGCTCGCACGGCTCCCCGTGAAGTGTCACAATCCCAGGCCGGCTTCTACGAGAATACGCTTACCGGCGATCAGATCGATTTGACGCAGCTGCCGATTCCGAAGCATTGGCCATTGGACGGCGGCCGCTACGCCGGCACCGCTGATTGCGTTATCACCCGTGATCCCGACTCTGGTTATCTCAATGTCGGCACCTATCGCATGATGCTTCACGGGAAGAAAGAGGCCGGTCTTTATCTTTCCCCGGGCAAAGACGCGCGCCTGCACATCACTCGATCTTGGCAGGAGGGAAAAGCCGTGGAAGTCGCAGCGGCATGGGGAATCGATCCGATTTTTATGGTCTTGGGCTCGCAGACCTTCCCCAAGAATGTCTCCGAGTATGAATATCTCGGTGGAATCAAGGGGGAGCCGATCCCCGTTGTCAAAGGCAAGACCACTAATTTGCTGCTGCCCGCCAACGCCGAATTCATGATCGAGGGCATTATCAAGCCCAATTCTGTAAAGAGCGAAGGACCGTTCGGTGAATTTCCCGGTTATTACGGGAGGCCTGAAGCGGGTTGCCCGCTGGTCGAAGTGACCGCGGTACATTATCGTAGCAATCCAATCTTGACCAATGCGCTGATGGCCGATTACCCATCCAACGAACAGAGCGGTTTTTTTTCCATCATTCGCTCGGCGCGCATTTGGGATGACTTGGACAAACTCGGCATACCCGGAATTCAGGGAGTCTATGCTCACCCGGCGGGCGCCGGCGGTTTCGGCATGACGGTTATTGCCCTCGAACAGCGTTACGCGGGCCATGCCGCGCAAGCCTTGGCCCTAGCCGGGCAGGTGCCTGGGGGCGCTTATTATACGAAGTGGATCGTTGCCGTCGATGAAGATATCGATCCGACGGATATGGACCAGGTTATCTGGGCCATGAGCAGCCGCTGCAATCCCATCGATGATATCGACATCCTGCGCAACACCTGGAGCACTTGGCTCGACCCAACACAAAATCCGCCGGAGAAAAGGCCTTATGGTTCCAAGGCACTGATCAATGCGTGCAAGGAGCATCGCTATTTACCGGTGTTCTCGAAACGCACGGCACTGCGCAAAGAAATGTATGACAAGGTCGCCGGCGAGTGGAAAAAACTCGGTCTACCCGGTCAGGTGCCCACCGTGCGCGCCTTCGAAGAGGAAAAGAAGGTGGTCTATCACGAAGTAGGTGGATTTGAGCCGGGCAAACAACCCGGAGAAGAGAAAAAAGAAAAAAATTAGTGCGCCGCAACAATTTTTGAAGTTGTCAGGACTGTAAAAACAAAGACCTCAGTCGTGGATAACAAATGACTTCCACGCTGAGGTCTTTGTTTAGTAACTGTGAAAAAATAATTAACTAACTAATAGCCTCTTCACCCCGTTCGCTGGTGCGAATGCGGATTACTTCTTCAACGCTTGAAACGAAAATTTTGCCGTCGCCGATCTTGCCCGTTTGTGCCGATTCAAGAATCGCCTCCACGATTTTCGACGCCATGTCATCGGGAGCGAGAATTTCGATCTTTACCTTCGGCAGAAAATCCACTGTGTATTCGGCACCACGGTAAAGCTCGGTATGGCCCTTTTGGCGGCCAAAGCCTTTCACTTCCGTGATCGTCATCCCGGTGATTCCCGCGGACGTCAGCCGCTGTTTCACCTCGTCAAGTTTGAATGGTTTGATAATCGCTTCTATCTTTTTCATGGCATTCCCCCTCGATTACAATTTGGGGCGCGGTCATCCACTACGGTGGGCGACCGCGTTAACGCTGGCCGCCCATTAAATATCGAAATACAGCGCAAATTCCCAAGGATGGGGCCTGAGCCTGATGGCATCCACCTCCGCCTTGCGCTTGTACTCGAGCCAGGTCTCGATCACATCCTTGGTGAACACGTCCCCTCTGAGCAGAAAGTCATGGTCTTTCTCCAAGGCATCCAGAGCTTGATCAAGGGTACCAGGCATCGACTTTACCTTGGCCGCTTCCTCCGGTTCCAACTCATACAAGTTTTTGTCTATGGGCTTCGGCGGCTCGATCTTGTTTCGGATCCCATCCAACCCCGCCATTAGCATCGCCGGAAACGCAAAATAAGGATTGCAGCTCGGATCAGGGGTCCTGAATTCAAGCCGCTTGGCCTTCTCGCTGGTAGAGTACATCGGTATGCGCACGCAGGCGCTGCGGTTTCGCGCCGAGTACACTAAATTGATCGGCGCCTCGTACCCCGGAACCAATCGTCTATAGGAATTCGTCGTGGGAGCGATAAATGCGCAGAGCGCGTGGGCATGTTTGATCAATCCCCCGATGTAATACCTCGCGGTGTCACTGATGAGCCCGTAGCCCTTCTTATCGTAGAAAATATTCTTGCCCGCTTTCCATAGACTCTGGTGAGTGTGCATCCCTGAACCGTTGTCCTGGAACAGCGGCTTGGGCATCACCGTGACCACCTTGCCCCTTCTTCGGGCAGTGTTTTTTACCACGTATTTGTACAACAAAACCTTGTCGGCCATGGTGGTCATGGTGTCAAACCGCATGTCTATTTCAGTTTGACCCGCGGTGGCGACCTCATGATGGTGCACTTCGACCTTGATCCCGCATCGCTCGAGATTTAGCACCATTTCGGATCGCAAATCCTGGTACTGGTCCATGGGCGGCACCGGAAAGTATCCCTCTTTGTATCTGATTTTGTTGCCCAAATTAGGACCGCTATTGTTGCCCGCGTTCCAAAACCCTTCGATAGAATCGATATGGTAGTAGCCCTCGTGGTGATTTTGGTCGAAACGAATGCTGTCGAAAATAAAAAACTCGATCTCGGGCCCCCAATAACTGATGTCGGCGATGCCCGTAGACTTCAAATACTTCTCGGCTTTCTGCGTGATGTATCGCGGGTCTCGCGTGTAGGGCTCGCGGGTAATCGCATCCAGCACGTTACAGACGAAACTGATCGTGGAGTGCTCGGTGAATGGGTCCATCATGGCGGTGTTGGGATCGGGTAGCAGGATCATGTCCGACTCGTTAATGCTTTGAAATCCTCTGATGCTCGAGCCGTCGAAGCCCAATCCCTGCTCGAATAGATCCGCGCTGAGCTCCGCTGCCGGTATCGAAAAATGCTGCCATAGCCCCGGAAGATCGATAAACTTTAGATCCACAATTTCCGCTTTGTTTTTCTTCGCTAGATCTAGGGCGTCTTTCACTGACATCGCTTCTTCTCCTTCTGGTGTTGTATCATTATTATGACCGACGGATTTTTGTTATCACATTAACTTATCGAGAGCCAACTCCCGCTTTGCAGCGAGGGATCACGCATAGCCGCGCTCGTTGTGCTGGCTCAAGTCAAGCCCCATCCGTTCTTCTTCTTCGGTCACGCGTAGGCCCATGGTTGCTTTGAGGACTCCAAGAATAATGGCAGTCACAACGACGGCGAAAACTATAGTGGCAACGACGCTCAGAAATTGAATCCATAGCTGACCAGGGTTGCCAAAGAAGAGTCCGTCATTGCCGGCGGCATTGATGGCTTTAGACGCAAACAGTCCGGTGGCGAGGGCACCCCATGTACCCCCGATGCCGTGAACTCCGACCACGTCCAAGGAGTCATCGTAACCGAATTTCGCCTTCATGTTGCAAGCCATGTAGCACAGCATTCCGCCCACCGCGCCGATGATGATCGCGGAGATCGGACCGACGAAACCGGCTGCGGGCGTGATGGAAACCAGGCCCGCCACGGCGCCGGTGGCCGCGCCCAATGCGGTGGGTTTCCCCCGGCTCATCCATTCGGTAAACACCCAGCCCAGGGTCGCCGCCGCCGCTGCTGTGTTCGTCGTCATGAATGCTGTCGCCGCCAAGCCGTCCGCCGCCAGCGCGCTTCCCGCGTTAAAACCGAACCACCCAACCCAAAGAAGAGATGCGCCGATCACGTTGAAGGGCATGTTATGTGGCGCCATCGACTCCTGACCGTAGCCGACGCGCTTCCCGAAGATCAGCGCGGCAATCAGCGCGGAAGCGCCGGAGCTGATATGAACCACGGTGCCGCCGGCGAAGTCTAAGGCGCCCATTGCGCCGACCCAGCCTTTCCCCCAGACCCAGTGCGCCAGGGGGTCATAGACCAGGGTCGTCCAGAGGAGCGAGAATATAATAAACGTGCTGAACTTGGCCCGCTCCGCGAAGGAGCCGGTTATCAGGGCCGCGGTGATGATGGCAAACATCATCTGAAACAGCATAAACGCCGAATGAGGCACAGTGGCAGCATAGTCGGGGTTGGGTTCCGGTCCCACGCCGGCCAACCCGGCCCATTCCAAACTACCTATGATGGAGCCGACATCAGGCCCAAAGGCGAGGCTATACCCGAACAAAACCCACTGGATACTGATGAGCGCCACCAGTATGAAGCTCTGCATGATCGTACCGAGTATATTCTTGCCGCGAACCAAACCGCCGTAAAAAAGAAATAATCCAGGGATCGTCATCATCAGCACCAACGCCGACGAAGTCAGAATCCAGGCAGTATCTCCTTTGTCTATTTGGGGGGCTGCTGCTGGTTCGCCGGCCACAACCGCAGGTATCTCTGCTGATGGTTTTGGACTTTCCTGGGCTGAAGCCATCGATAACAGTAAACAATTAAAACATATGGCGAGAACCGCCAAAACTACAGCGTATTTCCTGTGCTTCACGTCCGTTCCTCTCCCGTGTATTTATTACTCACGTTTAATCCAAGATGTACCAAGGAATGGCTTAGGTTGGTGGAGCAGCAATGCTTATGCCAAGGATAGCGATTAGTTTTAGTGAATTATTTCAAATGCTTAAAATCCTAGAGCTTAAAACAGCGGTACTTGCACTGCATAGAAAATGAGCAACTGCCTAATCTCAAGGCAGGTGAATGCTTTTACAAACCTTCCGGCATCAATGCGATGGCACAGGGGTAGCCCCGGGACTTACGCTATCGCGACCGTGCCGATGCAGCCGAAATTAATTGGGGGGAGTAATTTCGTCGGGCAAACTGAAGTGAATATTTTCTTCCGCAACGCCCAGGCTCGAGACCTCCGCGCCTCGCGTCTTGAAGAATTCAGCCGCGTCCTGCACCAATCGTTCCGGCACCGACGCGCCGGACGTGATACCGAGGCGCTGAACGCCATCGAGCCATTTGGGTTCGATACCGGTGTGATCTTCGATCAGACAAGCTCTGACACCCTGTGCCTCGGCCACATTACGGAGCTGGTTGGAATTTTCGCTATTGCGCGAACCGATCACCAGTATCAGATCGACTTCCTTGGCGAGCTGTTTCACGGCGTCCTGGCGGTTTTGAGTCGCATAACAGATGTCTTCTTTGGACGCGGTGACGATTTTAGGAAAGCGCCGCTTGAGGATATCGATGATCTCGCGGGTATCGTCGACACTCAATGTGGTTTGCGTCAGCAGCGCGATCTTGTCTGAATCGGGCAGCGTGACGGTGGTCGCTTCTTCGACGTTGCCGATGATCCGAATCCGCTCGGGCGCCTCGCCGCTGGTGCCGACGATTTCGTCATGATTTTCATGGCCAATGAGAATGATCCAGTAACCCTGAGCGGCAAATCTGCGCACTTCACGATGAACTTTTTCAACCAGCGGGCAAGTCGCGTCGATAATGATCTCAAGCCGTTTTTCTTTGGCCTGCTGCCAGACCATTGGGGATATGCCGTGAGCGCTGAAAATCAACTTTGCCCCTGCCGGCACTTCGTCGATGGACTGCACGAAGCGCACACCCCGGTTAATGAAATCGCGGACGACATACTGGTTATGAACGATCTCGTGAAACACATAAAGCGGCGCGCCGTGGCGCTTCAGCGCCCGTTCTACCGTCTCGATCGCCATTTCGACACCGGCACAAAAGCCCCGGGGCCGGGCTATGATCACTCTTTCCACCGCCATGAGTTTTAGTCTGGAGGAACCCGGAAGAGCTGTCAACCGATGCAAAATCGTGAGCGAGGTTGAGTACGGAGGCCACGGAAGTGAGTTTGTACCGGTTTTTTCAATCCTGCTCGGAGTATAACGCTAAAATTTTCTCCGCCGCCACGTCTGCTCCGGTGATTTCCACCGGCGGCCAACGCTGCTCCCTGTTAAGCAACCCTTCGAGGTAGGGACGGATTTCCCCGGCGAACAGTTGATCTTGTGAAATGAAATCCGCCGTGGCGCAGTCATTGAGTGCCTGCGCCAGCCGTGGGTACTCGGCAAAATCACCGCGGTCGGTGTAGAGCACCGGAGTCTGGTGGACGATAACATCGGCGACAACGCCGTATCCGACTTTTGAGACCACGACATCAGCGGCGCGCACGAGGTCTTCGTAATGGCGCTGCATATCGGGCAGAGTCAGAATATTTCCGTCGTTGTTGGCTTCATCCGCCGTAGTGACGAAAAGGTACTCCCGCAGCTCTTTAATTCTGTCCCAGGGCAGGCGCCGGAGGCCCAGGCCGCCGAAACTAAGCAATACGATGTTTGCCGACTGTGGCAGGGAAAAAAGTTTTCTTGCCTCATTTTTTTGCAACCGCGAAACCCTCGCGATCCAAGGGATCGGTTCCCGCCGCGGAAATACTTCCATGTCGCAAGGATAGGGGAGCGTCAGCGCCAGGGTCGCCTTGGAATAATACTCCTCCATTTCATCGATCAGCGGGCGAAAATCCGGCAATTGGTCGACATAGCTCCGGTAGATAAAATTCCAACTAAAGTTTGAAATCGCCACCGAGGGCAGGGACCCGCGCGCGGCGATTTCAAACCCGAGAGGAGGGATATCGCCGACAACCAGCTTCACATCATGCTCGCGGATAAACGCAAGTTCCCTTGCGATAATCCGTGGAGCGTCCACTTGCAGTAACCGGCAGGCCCGCAGCGTGGCGTCTAGGTCCATTTCCAGGCTATCGCGCTGCGTGATACCAACGTCAATGGACTGGCGGGAGTAACGAATCGATCTGGGAAATAACCATTCCGGCGCAGTGGTGCGAACGTGAACTTCACAATCGGGACGGACTTTTTTCAGTCTCCGAATCACCTGACTGGAGCGGACCGCGTGACCGTAACCATGGCCCGTGATGTAATAAAGAATTGAACTCAAGATGGTTTTGGATATATGTGTGTATGTGTGGCGCTTAGGGTAAGGTGGTGTCGGAACCTTGTCAAGATTAATGTTCCTAAATTTTCCCCAGCAAATTTTTGATTCGAGGAGGTATCGAAATCCATGACCGGGACAATAAAAAAAATAATAACCCAAAAGGGCTTTGGCTTTATTACACCGGACGACGGCAGCGAAGATGTCTTTTTTCATCGCGGCAGTCTTGCCCCCCGGGGCCAGATCGAAGACTTGAACGAAGGCGACACGGTGCAGTTTCAAACCAGAAAAGGCGACAAAGGACCGGTGGCCTTCGATTTGAAGGGTCGTTAGGCCTCGGCTCCCGTCCAGAGAAGTTTTTATGGAAAAATTCCAGTCCCTTTCTTCACACCGGCTCCTGTTCGACCTGGCTTCACGCCTGGGTTCACTAGAGGGCTATCTCTATGCCGAAGAAAAAGTCGATAAAAAGTACCTGCCCAACTGGCTGAGAAACATCGAGGCCGCCTATGGTTGTCTCTCCACCGATATCAGAACTGAAATTCGCACGGACTACCTGGCGCTGCTTCATAAAGCTCACAATCTGTTTCGCCGGGCTTACGGGAGCAATGACGCGAACACAGTGAAAATCGCGGCCATGATTGCCGACGCCGCCCGGATGGAAAACGAGGTGCGAAAATGAAGGAAGACATCACGGCCGGGACAAAGAGCGATTTTGTCACTGCGCTTCGTATCATCAGCCATGAAGGCTTGAGTGACGCCTTCGCCCATCTTAGCGCCCGGACCGATTCCGGTAACGAAATGTTGTTCATGCCGCGCAAGAGTCCCGCGTTGGTCGACGCCAATGAGTTGTTTGTGGTGGATTTCGAAAAGCCCGTGCCCCAGTCGTCCATACACCAGGCTATTTACAAGACCCGCAGCGACGTCAAAGCCGTTTTCCATTTTCACTCGCCCGCCGTGATTTTGTTGAGCGTCATCGGGCAAACCGTTCGCCCCTTGCACAATTACAGCGTGATTTTCTACGAAGGCGTGCCGCTTTACACTGGCACCGGGCAGGTCGAGTCGCCGGCGCGGGCGGAGGAAATGGCCAAATTGTTGGGCAATGCCAAGGCGCTGATGCTGCGCGGCCACGGCGCCGTCGTGGTGGGGCAGTCGCTTCGAGAAGTGTGCATGCTCGCGCTTTATCTCGAAGAGTCGGCGCGCCTCCAGACCGAGGCCATGAAACTCGGCACACCGGCGTTCATCGAGCGTGACGAAGCCGAAAGAATCGCCAAACGGACTTTCAAGTCTGCATCCGTCGACCGCGCCTGGGAGCATTTTAAGGCCAAGTGCGCTGCCTAATCGCGAGTGGTTCAAATCTTTTTACCCGGTTTGAACCGCTTGAACGATTCGAACCCCGTCTGGTTGAAACCGAAGAGTTTTAGTCTTTGCCCGGTAATCTTGCCAATAATCCCGGGGTAACCAGGTCCTGCGGCGGGTTTCGAGGCCCTAGTGATTGTGCTAGCGTTTGAGTAATGGAGCACTCACACACGAATCGTCTCATCAGCGAGACCAGCCCCTACTTGCTGCAGCACGCTCATAATCCGGTAGATTGGTATCCCTGGGGCGAAGAGGCCTTCCAAAAAGCAAAAAGCGAAAACAAACCCGTTCTGCTGAGTATCGGGTACTCCGCCTGTCATTGGTGCCATGTAATGGAACGCGAGTCCTTTGAGAACGAGCAAATCGCCGCGTTGATGAACGAGCTATTCGTCAGTATCAAAGTCGACCGCGAAGAGCGCCCCGATCTCGACGAGATATACATGAACGCGGTGCAGATGATGACAGGCAGGGGCGGCTGGCCGATGACCATGTTCCTGACCCCTGACGGCAAGCCATTTTATGGCGGCACATATTTTCCACCGGAGGATCGCTACGGTGTGCCGGGATTTCCGAAAATTTTGCGCGGCGTCGCCAACGCCTATGACAAGCAACCGCAGGATGTTGAGAACAGTGTGGGTCAAATCCTTGCGCGCTTACACAGCATGTCCCGCTCAACGGAGAGCGCCGATCCGTTTGATCCAGACGCCGTCACCCGCGGCGCCGAGCAGCTTTACCAAGCCTTCGATTCCACCCACGGCGGTTTCGGCCAGGCCCCGAAATTCCCCAACGCGGGGGTCTACGAGCTATTCCTGCGCGCCTATCATCAGGCGAAAACCCCTCGCTTCCTCGAGACCATTACTTTCACACTGGAGAAGATGGCACAGGGGGGGATTT
>Ga0224497_10002584_pt1 | contig 10691 bp, 13 predicted proteins | sample SF_Jul11_sed_USG_4_FD_167970 | JGI IMG/M metagenome (GOLD analysis project Ga0224497, IMG submission 167970) | Sediment microbial communities from San Francisco Bay, California, United States - SF_Jul11_sed_USGS_13 | ecosystem: Environmental > Aquatic > Marine > Sediment | place: USA...
CTGGCGCGACACGGCGACAATGCTGGCATGTTGATTGTCAGCAAGCTGCTTGCCCAAGGCCAAGGCCTGTCGCCCGCGTTGCTCCAGCGCGCACCCACCGTCGAGCTGAATTGGGATGTGCGCTGTAAAAGTCGCTTCGACGCCACGGACAGTCAGGGGCGCAGCGTCGGAGTTTTTCTGCCCCGTGGCATGGCTGTACGCGGTGGCGATGTGCTGGTGGCCGAGGACGGCTCGCTGATCGTCGTCAAGGCTGCTGCGCAGCCCGTGCTTGTGGTTCGTCATTGCGATCGACACGGCTCGCCTTTGGACCTGTTGCGCGCGGCTTATCACTTGGGCAACCGGCATGTGCAGCTGGAGTTGCGCAGCGATCGCCTGCAGCTCGAACCCGATCATGTATTGGCCGCCCTGCTGCGCCAAATGCACCTGCTCGTCAGCGAAGAGCTGGCACCCTTCGAGCCTGAGGCGGGCGCCTATGCGCAAGGCGGGCGCGCTTTGCAACACGAACACGCACACCATCATCATCATCATCATGACCATGACCATCACGAGCATGGTCATGGCGCGCTCACACCGTGATGCCTAGCGCGCGCCGCGCCACGGCGTCGCTGTCGGCGACGTCGTTACTGCAGTTGATGCAACTGGCGTCGCCGGCGTTGCCGATCGGTGGCTTCAGCTACTCCGAAGGGCTGGAGGCAGCGGTCGAATCGGGGCTTGTCGGCGACGAAACACAGGCCGCGAATTGGTTGCTCGACCAGCTGGTGCTGAGCCTGGCGCGTGCTGACCTGGCCGTTGTGGCGAGCGCTTTGCCTGCATGGCGACGCGGCGACATCGACTGCGTCGTCGAATTGAACGACTGGGTCGGTAGTACCCGCGAGACGTCCGAGTTGCGCCGGCAAACGCAGCAAATGGGTCGTTCGCTGAGCCAATGGCTGAAAAATCGCGAACCCGTCGACCCGCGCGTGGCGCAGCTTGTTGCTCTACAACCCGCCCCGACGTGGCCGCTGGCCTTTGCCTTGGCCACGGCACAGACAGGCGCATCATTGACTGAAGCGCTATTGGCTTGTGCTTTTTCTTGGGCCGAGAACATGGTGCAAGCGGCGATCAAGTCGGTGCCTTTGGGGCAGGGCGCTGCACAACGGATCATGGCCCGACTGATCAATGCCATTCCTGGGGCCGTAGACAGCGCAATGCGGCTGCCCACAGGCGAGCGGCAGGCCTACACTCCCATGCTGGCCATACTGTCGGCACAGCACGAAACCCAGTACTCCAGGTTATTCCGCTCATGAACCCATTGCACGCTATTGCCGGCCGCACCAAGGTACTGCCCCCCTTACGCGTGGGTGTCGGTGGGCCGGTCGGCTCGGGCAAGACGACGCTGGTCGAAATGCTTTGCAAGGCGATGCGCGATCGTTGGGATTTGGTCGTCGTGACCAACGACATCTATACCAAAGAAGATCAGCGCTTGCTGACCGTCGCGGGCGCACTGCCGCCCGAGCGCATCATGGGCGTGGAGACCGGTGGCTGCCCGCACACGGCCATTCGCGAAGACGCCTCGATCAACCTCGAAGCCGTCGATCGCATGCTGGAGCGGTTTCCCAACGCCGACATCGTCTTCATCGAATCCGGTGGCGACAACTTAGCGGCCACTTTCAGTCCCGAACTGAGCGACCTGACGATCTACGTCATCGACGTTGCCGCGGGCGAAAAGATTCCGCGCAAGGGCGGGCCCGGCATCACGAAAAGCGATTTGTTTGTCATCAACAAAATAGACCTGGCGCCTTACGTCGGTGCTGATCTTGCGGTCATGCAGGCCGACACGAGCCGCATGCGCCCGAATCGGCCGTTTGTGATGACCAACTTGAAGACCCAGCAAGGCGTGGCTGAGGTGGTCTCGTACATCGAAAACAAGGGGCTGCTGAACGCTGCCTGAAAGTGCTACCGGCGACTCGGTCCCTGCCGGCACGCCAACATTGCGGTGAGCGTGCTGACGACGCCGCGATGCGAACAGGAGCGTTTGTTAACGTAGCCTATTCAGACACGAGTTGCGACAAGGAGCAAGCATGAAGGCACGCATACCGACTGACGAAACGGCGCGAATACAGGCGCTGCGCGACTACGCGATACTCGACACGCTGGAGGAATTGGCATTCAACGACATCACGATGCTCGCATCGCTCATTTGCGATACGCCCATCGCTTTGATATCTCTGGTTGACAGCGAACGCCAATGGTTCAAGGCCCACGTCGGATTGCGGGTTACGCAGACTCCCCGCGAACACGCGTTCTGTGCCCACGCGATTCTTCGGCCGCAGGAGATGCTGATCGTCAACGACGCGACATCAGATCATCGCTTCTCCGATAACCCTCTTGTCACGGGAGACCCCCACATCCGTTTCTACGCTGGGGCACCCCTGGTTACCCCGAGAGGCGACGCCTTGGGAACGCTCTGCGTCATCGACAGCAGACGCCGCGAGCTTACCAGCAAAAAATCTCGACGCATTGCGCGCGCTATCGCAGCAAGTCATTGCGCAACTGGAGCTGCGCCGCGTGGTCGCGGAGCTAGATCGGAACGCGACTCGGATGCAGGCATACCAGCGTGAACTAGAGGACTACCAAAGACAGATCGAACGCGCAAACGCAGCACTGGAGGAGGAGACCGTTTCGGACAGTCTGACTGGCGTGAAGAACCGACGAGGCTTCGATCAAGCACTGCACCAGGAGCTTGCGCGCGCGCAACGTGAGAAGACGCCCGTTTCTTTGCTGATGATCGATATTGACAAATTCAAACCCTTTAACGATCAGTTTGGTCACCCCGCCGGCGACGAGGCGCTTCGGGAAGTAGCAAGGGTACTTGACGCCCACGCGCGCCCATTCGATGTGGTTGCGCGGTATGGCGGCGAAGAGTTTGTTGTCATTCTTCCGCGTGTCGATGCTGCGGGGGCCGTATCGATTGCAGAACGGCTGCGTCGTGCCATTGAAGCCGCGCCTTGGCCCGACAGGGCTATCACGGTCAGCATCGGCGCCAGCACGACCGGCAGGGAACCGGACAGTACGGTGCTACTCGACTTTGCGGACGGAACTCTTTATCGCATGAAGCAGCGCGGCGGCAACCAGGTTGCGCACGCCGATGATTTTTGCTGAACGAGGCGGACCAAATCTTGGCATGGCGGCGCCAACCCACCTCATCACGCCTCGACCCTCAAAAGCCGAGGAGGGGGAAGTATGGGCCTTTCAAAATAGCTTCGGCGTTTCAGGGTCGCAAGTGCCCCTCAAACGCCGGCAGCAGTCGGTCATAGTGAGCAGAGAGTTCCCTGGTGATTTTCGAAGCGTCTGCCAGCGCCCCTTGTGACGCTTGCGCCTCTAGTGTCATACACAAATTGCCGACACACTGCGCGCCGACACTGAAGCTGGCTGACTTGAAGTCATGTGCCAGCGTTTTCAACGCAGTGCCATCACCCATTCTCGCCGCACTATCTATGGCATCGATTTGTTGCCTTGCGTGATCGCAGTACGTGTTCATCAGTTCAGCCAGCAAGACGCCATCGTCGACTTCGCGCAGCATGTCGATTCTCTCGGAGTCAAGTCGACAGCAAGCGTGGGTTGTCTCTGAGTTAGATAGGCTCATGCGGCGAGCTTCATTTGGGCGCTGATGCGGGGTGTCGCCCGCTTTGGGCGCCATGTGTCGAGGATGTTGGTCAGCTCGCTAAGTTGAAACGGTTTGCTCAAAAAACCGTCCATTCCAGCTTGTAAACACAACTCACTATCACCAGTCATGGCATTGGCCGTCAAAGCGATGATGGGGACATGCGCTCCACTGCCAGCCTCGTAGGCGCGAACGCGGCGCGTCGCTTCTAGGCCGTCCAACTCCGGCATTTGGCAGTCCATCAGCACCAGGTCGTAGCAATGCGGTTCCGTAAGCGCCTCCACTGCTCGCAGACCGTTGTCAACAACCGTGTGTCGGCAACCCAATTTTTCCAGGCAGCGGCGCGCGACGAGTTGATTCACCGGATTATCTTCAACCACCAAGATATGCAGTTCTCTAGCGCCAGCTACCGGCTGAAGTTCCGTACTCGTAACGCTTGGTGCTGTGCTTGTGCGTGCCTCATACTGCAGATCGCGCTGCAGCGTAAGAGAAAACCAAAAGCATGAGCCTTTGCCGTACTCGCTGCTTACGCCGCAATCACCGCCCATGAGCCGACACAGGCGCCGCACAATGGCAAGCCCCAGCCCGCTGCCGCCATATTGCCGCGTCGTGGAGCTGTCGGCCTGTGTGAATGACTCGAACAGGCGCGGTATCACGTCGCTCTGGATGCCCACGCCGGTGTCCTCGATCTCGAAGCCAAATACCAACGCCGAGGCTTGTTCGCTGAGGACGCGGGCGCGTAGTCGTATGTGGCCTTGCGCAGTGAACTTCACAGCATTGCCAACCAAGTTGGTAATGATCTGTGTGTAGCGTGTTGGATCGCCAACGACGGCACTCGGTAGCTCCTCCGGCCAATCGAGCAAAGTGGTCAATCCTTTGCTGTCAATCTGCGGCTTGAGCAGCTGCAGGGCACGGTTGGTTGCGGTACGCAAATCGAAGGAGGTTGCCTCGGTCACCAAGCAACCCGCCTCGATCTTGGAAAAATCCAGGATATCGTTAAGAATTTTCAGTAGCGACAACGCTGAATGGCGAATTGTGTCCGCCGCTTCGCGCTGCTTGCCATCGAGCGGTGAACACAGCAGTAACTCGGTCATCCCCACTACGCCGTTCATCGGCGTGCGCAGTTCGTGGCTCATGGCAGCAAGAAAGGCCGACTTGGCGCGACTGGCCGCGTGAGCAGTTTCGTTAGACGCTTGCAGCTCACGGTTGGTCTGCTCCAGCGTATGCATGGCCTGCGTCAATGCAGCGGTGCGCTCTTTAACCTTGCCTTCGAGTGCAATGGCGGCCTGAAACAGGGAAAACGAGTTGCCCTGCAAGTCCATATCGCGCTCGACGCGATTCATCAGTGCCTCGTTGATGCATCGCAACTGCGCGTTGTCATCCTCAAGGCTACTGCAGCGAGCGCGCAACAGGGCCAACTCTTCGTTATCTTGGTTTTGCCGTGTTGTCACGTTGAACAGCTCAAGCTTGCTGGCCGATGGCGATGCCAGTGAAGGTCTGGTTGACATGCATGGAGTTGAACTGCTCGCCGTAGGTGGCGAATCCGATAACGTTGTTGTTGGCGAAGATCTCCCCGATCTTGTCCTTGATGCCTTCACGCTCCGACTCCAGCCGGCGCAGTATGCAGTCACACCCCAGCACCAGTTGTGGCGCTCCAACGGTGGTGCGTACGGAGTCGAACGCGTGTTGCAGGTTCTCGACCATGTCTACGCCTTTGGCAATCGTCAACACAATTCCCTCGTCGATGGCGCAGAAAAAAGTCAAACTCTCGTCTTGGTTGACCTTTGCGATCGAGCGTACGAAGTACTGGCCGCCGATGCGCACCACAACAGGGTGGGTGGCGAAGATCATTGGTGTGAGTTCGGTGATTTGCAAGTCCACCAGTCGAGCAAACTCGCGTGCTGCAGGTTTACCGTTGATCTCGTGCACGATGCGGTGCGCCGGATCGGCGCGAGTGACCACCATGCGTTTGTCCGAGTGGACGAAGTGTTGGGTGCGAAAGGCTACGAACGGCAGCTTAGTGCGCACCAGGTTGAGCAGCGCAATATTTTGGTGGAATCGCCCTTGGTGGTACAAGTGCGTGGCGCCAAAGCGTGTATCGTCAGCCGCCGAACCACCCACGAGTTCTATGCCCTGCAAGTGCTGGTAGACACAACTGACAACCAGTTCTTCTTGCATCGCCAGGCCATCAATCAACAAAAAAGCGAACGTGTCTGTCGCGCTAGGCGGAAGGGTGTCGCGCGTGCCAAGACCTTCCATGAGGGCAGTGACATTGCTGGCAGTACCAACGCTGTCAAACGGATCGAGCTTGATCGCCTGAGTCGCAACATCCAGCTCCGACGACGCCAAGCTAAACCCGGTGAGCGCCCCTGCCAGATAACCCTGTGGCGTGATCTCGCCAGCGGTGGTACAGCCGATGAGGTTGATATCTTTAAAGCGCTGGCGCAACGCTTCGGCCAGAGCCGGCAGATCAAAGTCAGACGCGCAATAGAACACCGCCAGCTTGATGCCCGGCTGGTCCAGCGCGTCATAAAGATCTTGAGCAGCCTGAACGGCGTCTCGTGACTGAGACGTACCCTTACGGATCGAAAGAGGTGATGACATTGGGTGCCTCGCGTTTTGTCCAGAGTTGTGACGTGCAGCGCTGCGATGCGCCGTGAGTCAATGGGGTTATCGGCTTAGAACCAAGGTTTTTGACCTGCAACCGGCCTTTGAACGAACGGCATCGTGAGTACGTCACGCTAGATGTTTGCCAACGCATGTTTTTGACAGACGGTGCTTGAAGCAGCCGGTTGTCGCCGGGTTCGTGCTCGAAATGAACAAGTGAAAGCCAGCCCAAGCTCATGCCGTCGTGTGCGTCTTGTTTCAAGACAAACAAAGGTGGCGTGTCGGTTGATGGCACTTTCCCCTACACTTTCTAAACAGTACATGGAGGACTTGATCATGACTGTACGCAACCACTTTCGCTACCGCGTGGCGCTTACCGCCCTGTTTGCTTTGTCATCGGCCATCGCGCTGGCGCTGCCCGTAGTTCCCGTCAATTTGGATACGCTGTCGCTAGGGGCGCGAATCGTGGGGCCGGTGGGTCCAACGGTGGATGCTTCGTTCATCGACGGCGACGGCGCGAGCCTTGGTGACCTCCAGAGCAGTGTCTCTTGTCCGGATGGCTTTGCCGCCTGTACGCCGCCGACAAATCCGCCAGGCACGATTTACACCTACGTCCACGAAGTCACTCCGGGTGTCGATTCCCCGAACGATCCGCCGTTTCCACAGCCCGGTACCGTGCTTCCGATCAACGGCGCGACCGGCTTTGCGCTCGGCTTTGCGGCCGCGGGTTTCAATGGCGTCGCTGGCTACAGCTTCGGCGATGCGGCTGGCGTGCTCGTCGGCGGCTCGGTGATCAGTATCGAGCTTGAGACAAACGGCTCGCTTGCCTGGGCGCTGCCTAGCGCTGCGGGCTGGGACAGCGGTGAGCGCATCGCGTTTTTCTGGCAGACAACCCAGGCACCGAGCGGGCCCGGGGGGCAGTACCTTCTCACGGCCACCGCGCTGTCCGGGTCGGGGGCAGGCCCGCTGCCGTTGCCAGTCCCAGAGCCGGCGACGGTGGTGCTCATGGCGCTTGGGGTAGCCTTTCTTTTCTGGCCCACCGCTGTCGCCGCGCTGCGGCGCCGGTGATGGGTAGGCTGACCGCGCGACGGAACAGCGTTCAGAACGCGCGGTAAGAATCGCCGCGTTGAGTTTCCCGGGCCATCGCTCCCGGCGCTTCCACCAGTGGGGATCAAGCCGCAGACTGCGGTTTTCTCGATGTTTTCTGCGACTTGGCCGACAGCCGTTCGGCCAGAAAGTCGACGAAAGCGCGCACTTTCGGCAGCAGATTGCGCCGCGTCGCATACACCGCATTGATGGCCAGCTCGGGCGACTCGTAGTCTTGCAGCACTTGCACCAACCGGCCGTCACTCAATTCGTGCTCGACAAAATAGCGCGGAAACCAACCCAAACCCAGACCGTCTAGCGCGGTTTGTTTCAAAACAAAGTCGTTATTGCAGCAAATCGAGCTCTTGACCGTCACGGTCGTCAAGCGCCCGCGGGGCGCGCGAAAGCACCACTCGTTGGGAGCCCGCAAGAGGCTGTAGCTCAGACAGTCGTGTTCGGTCAGCGCTGCCGGTGTTTTGGGGACGCCCCGCATCCGAAAGTATGCCGGTGAGCCGACCACAATCTGCGGGCAGGGAGCGAGCCGGCGCGACACCAGACTCGAATCGGCCATTCTCGAAATACGGATGGCCATGTCAAAGCGTTCCTTGACCAAATCCACAATGCGGTCGTCTAGGTTCAGGTCCAGGCTGATCTCTGGGTAGCGAATGCGGAAATCCTTGATCATCGGCGCGAGCATGACGCTGCCGAAGTAAGTCGGCGCCGTAACCCGCAGGCGTCCGCGCGGTGCGCCCGCCAGCTGTGCCACATCCTGCTCAGCTTCGCCCAGTTCGGTCAGCGCCGCGGCGCTGCGCCTGAACAAGGCGTCCCCAGCTTCGGTCAGCGTCAAGCGGCGCGTGGTGCGATGCAGCAGGCGTGCGCCCAGGCGCTGCTCCAGCCGGCTGATGTACTTGCTGACGACGGCCTTGGAAACCTCCAAGCTGTCGGCAGCCGCGGTGAAGCTGCCGTGCTCCACGACGCGAACAAACGCGGCGATGTCGGTGAGCTGGTCCATGGTACTGGTTGTTCACTTCCGTGAACAATCATATTCCAACAACCCAGATTATCAAACGCTTCGCAAGCCCTAATATTTTCCGTACCGGGCGATGCGATCCGCAGCGCTCGGCAGCCGGGCGAGTTGCCTCGCTCATCGAAAACGAATCTAAGGAAGCAACATCATGACGAACTACGATCTTCAAAAAGCGCAGGAGCATTTTCAAGCCCGGGTGGCGTTCACCACCGGGGTGCACGAGCTGGAGGTGCTGACCCAACAGGCCCAAGGCGATTTCGTGGTGGTGGACGTGCGCTACCCCAGCGATTACGCCAAGGGCCACGTGCCGGGCGCGATCAACCTGCCCAAAGGCAAGTGGCAGAACCCTAAGGGCTTGCGCAAGGACGCCACGCATTACCTCTACTGCTACACCCAGACCTGCCACTTGGCGGCGGAGGCCGCACTGGAACTGACCCGACAAGGCTACAAAGTGATTGAAGTGGAGGGCGGCTTCGACGGCTGGCAAAACAACGGCTACCGCTCCGAAAGCCTGAGCCAGGCCGCGTGAGGAGGATGCCGTGAAACCCAATCTGCAAATTCAATTCGGTATCGCGTTGCTGCGCGTCTCACTCGGCCTGATGTTCATCGCCCACAGCGTGGTGCTCAAGTACTTTGTCTATACGCTGCCCGGTACCGCCGCCTTTTTCGAGTCCATCGGTTTGCCGGGGTGGCTCGCCTACGTCGTGTTCTGGATGGAGGCTGTCGGTGGTGTGCTGCTGGTGCTGGGCGTGCAGGTGCGGTTGGCTGCTGCGGCGTTGATCCCCGTATTGATCGGCGCGACCGCGGCGCATTCGGGCAACGGCTGGGTGTTCAGCAACGCCAACGGCGGTTGGGAGTATCCGCTGTACCTTACGGTGCTCGCGGCGGCGCAAGTGCTGTTGGGGGAGGGGGCTTGTTCGCTCTCCGGCAAGATGCGCAGCGCGAGCTTTGCTGTGCACAAGACGGCCTGCGCGTGACCAGAGCGCGGACCGCTGCTGCTGTTTGCCGGCGGTCCGCGAACAGGCGAACGGTGGCTTGCGGGCCGACCTGTCAGCACATGGACTTGTTCGAGCAGCACGGTCTTGCCGCGCTGCTTCATGACGACGGCCAACGCCACGAAGTGGTCTACGCCGAGCACCGCCAGAGGGGCGAGGATCTTCGGGCTGAAAGCTGGGTCCGCACGCAGTTCCTGGCCGATCTCGCGCAGAGTCTGGGGTAAGAACTCTCTTGCCATCAGGGCGCGCTTCGTGGACAATCCCATACCATCATAGTTACCATAAAGAACGCCATGAGCCAACCCATTTCTATCGACCGCGCTGGCCGTATCGTTCTTCCAAGTGAAGTAAGACGTCGGCTTAGTCTCGGGCCCGGTTCGCGGCTAACACTGGAGGTAATCGCCGAGCGAATCGAGCTGACGCCCGAAGCTGAACCAGCGGCCGACCTGGTACAAAGCCCGAGTCAGCGCATGGTGCTACGACCAACCGGTAAACGCTTCGACGCTGCTGCTGCAACGCGGGAAGAGCGGGAGCAACTGTCGCAACGCAGTCGCCGACGATGAGCGTTTTCCTCGACACATCGGTTGTACTCGCCTCGCTAGACCCGGACGAGACACACCATGCGGCATGCGATCGACTCATATCTGCGGGTCAGCATAAGTTATACGTGCACGCTCTGGCTGAAACATTCTCAATCCTCACAGGTGGCCGGTACGGCCGCCGGTTGAACGCCACGGTCGCTGCACGACTGATCGCGCAAAGCGTGATTCCACTTGTACAAGTGCAACAGCTATCGGGCAAAGACATGTTAGCGGCGCTCGCTGAGTGCGAGGCACGCGGGGTGCGTGGCGGCGCAGTTTATGACTGGCTACACTTGGCCGCCGCGCGCAAGGCGGGGGCTGAAGCACTGATCACTCTCGACGTGCGCGACTTTCGCGCCATGGCAAGACCTGGCGATCCGCGCATAGAACCGCCGTGAGGCGCGTACCGCCGCTGTTATCAGTGAGGCGAAATCAACGCCATTGCTTGCAACTCTACCCAGAAATGCCAGCTCATGACCTCGGTCGTGAGACACGAAATTCAGGTGCAGGGTCGGCTCGAAGAAGGAAGTCCTCGTGAATCACTACGCCCAATTTCCGCTGTCATTGTTCGGAGCCCCGCTGACCCTGATGCTGAGCATGGCCCTGTGGCTGGCCGTCCTTCCAGCGCACGCGGTCGAAGCCGACGAGCTGATTCGCCACATCGACCGCCTGTGGCGTGGCGACACCTCGCAGGCCCGCATGACGATGACGGTCAAGACGCAGCGCTACGAGCGCACCATGACGATGGACGC
>Ga0224497_10002585_pt1 | contig 10684 bp, 7 predicted proteins | sample SF_Jul11_sed_USG_4_FD_167970 | JGI IMG/M metagenome (GOLD analysis project Ga0224497, IMG submission 167970) | Sediment microbial communities from San Francisco Bay, California, United States - SF_Jul11_sed_USGS_13 | ecosystem: Environmental > Aquatic > Marine > Sediment | place: USA: California...
CAAAATTGAAATAGTAAAGGAGACCAATCCAAGTGATTCCAGATAGAATATGTAGCCAACGGTCAATGATTAGGTCCATATTTCCCCCTCGGGTCGCGGACGACTCACCTAACTCATTCCGCCGAGCGGCAGAAAATGTCGGGCAAAAAAATACAAGATCACGGTGAGCACTACGCCGGCAATGATCGTGCCGGTAATTGAATCCAACGGATTTTTCATTTAATAGCTCCTCTGGACAGCTGCCGTCTAGGTCTAGCACAGTTCGGGGCGTAGCGTATGACAGAGCAACGCCAATTTCAAGCGATGCATGTCATTCGCTTGACCTGATTGGTGCTAGCCGCGATCATCCGCGGTCGTCATTCACTATCAATATTGGTCGATCTATGGAAGCTATAAAGAAGACCGTTCTCGCTTACTCAGGCGGACTCGACACCTCGGTAATTCTGGCGTGGTTACATGAGACCTATGGCTGCGAAGTCGTGACCTTTACTGCGGATATCGGCCAAAACGAAGACCTTGAGCCGGCCCGGCGTAAAGCGCAGGATTACGGAGTAAAGGAAATTTTTGTCGAAAATCTTCGGGACGAATTTGCCGCCGATTTTGTATTTCCTATGTTTCGTGCCAATACATTGTACGAAGGCGAATATCTACTGGGAACATCGATCGCGCGGCCACTGATCGCGAAACACCTGATCCGAATTGCGCAGCAAACGGCAGCGGACGCGATTTCCCACGGTGCTACCGGCAAAGGTAACGACCAGGTGAGGTTTGAACTTGGTGCCTATGCATTGAATCCGAACATTAAGATCATTGCGCCGTGGCGGGAGTGGGACCTTACGTCGCGACAGCGACTTCTTGAGTACGCGGATCGACACGGTATTGCAGTCGAGCGCAAAGTTGACGGTACCGCCGACTATTCGGTGGACGAAAACATGTTGCACATTTCCTATGAAGGCGGAATTCTTGAAGATCCGTGGGCGGAGCCGCCGGCCGATATGTGGCGTTGGACAAAATCGCCACAGCAAGCTTCTGACGTGCCACAGTTCGTTGAAATCACATACAGTAACGGCGATGTGGTCGCTATAGATGACACATTAGTAACACCGGCTGAAGCCATGCAGCGTTTGAATGAGCTGGGTTGCGTACACGGTGTGGGGCGTGCGGATATTGTCGAGAATCGATATGTCGGCATGAAATCCCGAGGCTGTTATGAAACGCCGGCTGGTAGCATCATGTTGAAAGCGCATCGGGCTATGGAGTCAATCACGTTGGATCGAGAGGTGGCGCATTTGAAAGACGATCTCATGCCGCGTTATGCATCGCTGATTTATAATGGTTATTGGTGGAGTCCGGAGCGAATGGCGTTGCAAGGCTTGATCGATGGATCCCAGCAAGTTGTCAATGGTTCGGTCAGGCTTCGATTGTATAAAGGCAATGTGGATATTCTCGGCCGCAAATCCAGTAGCCACTCATTGTTCGATGAGCGTATCGCGTCGTTTGAGGAGGATGGCGGTGTGTACAATCAATCTCACGCTGAGGGTTTTATTAAACTAAATGCGCTGCGAATGCGGATAGCGGCATTGCGCCGAGGCTAGCATCTTAGTGCGTTTTATCTCAACCGTGTGCGCGTGTCGTAGATCAGGACCTGATCGCCTTTCTTGTTCGAGAAGACTTTGATTGGCGATAAGTGTAGCTGATCGCGAAGCATCGCTAAGCGATTCTGATCACGAGTCTTGTCCCGCAGTACTAGAAAGTCGTGCTTTCGACTCATCCGCTTAATGCGGCCGACGAACCGGCGGTGATCTTTCGCGTAGTCGTATAATTCGAGTTCACGACCGCTGTAGTAGGCGATAAGTTTTTCGTTAGTGTATATGATTGAGTCCGGCGGTGTGTTGACGGCAAGCCAGTGCCCGGCTCTCTTAACGTGCCTCTTGCTAGTGGAGACATCGAGTCCTTCAATACCCATTATCAATACTATTGATGCAGTCACTGGGAACAACCAATTTTTTCTAATGCTATGGCCTTGTTTGGTTTTCCAGTCATCGTAGATCAATGCCAAGCTAAACGGCGCCGCCACCAGAATCGTCAATGCCATCGCTAGTGGATAGCGGTCGGTGAGGAACAGTTTCGCGACAGTGAATACGAACAATATTGACAAGTTTACGAGAATTAAGGCAGTCCAAATCCGTAAGCCGCCGGCCAACGGGAACAACACCCGTCTGCGTAGTGCATAGCCCACCAGCAGTGCGTGGAGTATTGTCAGGTTGGCGATACTGGCGGCCAGTAGAATCAGACCGGTCGCGAAGATGAAAAGTAAATAGGCATAACCGGCCGAGTAGGGCCCCAGCAAATGTCGCTGAATAACGGAAATTTTACGGTTGAAATCAATAGTCACTTGCTGCCAAGCGTTTTGAATAATTGCGACCGGTTCCTCCAATAGTGACAATTCGGGCGCAAAGATCCACCAGCCGAAAATCACCACTAATAATCCGGCTAACACTGGCATCACGACATACAGCAAACTGCGTCGTAGGCGCGACTCCATCCGGTGGGACAGAAAATAGGCGATTAGAAATAATAGAAAAACCGCGCCTTCGATTCGAAATAGAGTGGCGATCGCCATAAATACGATGCTGGTCAGGGCCTCACGGATTCCGGGCCTTTGTAGGTAGTGAAATAGGTACAATGCGGAAAGTAGATAGAAAGCTAGGTAGCCTGGGTCGCGCACGACGAACGAGCGAAAGTCATTAATCGTAGGGAACAATAGGATGATGATAGTGCCGATCAGCAGGATCCGTCGGTCACCCCCGAGTTGGGCGATGATGCCGAGGTAGGCACATACTGTAACCGCTGTCAGCGCCGCATTAAGAACATAGGCGGCAATCTCGGGGTTGGTTCCTAGTATTCCGCTAACTAGAGCCAACAGCGCTGGATAGACCGGCCATTTGTAGATACTCTGGGCCGCGCCCCAGTCGCCTTGCAGGATTGCAGCTGCGGCCCGAACATACTCAACCCCGTCATTGTTAATGACATCATCAAGAAACACCGACCAAGCTGATAGCAGTAGGCTGAAAATGAACGCGACAATCGCAAAAATTCGGAACTCGGATGACAGTAGTCGCGGCATGGGGTATGGAAAGTTGGAGTGCAGGATCGGTTAGGCGCTGCCTATTTTATAGGGAATTTCGACGAAAATCCCGCCGAAGCCTAGCCTCGGAATTATAACAACGTCTAAACGGAAGCTCTGCCGGGCGCGGTAAACGGTGATTATCTTCGGCTCGCTTTCGTGCGAGTACAATTGGTATAACGGAGACCCAAAGGAGCCATAGTGTACTTCAGTTTGTTTAAATAAGTCTGAACGGGATTCTATCGGTATTATAATAACCGAGCCGACACCCCCTAACGACGCAAACTCTGATTAGTTCATGCCCGACCGTTCTGAATCCAAAATCATCTGCTTCGACGTTGCGGTTGTTGAACATAGCCCGGATAGGGCCAACCTCCGCGGCTCGAATTCGGACGAATTTCAGTCCCAGTCTCCCTCACCTAGAAGCAACCAGAGGGTTCCAAGCACGCACACGTTGAATGCCTTCTGCTGACCCGGGACGTTCCGGCTTAATTGAAGTAAATCGATTGGTGCTCGCGCCGACCGGTGTTTGGCTGCCTGAAAAGGCGCCAGCTCTGGATCCGCGGTCGATCCGCTTCAGTAATATCGACTACCTGGAGTCGCTATTCGGACAATGCACCGACTTCTCTTTGCACTCGGCGCAAATCGAGCAAGGTATCCAAGATTTGGAAGCCGATTATCTGCTTTCGTCGACGCGCAGCAATCTTCTCCGGGTGTTGCAGATTAGCGGCGATGAACGTGTTCTAGAGCTCGGAAGCTTGTGCGGTAATGTAACCCGTTACTTAGGCGAATTGGATGTACGAGTGGACGCGGTCGAGGCCGACCCGCGCCTGGCCGCACTCGCCGCGACCCGCTGCGCGGACCAGCCTAATGTGAACGTCGTCAACGCAGTGTTTGACGACTTAGAGCTACCCAAGCACAGTTATGACGTGATTTTGTTGTTAGGCGTGACAGAATATCCACACTACTACTATCGCGACCTGTCGGATCAGCAACAGGGAGCGCAGCGTTTGCTGCGCTGGGCCGTTGATGCATTGACATCCGACGGGGTTCTAGTTGTAGCGATGAATAATCGTCTCGGGCTCAAGTACATGCTCGGGTTTCCCGACGAACATTCCGCCACTGCCTATGCCGGGATCCGCGGCTACGTGGATGACGACTCTCGCGGGCGTAGTTACTCCAATGGTGAGCTTCGCGATATGTTGGTTAATGCGGGTGCCGGGGAGATGGAGTTTTGTTACGCTTTCCCAGACTATAAGCTCCCCAGTGTTGTCGTAACGAATTCCTATCTCGCCGCTAGCCCTTCGGGGTACACCCATCTGTCGGGCGTTCCATCACGGGATTACTGCGGACAGGCTCAAGTCGGTTGTGACGAAGCCGCGTTGTGGGAGGCATTTTGTCGCGAAGGGAGAGTCGGTGATTATGCCAACTCGTTTCTTGTGGTCGCTGCAATTCGACCAGTAGGGATTGCGCGGCGAATTGCGGGTGACTTTGCACATATTAGTACTGGTCATCGGAAGCGACGCTATCGGGTAGTAACGATGAAAGCGAGTGGTGAGCCGTTTGTTACGAAACGGTCGCTTATTATAGACGTTCCAAGCATTGCGAAGGACGATTGGATTAATCAGGTGCTACAAGACGAGCCTTATATTGAAGGTCCGTCGCTCTCCGATCAGTGGCTGCGAGCCTTGCAGCGCTCGCCGGAACTGTCAACGCTGCTAACATGTTTCAGTCAATATTATGCACTGTTGAGTAAGCATCGGGGCTTGCAGGTCGGCGATGACGAGTTACTCGATCTTTTGCCACGCAATATTTTGGTTGACAGCGCAGGTAAGCATATTGTCATCGATCGCGAGTGGCGCATATCCGGCACGATCGACCTGGATTATATATTATTTCGAGCATTACTATATTTCGTGAATGACAATCGATCGATCATGAGCCAGGTAATCCGCGACAATGATATCCGTACGACGAAACAATTCATCGCGTATTGTTTCGAGCACCTCCAAGTCGAATTAGACGATCGGTTGCCGCAGTTTATTGCAATGGAAAATCGAGTACAGCGCGCAATCCGCCCGACGTCGGAATATACGGATACCGCGAACGAAATCGAACAACTTATCGGCGCTGAGCAATTCTTCCCACATTTATTTTGGTCACTGCGAGGGGAGTATTGTGGCCCGCACAACATGCGCAGTGTGACTGCTTCCTTTGGGTTGGAGCGGCAGCGAATCGAATTCAGTCTTCCGGAAGAACTAAAGCACCTCGCTATCGTCCGCTTTGACCCAGCTAAGCAAATCGGTTTTTTTCACATCCATAGTTTTGCCATCAGCTATGAAGATGTCGATAAAAATCCGAAAACTTTGTTGGAATTTTCTGACTCTTCCCAGTTGGCAGCGTTTGCGACACTACATAATATAGAGTTCGGCTCGCGGGATGGCCACGACGTCTTCTGCGCAAAATCAGTAAATCCGATGTTCGAGATTTTCCTTGATAAATTGGACCAATCGATGATCGCTGGCGGCATTCGAATTAGTGTTGAAATGGATTGGCCGAAATCGCAAGACTATATGGTGTTGCACGAAACCGTTGGTCGACAATTGCTGCGAGTCGAAACCGAAAATACCAGTCTTAATAATACAATTGAACACCTACAACAGAAGATAGCGTGGCATGAGGATAAGTTAGGTCGAGTACAAGCGGAATTTGACCGGATGCGCCAGTCAATTCCGATTCGGCTGCTAAATCGGCTTGGCTATTTCAATGCCAAGGCAAAACGCTGAATTGGCAGGACACTGGACGACAATGTCGATCAGAACGGTAATCATGAATTGCGAAAGCGCTAGCGTGGCCGGCACAGCACCATGGTCCAGGGGAAGGGTGAGCGTACTGTCACGATTTCAAATCGAGGTAGTAGAAACGCCAGAAACTCCCGTTTTGACCAGTGTTGTATATGGCCGGGCGTGTTTCCCAATGCACGTAGATAGCGGCCGCGCGCGATATTGCAAATGCGCCATATCGGCTCCCGTGGCACACTAAATATCGTGTATCGGGTGCTTAATTCGTGCAGAGTATTCCGAGCACGACCGGGGTCGTCTAAGTGCTCCATCACTTCGCAGCACAACATTAATTCCGCCCCGTCGGTCGCCGCTAATTCGTACACGGATCGAGTCTGAAACTGAATGCGGTCGGTGCCGTGTAAGCGGCGGGCGATATCGATAATATCCGAAGATTGGTCGCTTGCCCGTATTTTCAACCTATCATTCGCTTTCGCGATTATCGCAGTCAAATAACCTTCTCCGCAGCCCACTTCGTGGATGTCGGTGGCCCTGGTAGTTTGAATCAATTGTAATAGGTTTTCCTGGAAGCCATGAACCAGGGCTCGAGCGACAGGATTACTAGTGCCGTATTTGTCGTAATAGTTGCCGGCGATGTCGTGATCTTGGTTCAGCACTGCACTATCCGACGTCGTCGCTGCGGTTTTTGTACTGAATTTCCTCTAGGAGTTGGCGGTTGACGCTCAAAAGATCGGCCACGAATGCCAATACTCCGACCTGAAAACCGATACCGATCATTACCGCGGCGAGGATTAGGGATTGAACATGACCGTCCCCATCGCCGCCTATGTAGAAAATTAGGAATCGTAGAAAAATCAGCAAGCCAGCGCATGTAAAAGTTACGCCGATACTCATGAAAAATACAAACGGACGATACACAACGAATATTCGAATAATGGTGACGAGCGACGCCTGAATATAGGCCGGTACACTCGTTACTAGTCGTGACGGCCGTAGCCACTCGTTGGTGGTTATCGGCACCCACGTGACCGCAAAATTCTTTTGCCCTGCTTGAATTATGGTCTCCAGCGTGTAGGTGAACTTGTTGAAGACATTGACCCGTAACGCGAGTTCCCGACTCAATGCGCGAAACCCGCTTGGCGCATCCGGAATATCGGTGTTGCTGGCAATGCGCACCACCCACGAACCTAGTCTTTGAAAAAACTTCTTAAGGGGAGAGAAGTAGGAAATTTCGGAAATCGGCCGGGCTCCTATCACAAGGTCGGCACGTCGCTCAATTATGGGTTGTATCAGGTCCGGTATAGACTTGGCGGAATACTGGTTGTCGGCGTCGGTATTGAGGATGATGTCTGCGCCGTTCTTAAGGCAGATGTGCAGACCAGACATAAACGCTTTGGCCAGCCCTAAATTTTGGGTGTGTGAGACGATGTAATCAGCGCCGTTCTGCTTGGCGATGGCAGCGGTGCGATCCGTGCTGCCATCGTCGATAACCACCCACTTAATATCGTCAATACCGGGGAGTTGGCGTGGCAAATCCGCAAGCGTGATTGCAAGCGTCTGCTCTTCGTTATAGCACGGGATTTGAATAAATAGGTTCACGGATTTCGAGACTCGATCGGGATTATCAATTCAGCGGTAAGTATTTGAATGCCATGAATTAAATGTTCATGTTGAGTGTCTTGTAGCAATGAGTCTTTGCTCCCGCAATGCTCTCTCGTCATCGACTGTGGCTATTTCGGGATTTGCGGCCACTATGGGCCAGTAACGGCTCAAAGCGCCCGGCCGGGTCGGTCCATATACTAACCGAGATGCGATCAATTAGAATACGCCGGTGCAAGGGGTCGGCGACAGTGTCCGGTGGGTTTCACTAAATTTAGTGCGATGAGCGACGGACGTTCGACGGTGAGGACCGTGGTGCTGACGGCCGTGGCGCTGTTGATCGGATTTGCAGCGTACTTCACTTTTACCGCCTACCATCTGCCTATTGGCGCGGGTCCGGATCATGCGGCCCACAAAGATGTATCGGTGTTCATTTTTCGCCACGGCCGGCTCGCAGTGTTCCCTCGAGACGAAGATACGCTCAAATTTACGCCTTACGGTTCGACCCGCGCTTTGAGGCCGCCATTGTCTTACCTGGTGTCGGCCTCGCTGGCCCGTCTGTTGCCGGGATCAATGGTTCGGAGCACACGAGTGTTTCGGTACGGCGTCGGGCTGATGTGCGCCGCGACCGTTATGCTCACATTTGTTGGCTTGCGGGTCTATTTTCGCAGTACCTGGTTTGGAGTATTGGGTGCGACGTTGGTTGGGTTGATGCCACAATTCAGTTTCCTCGCGTCCTATGTCAGTGATGATAGCGGGGCCATTTTTAGTGCAACGCTGCTGATCGTAGCGGTATTAGTGGTATTGCGCTATGGGCTCAGATTGTCCACCGTGGTGTTGTTGGGGCTCAGTACCGGGTTGGTGATATTGTCGAAGTTGACCGCATGGTTATTGTTGCCGTTCGCCTACGTGATAGTGATAGCGTCGTTGCGGGAGGCTAAGAGTAGGCTCCCTTATCTAGGAGTAGCATGGTTGTTGGCATTGTTGGTGGGGGGCGGTTGGTGGATTGGTTTCAATATGTGGCACTACGGCGTTGGCGATCCGCTATTGTTCCGTGTCACTGCTGATGTCGCCCAGCGCCACGCCGGAATCGAGCGGCCTAATAGCAGGGGATTCAGCGAGCGAGGCGTTGGATTTTACGACCTGACTGTTCGCAATTATCAGAATTTTATCGGCGAAACATTTAAGTCCACCGTCGGCAACCTTGATCGACTGCGATTGCGCATGGGATGGCCGCAGTATGCTTTGTATTTTTCCGTATTTGCACTTGCCGTAATCGGATATCTATGGCGTTTGTTATGGCGCGTTGGCCGGCGTACGGCAAGTTTTGTCGGACAGCGGAGCGATGGTATATGGATAGAGACAATACTGCTATGCGCAATCGTGTTTCAAATTTATATGTATGTTCGTTTCAACGTGAAGCACGATATACAAATACAAGGTAAATATCTAATTCCGGTAATATTGCCCGTGCTGGTTTTGTTTTTTAGTAGCATTCAGAGTTTGAAATATAGGCTCAACCGGGTGCTAGAATTACAAATTGATTTAGATCATCGCCATACGATCTATAATGTTATAGGAGGGCTCTCCGCGCTGCTAATTGTCGGAGTGCATAGCCATGCGTTGGCGGCATATGTCGTGCCGTTTTATTTCCCTCAACCCTACGATGTCAGCGTACGGCAATTCAAATCCATGGATTTAGTCAAGGGCTTCGCAGCGGCAGAGACCACCAACGCAGAACTGCGCAACCACGGCGATGCTTTGCAGATTTCGGCACTTGCTGCGGATCCCCGGGTCGTTATCGGTGGACCATTGTGTCGAATACTACACAGAAATGCGATTCTACAGATCAGTATTACCAGCGATCAGGAGGGATTGTTTCAAATATTTGTCGATAATGGTGGCGGATTTTCGGAGCGAAACACCCACCGCGCGATTTACCGAGCTGGTTCGACCACGCTGATCTTTGCGGTACGGGCCGATAATTGTAAGCAAGTGAGACTGGATCCGATGATTGGCCCGGGTGAGCTTACGATCGACAATATTGCGGTGGCCCCGCTGTATATTTCTCAGCCTCGCTAGTGGTTCTGATAGCGCCGCACCGTTCCGCATCATGAAACGTGATTTGGCCTGCTTGCAGCGGGATAGCTTTGACGTGTTAGTAATAGGCGGTGGCATTTCGGGTGCTTGGATCGCGCTGGATTGCGCATTGCGCGGAATGCGAGTAGCACTGATCGATAAAGCAGACTTTGGCGGTGCAACCTCGGCGGCTTCGTCAAAATTGCTGCACGGTGGTATCCGCTATCTGCAGCAACTGAACTTTGCGAAAGTACGTCAATCAGCGTTGGAGCGTGCCAATTATCTCGTTGTCGCACCGCATTTATCGCATTTCGTACCGTTCTTGGTTCCTACCTATAGCAATCTTCGGCAGGGAAAATTGTTATTGAGATCGGCACTTGCGTTCTACGCCATGCTGTGTTCGGGCGAGAATCGACGAGTCATCGATCACGCGAAACGCGTCCCGCGCGCGACGACGTGCTCCGCTGCGGAGGTCTTGGAACGTATCCCGTTTCGTGACAAGTCAATGAGTGGTGGCGTGGTTTTTTACGAAAGCCATATGGAGAGTGCCGAGCGCATGACTTTGGCAGTCATATCGCAGGCCTACAGGCATGGCGTAATTGTCGCCAACTATGTCGAAGTGACTGGATTACTCGAGCACAATGGCAGGATTCACGGTGTCTCATGCACCGATGTCGATGGTGGCGATGCGATGGAGATTCGGGCGGCGCTGACCGTCAACGCCGCGGGTCCATGGATTTCAGGTTCTGGCGACCGATTTAGCAGCGCGGCGAACCGGCGGCTTACCACGGGTTTTTCCCAGGGCTCACACCTTGTTACCAAACAACTCATCGCGGATTATGCCATTGCGCTGCCCACCGAGCAGCAAGCCGAGAGCCTCATTGACCGCGGTGGTCGCCATATATTTATTATTCCCTGGCGGGGCCATTCTCTGATTGGAACGAGTTATGCACCGCTACATGGAGATATTGATCATGTGCACATTACGGATGTCGAAATCGACCAGCTACTGGGCGAAGTAAATAAGCATTTGCCAGAACTAGGCGTCGGTCGCAGTGATATCGTACACGCGTATTCA
>Ga0224497_10002587_pt1 | contig 10677 bp, 6 predicted proteins | sample SF_Jul11_sed_USG_4_FD_167970 | JGI IMG/M metagenome (GOLD analysis project Ga0224497, IMG submission 167970) | Sediment microbial communities from San Francisco Bay, California, United States - SF_Jul11_sed_USGS_13 | ecosystem: Environmental > Aquatic > Marine > Sediment | place: USA: California...
ACCTTTCCCCGAACAACTCATTGAGAGCCGTCAGCCTTTTTACTGCCTGGAAGGGGAGTTGTCGGCAGGATTCATTTCGCACGATGGCCAGCTGGCATTCGTGACGGAAGAAGAACTTTTTGGGAAAGGGATTCGGCATCGCCCGCAGACCAAATCCCCCACCGCCAAATTTTTCTCAACATTAGATGATTTAAAAGAAGGCGACCTGGTGGTGCATCTTCAACATGGCATCGGTCGCTACCTGGGTCTGCGGCGCCTGGAAGTCCAAGAGTTTACGAGTGATTATTTGTTGCTCCAATTCGGAGGAACCGACACGCTGTATGTGCCCTTGGACCGACTGAATCATATTCATCGGTATCGCGGCGCCGAGCAACGCTCTCCTAGACTAGATCGTCTAGGTGGAACAGCCTGGGGGAAGACCAAGGCCAAGGTCAAAAAAGGCATTGAAGACATGACCGAGGAGTTGGTCGAACTCTATGCCAACCGAGAAGTGGCGCGCCGAACCGCCTACCAAGAAGACACGCTGTTGGTGCACGAATTCGAGGCAGGGTTTGAATACGAAGAAACCCCCGACCAGCAACGCGCCATCGAGGAAATTGGCCGTGATATGGAATCGCCCAAGCCCATGGATCGGCTCGTTTGTGGCGACGTGGGTTATGGGAAAACAGAAGTGGCGATGCGGGCCGCGTTTAAAGCCATTCAGGCGAATCGCCAGGTAGCCGTCTTAGTCCCAACCACGCTCTTGGCTCAACAACATTATGAAAATTTTTCAATTCGCTTTGCGCCGTTCCCCGTTAAAATTGGGGTGTTATCTCGATTTCAATCCACCGCAGAAATCAAAGCCACGCTCAAGGACCTCGCTACCGGGTTAATCGATATCGTTATCGGTACGCATCGTGTTGTACAAAAAGATGTGGTCTTCAAACAATTAGGACTCGTCATCATCGACGAAGAGCAATGGTTCGGAGTACGCCATAAGGAACGACTGAAACAGCTTCGGACGCAAGTGGATGTGCTGACCCTTTCCGCCACGCCCATTCCCCGCACCTTGCAAATGGCCTTTTCTGGCGTGCGGGATTTATCGGTCATTGAAACAGCTCCACCTGGCCGGTTAGCGGTGGAAACTCAAGTCCTCCGATTCGACCCGACAGTGGTACGGGAAGCCATTCGACGAGAACTGGCGCGTGGAGGACAAGTCTATTATGTCCACAATCGCGTCGAAACGATGGAGCAGACTGGGGCCTGGCTGCAAGAGCTCTTGCCTGAAGCGCGTGTGCTTATGGCCCATGGGCAAATGCATGAGAAACTCTTGGAGCGCGTGATGCTCCAATTTTTCCATCAAGAAGCCGATGTGTTGTTGGCGTCGGCCATCATTCAATCGGGGCTGGATATTCCCAATGCCAACACGATTCTGGTGGATCGGGCCGATTTATTTGGGCTGTCACAACTGTATCAATTGCGAGGACGGGTGGGGCGCAGCGGGCAGCAGGCGTTTGCCTATCTCTTTATTCCGAACGAAGAAACACTCAGCACGGATGCGCAAAAGCGCATGATCGCCATCCAGGAATTTGCCGAACTCGGATCAGGCTTTCGCATTGCGGCCGCCGACCTGGAAATTCGTGGAGCGGGGAATTTGCTCGGCAAACAACAATCCGGCAATATTGCCGCAGTGGGATTGGATTTGTACTTACAAATGGTGGAACAAGCCGTTCAACAACTCAAAGGGCACGAGGTTCAAGAAGAGTGGGAACCGACACTGCAACTCGATGTCTCCGCCTTTATCCCGGATGATTATGTGGAAGATGCCTCGCAGCGTTTAGGGCTGTATAAGCGACTCACCGCCAGCGAACGGCTGGGAGACTTGGCGCTTCTCTATGGGGAGACATTAGACCGGTTTGGTACCTTACCCAATGCCATGGAACGGCTCTTTGAAGTCATGCAAATACGGGTCTTGGCGAAAGCCCTTAAACTGGAATATGTTGAACTGCGCCATGGTCTGGTCAACATCCGGTTTCACGACCAGGCCAAATTACCTGACCAGGGGCTCCAGCAATTGATGGATGCCTGGAAGGAAGGGTTGGAATTTCTCTCTCCTCGGGCGTTCCGCATAACCATGGCACAGCAGGAATGGAGCGAGATGTACCCGCAGGTCAATACGTTGCTACAGGGCTTGGTGCAGTCACTGGCCAAACAAGAGGAATCATGAGGCGTTCAACGGTTCTATCAAAATCTGTCTTGGCCTGGCGTCCGGTATTCTGTGTGGCCTTTGTTGGGGTGATCTTGTGGTTCTTGGGTCCCACATGGAGTTTGGGATTTACGGACCGAATCGTGGCAGTCGTCAACAAGGAGGTCATCACCTTGACCGATCTTCAACATGAGATTCGTGACGAATACAGTCGCCTCAAAGCCAAATACCATGGAGAAGAATTTGAACGCCGGTATACGCAAAAACAGCGAGAGGTTCTCAATGCCTTAATTGATGAACGGCTCCAACTTCAGGAGGCTAAAGCTAAGGGTATTTCCGTCACACAAGAAGAAATCGATGGGGCTCTCCGACGAACGCCTCTTCTTCCGACGCAAACGGAAGAGGAATTCGGCAAACAACTGCTACTGAAGAAAATTTTCGACATTGAGGTGCGCCGTAATGTCGTCGTCGAAGAGGAAGAACTGCGACGGTATTACGAAGCGAACCCCCATAATTTTCGCCTACAACCGCAATTTCGTCTCAAACAAATTTTTCTAAATGCCAACAGTGAAGAGGCCCGCCAACGGGCCCTCTCCAAGGCTCAAGCGATTTATGCCGATTGGAAGCCGGAAACCTCACTCGAAGATCTTGCCGCCCATCATACGCAATTCGTCAGTGAATTGGGCTGGGTAGAGGAGAACGATTTGGTAGCCCCTCTCGCTCAGGCCGTGAAAGAACTCATACCAGACACCTTATCGAGGCCTATTGAAACGAAGGTCGGAATACACCTTCTCATCATTGAAGATGTCAAAGAATCACAACCCTACCCGTTTGAACAAGTGGAGCGGGACATTCACGCACAACTGGTGAAACAACGAGGGGAAGAAGCGTATCGTGGATGGCTAAAAGGCCTCAAACAAAAAGCCTTCATCGACGTGAGGTTTTAACTTTTCAATAAATCCTGGAGCTGTCTTAATACCTGTTGTTTGCCTTCGCCGGTGTAGGCTGAGAGAAAGGTGAGTTCATCATTCACTCTCAAACCTTCCTGAAGATCTCGAGTTGCCCCCTGACGTTTGCCGCGTGGAACTTTATCCGCTTTGGTCGCGACAAGCATGATGGGAATATGTAATTGACTGACCCAAGCTAGCATGTCCCGATCTGAGTCTTGCACTCTTCGAGAATCTACCAGCAGTATCACCCCTCGTAGATTTTCTCTAGATTTAAAAAACGTTTCAATCAACGGGGCCCACTGTTGCTGAACCCGATCTGGGACTTTTGCAAATCCATAGCCGGGAAGATCCACTAACATAAACCGCGGGCCATTCGTTTCAATCTGAAAAAAATTGATTGTCTGGGTTTTTCCCGGCGTCTTGCCGACCTTCGCGAGCCCTTTGTGATTCACCAGGCAATTGATAGCCGACGATTTTCCCACATTAGAGCGACCCACAATCGCAACTTCAGGAAGCGTCGGCTTAAGAAACTGTTCTACAGTTCCGCAGCTAGCTTTAAATTCCGCTGAATATATTTTTAATGCGGGCATGATACCAGACCGAACTCCTAAGAACGTGAATCCTTCATCGCACGGTCGATTTCTCGGGCGGCTTCGCGTTTTTTCACGGTTTCACGCCGGTCGTAGGTTTTCTTTCCACGCGCCACTGCCAGTTCCAACTTGGCTCGTCCTCGATCATTAAAGTACAAACGCAGGGGGACAATGGTCAGCCCTTTGAGTTTCACCTTGTCCATCAAGCGTTCGATCTCCTTTTTGTGGAGCAACAGGGTTCGAGGGCGCAGGGGCTCATGGTTCATTTGATTGCCATGGCTATAGGTGCCGATATGGCAGTTATGAAGCACGGCTTTGCCATTGGCGATTGAAGCGTAACTATCTCGCAAGTTGAGATGGCCTTCACGCAAAGCTTTGACTTCGGTGCCGACCAGCATCAACCCGGCTTCGATCTTTTCTTCGACAAAATAATCGTAGGTTGCTTTACGATTGGTCCCGACAACTTTATTGGAAGGATCATGTTTGGTTTTGGCCATACCCTATTCTACCTGACTCGTGACAAAGACGGGGAGTGTTCTTAAAGGCAGCGGATTCTAATTGGTTCTCTGAGACAAAAGTGTTATAGGCATACCAATAGAAGCTGCCGTGCCCCTTGGAATTTGCTGAAGTCCCTATCCCTCTCCTTGTTCGACGCCTTCCGCCCCCGCCCCATTGTCGGACGATCTGATCAATCGGCGGGCTTTGCCTGAGCATAGCGAGTTGGTCCGCCTTACTCTGTCTTGCGTCCGTTCAATTTGATGAGGTGGGCGGGACGTCACTGGCTTTGAGTCATTTTTCTCCACACATAGGTTTCGCTTAACGAGACGCACCAGGCGATAGTTGCGCCCTTCGGGACGCGCCAAGAAGTAGTGGCACCTTTCAGGATGCGTTATGCAAGAGCTCGGTTGCCGGGCCGAAACCCGGCTCCTCTAGTCCATGTGAATAACTTTCCTTTTACGTCATTGAGCGATGCACAGACAATTTCCGTCAGAACAACACGGAAAATTTTTGGAATAACTATGAAAGCTTTCTCCTGGCAGATGAATCAACCCATGGGTTTCGATACAATGAAGTCATCATGAGTGCATTTGAACCGATTCGCTCCGTTCTGAAGGATGTCTCCAAGGGCAGTGCCCTTGCGCTGAAATTATCCGAGGTCCGGTTACAGCATGAATGGGAAGGGTTAGTCGGTCACACGATTGCCAAACATTCCTATCCGGAGAGCATTCGCTATAAAAAATTATATCTGATGGCGGATAATTCGATTTGGCTTCAACAATTGGTGTTTTTAAAAGCGACCATTTTGGATGCCATTCACTCAATCCTGCCGGACTTGGCTCTCACCGACATTATTTTACGAATTGGCCCCGTCCCGGTAAGGCCCCTTGCCAGCACCCCCACTCCTCGGGCCACTTCGGCAACACCTGTCCTTCCCTCACCCTTTGCCACCGCGTTAACCGAACGATTGAACAGTCCTGAATTGCAAGCCATCTTGTCTCAGACCATTACCAAAGCCCTCTCTCAATCCTCGCCAATTACTCCTGAGAAGACGTAGCCCCTTCTACGGATTGTGGCCAAGGTTCTTGAAAGATCCATTGCATCGTCAGGGTTCGGTCTGTTGACTGGCTTCGATTCCATGGGCCAATCCATCCGACCTGGCCAGACTCGTCCGCGCGATAGCCGGCCCGAACGCTGGCTTCAAGTTGTCGGCGAAAATCTTGGTCAGACGAAGTTGGCGATTTCTCGTTTTCGCCACTTACATACCGCTGAAAGGTATCCGGCTCGGTCCACGTAGGATCTGAAAATATAATCATTTGAATCGTTTGATACCGTCCGAGTGGATTTTGAGGGGTGGTTGGCCGGATTTTCATGTGTGCAAAATCACGAGACTTCTTCCCGACCTCTCGGAATCGTTTGAGTAAACTTTCAATTTCCGGATCGCTCGTCCAGGAGGGTAAGTGAAGGGCCACTAAGGTCCCGTTTTGTGCGCCAACGCTATAGGGCGGAATGGATCGGTCCGGGCGGGAGAGATACATGCCGAAGGCAATCAGGCAAAAGCCTCCGAGCAAGATGCCTAAACCCATTTTGACAACGGGGTCTAACCGTTTTTTCTTCGACTTCATGAGGCCATGATAACATTGACGTGCTACTCACCTAGAGAACCGGTGAAAATTCTGTAATCGAAGACTTCTCCTAGGCACTGGGTTCAGTGCCCGAATCGGGAACCTCCGGGCTATCCTCCCCAGATGTTTCAGAGGCATCTCCTTCATCCGTTTCCGCCAGTTTTGCCACTCCCACTAGGCGATCATCGTCCGGCAAATCCATCAAGCGCACACCTTGGGCATTGCGCCCGATCTCACGAATGTCTCCCATACGAGCACGAAGAATCATGCCTTCGGCCGACATGAGCATGACTTCATCGGCTTCCCACACTTGATGAAAGGAAATAGCCGGTCCGTTTTTCTCCGTCACTTTGACGCTAATCACCCCTTTGCCGGCACGGGATTGCGTACGATATTCCTCGACTTGCGTACGCTTGCCATAGCCTCGCTCCGTCACGGTCAAAATGGAGGATTGCGATTCGCTCGTGATCGTGACCATTCCGATCACCGCATTATTTTTTGCCAACGCAATACCCCGGACCCCACGGGCTGTTCGTCCAACGGGCCTGACATCTTCTTCCCGGAAACGAATGACAATTCCCAAACGGGTGCCCAACAGAATATCGCGCGTCCCATCAGTGATATCGACACCAAGGAGACGGTCGCCTTCTTCCAACGTCAACGCGATAATGCCGCCTTGTCGAGGATGACTAAAGGCCGAGAGATCCGTTTTTTTGATATACCCCTTTTCGGTCGACATGACCACAAAGTGGTCTTCGCTGAATACTCGAACGGGCAAGGTCGCCGTCACGCGTTCGCCTGGATTCAAGGCCAAGACATTCACAATGGCTTTCCCTTTGCTCGACCGGCCCACATCCGGTAATTGATAGACTTTCAGCCAATACACTCGCCCCGCATCGGTAAAAAATAAGAGGTAATCGTGTGTCGAGGCGGTGAAAATCTGCTCGACGAAATCTTCTTCTTTCACCCCCATCCCGACTTTGCCTTTTCCACCACGGTGCTGCGCTCGATAAATGGAGGCGGCATTGCGTTTGATATAACCGGCATGAGTGATAGTCACGACGACTTCTTCTTCCGCGATCAGGTCCTCCATATTCAATTCGGCTTCGACCGGAATGATGTGGGTCCTGCGATCATCGGCAAAGCGCTCTTGAATCTCTTGGATTTCTTGTTTGACAATATTCCTGACCATCTCCTCGGAGTTCAACACCGTGCGTAAATGTGCGATACGTGCCAGCAATTCACTATATTCTTGTGCGAGCTTGTCTTGTTCTAACTGTGTGAGCCGTTGCAACCGCATATCCAAAATGGCATTAGCCTGCAACTCACTTAACTCGAATTGCTCCATGAGGCCGTGGCGTGCGGTTTCTGGTGAGGAGGCCCGACGAATGAGGGCAATCACAGCATCAAGGGATTCAAGTGCCCTTTTCAAGCCTTCTAAAATGTGCGCCCGTTCTTCGGCCTTACGCAGATCGTATGCGGTTCGGCGGACGACCACTTCTTTGCGATGCTCAATAAACGCTTCAAGAATCTGCTTGAGGTTGAGGACCATCGGCCGATTCTGCACCAACGCCAGCATAATCACCCCGAAGGTGGTCTGCATGTTGGTGTGTTTATACAATTGATTCAGAATGACGGTGGGATTTTCGTTGCGCTTGAGTTCGATGACGACTCGGAGTCCGTCCCGATCAGATTCGTCCCGGAGGTCGGAGATGCCTTCCAATCGTTTCTCATGAATGAGATCGGCGATCTTTTCGATAAGTTTGGCTTTGTTGACTTGATATGGGAGCTCGGACACGATAATGCGGCCTCTATCCGTGCGTTCATCAACTTCAATGTCGGCTTTGGCTCGAACGGTTAAGAGACCTCGTCCAGTTTCATACGCATCCCTGATACCCTGTGTTCCGTAGATGAACCCCGCTGTCGGGAAATCCGGGCCTGGGATGTATTCCATCAACTCGTGAATCGTAGATTCCGGGCGGTCCAAGAGCGCGATAAGGCCTGCTGTCACTTCTCCTAAATTATGTGTGGGAATGTTGGTGGCATAGCCCACCGCAATTCCCCCTGCCCCATTGACCAAGAGATTGGGAATGCGGGCTGGCAAGACGACAGGCTCAACAGAGGATTCGTCGTAGGTCGGGGCGAAATTGACGGTCTCCCGATCAATATCGACAAGCATTTCTTCAGCGACCTTGGTCAAGCGGGCTTCGGTGTACCGCATGGCGGCGGCGGGGTCCCCATCGACTGATCCATAATTTCCCTGCCCATCCACCAACGGATAGCGCATGTTGAAATTCTGCGCCATGCGGACCAAGGTATCGTAAATAGCCGAATCACCATGAGGGTGATAGTTGCCCATGATTTCGCCCACAATTTTCGCCGACTTCCGATAGGGTCGCGCTGCGCCCAGCCCCATTTCATTCATGCCATAGAGAATGCGGCGATGCACGGGCTTCAACCCATCACGCACATCAGGCAAGGCCCGGCCTACGATGACACTCATCGCATAGTCCAAATAGGACAAACGCATTTCATCTTCTATGGCAATTTGTGTCAGGCGTTCTTCAGGCGGCATAGGCTTTGGAAAAGTTAGTAGTGAAACGCGAGTAGTAAGGAGTCAGGAATTAAAGAAATTCCATTTCTCATTACCGTATTTTTTACTCTTTACTTAATTATGAGTCATGAGAATGTTCTGAGGCTCTCATTACACATCCAAATTACGCACTTCGAGCGCATGTTTCTGAATGAAATTTCGACGTGGCTCGACTTCATCTCCCATTAAAATGGTAAAAATCTCATCGACGCCCGTCACGTCTTCTAAGGTGACCTGGAGGAGACTCCGGGTGTTGGGGTCCATTGTCGTATCCCACAATTGCCCAGGGTTCATTTCCCCGAGACCTTTATACCGCTGAATGGACAGGCCCTTTTTCCCGGACTCCAAAATTTCTTTGACGAGGTCCGCGCTGGTTGAAAATGTGGCTTCGATGCCTTTCCGTTTCAGCCGGTAAGGAGGTCGCCCCAAGCCTAAGACGGTAGGCGCCAGTTTCTGTAATTCTCTAAAATCGGCGGACCCGACCAGGTCATGATTCACGACAAACGTTTTATGGTTTCCATTTCCGGACATACGACAGACAATCTTATGCGTATCGTGTTCTTCATCCCGTTGAATCTCGATAGTGACCGTTCCTTCCGAAAAGACCGTGCGAAGCACAGTCATGGCTTCTTCGACGAGGGCGTCTAGTTCGCCTCGATTTTTCAACAGGTCTTTGCTCAATTGGGGACAATCGACAAAGACTCTGAGCAGAGACGGTTCCCCATGTTTTTGAGCAAAGCGGGTGAGCAGACCTTCGAAGGCCACCAGTTTCTCCAAGATGGGAAGCAGGACGTCCTGCGTGACGAAGATTTGGCTATCAGCAAGAAAGAGTTCGGCATCTTCAACGGCAAGATGAGAGAGATAGTCATTCATCGCCCCCTCATCTTTCAGATACTTTTCCCCTTTGCCTTTTTTCACTTTGAACAGCGGCGGCTGGGCAATATAGATATAGCCCCGTTCCAGAAGTTCCGGCATTTGCCGGAAAAAGAAGGTAAGCAGCAACGTACGAATATGGCTGCCGTCGACATCAGCATCCGTCATTAAAATAATTTTGTGATACCGCGCACGGTCGATATTAAAAGCCTCTTTGTCTTCTTTACCTTTTTCAGCATCCTCCCGTGGTCGCCCAATTCCCGTGCCAATCGCCATGATGAGTGTGCGAATTTCTTCACTGGAAAGCATTTTGTCAAATCGGGCTTTCTCGACATTCAGAATTTTTCCCTTCAGCGGAAGAATGGCTTGAGTCCGTCGATCCCGACCTTGTTTAGCCGACCCGCCAGCGGAATCGCCCTCAACAATATATAGCTCGCTCATCGCAGGATCTTTCTCTGAACAGTCGGCTAATTTCCCGGGGAGAGAACCGCCCTCAAGAGCCCCTTTGCGACGGATCAATTCTTTGGCTTTTCTGGCGGCTTCGCGTGCACGAGCAGCGTCCACAGATTTCCCGACAATTTTTTTCGCAACTGAGGGATTTTCTTCTAGATAGTTGCCCAAGGCTTCATTAACCGCAGATTCAACAATGCCCTTCACTTCGCTATTGCCGAGCTTGGCTTTTGTTTGCCCTTCAAACTGGGGGTTGCGAATTTTGATACTCACCACCGCGGTCAAGCCTTCCCGAACATCCTCCCCACTGAGAGATTCGGTATCTTTTTTAAATAAACCCGTTGAGGTGGCATAGCTATTGATGGTTCTCGTTAAGGCAGACTTAAACCCGATCAAATGGGTTCCACCCTCTCTGGTATTGATATTATTGGCGAACGAAAACAAATTTTCTGCATAACCTTCGTTGTATTGCAGCGCCACTTCCAAAATGAGGTCAGGTTTTTCCACTTCGACCACAATCGGGGGGTGTAAGGGAGTTTTCGCCTCATTGAGATGTTCGACAAAGGACACAATGCCGCCCTTGTAGCAAAAGACTTGTTCCTTTTCTTTGCCTTTTCGCTCATCCTTGAGCGTGATTTCTAACCCTTTATTCAGGAAGGCTAATTCTCGAAGTCGCTGGGCCAAGACATCGAAACTGAATTCGACCGCTTCAAAAATTAGCGGGTCGAATTTAAACACCACTTTGGTGCCGCGCTTCTTGGTTTTGCCGGTGATGGCCAGAGGACTGCGGGGTTTTCCGCGATCATACTCTTGTTCAAAGACCTCTCCATTCTGCCAAATTTCTAATTCCAGCCATTCGGAAAGACCATTGACCACCGAAATGCCCACGCCATGCAAACCTCCAGAGACCTTG
>Ga0224497_10002588_pt1 | contig 10676 bp, 10 predicted proteins | sample SF_Jul11_sed_USG_4_FD_167970 | JGI IMG/M metagenome (GOLD analysis project Ga0224497, IMG submission 167970) | Sediment microbial communities from San Francisco Bay, California, United States - SF_Jul11_sed_USGS_13 | ecosystem: Environmental > Aquatic > Marine > Sediment | place: USA...
GTTCAATACCAGGCCGCGGCCGCGGTTGCCGAGCGCGTCCGAAATTGCCGCAGCCCCCGCCGGGCTGGTCGCCGTGCCGATCACCGCGGCTCCGGCCGCCGCGAGCGCCTCGGCAATTGCGGCGCCGATGCCGCGCGATGCGCCCGTTACGAGCGCAATTTCCCCCTGCAGCACATCTGAAGTGAACGCCTTGGTCATGATAGATCCTTAGTCACTACCGGTCATGGGCCGGAGGGTCAGGGCTTTCGCCAGACCGTCTGTCGAGTCGATGGCCGCAACAGGAACAGCCTTGTCAATCCGCCGCATGAGCCCGGCAAGCACGTTGCCAGGCCCTGCTTCGATAACTATACCTGCACCGGCCTGGAGCATCGCATTCACGGTCGCAACCCAACGCACGGGACTGTATACCTGCCGCGACAAACGTCGACGAATATCGTCCGCATCGGCATAGGGCAGCGCGTCGGCTGCGGCGACGACCCGGATATCGGGCGTTGAGAATTGCACACGTGCAAGCTCTTCGGCGAGCGCCTCACCGGCTTTGCGCATCAGCGAAGAATGTGCCGGCACGCTGACCGGCAATGCGATCGCACGTCGCGCGCCCTGCTGTTTCGCAAGCTCGATTGTGCGTTCAACGGCGAGCTTGTCGCCGGCGATGACGACCTGTCCCGGCGCATTGAAGTTGACGGGCTCGGCTACCATCCCTTCTGCGGCAGTCTTACACACCGCGGTGATCGTCTCGTCATCGAGTCCGAGAATTGCAGCCATTGCGCCGTTACCGGTCGGAACGGCGTCCTGCATGAGTTTTGAACGCTGACTCACGACCGATAACGCGTCGGCGAAACTGACCGCGCCAGCGCAGACGAGCGCCGTGTATTCGCCGAGGCTGTGTCCGGCCATCTGTGCAGGTTCGCTGCCGCCGGCAGCCTGCCAGACCCGCCACGCCGCGACCCCGGCCGTTAGCATGGCGGGTTGCGTAACCACGGTTTCGTCGAGACGCCCTTCGCCGTCATGCTGAACGACCGTCCAGAGGTCGTAGCCAAGAATCTCGCTGGCCTCCGCATAGGTCTCGGTCACCGCACCGAACTCCGCCGCAAGCTCGGCCTGCATGCCCCGCGACTGGGACCCCTGCCCCGGGAACACCATTGCTATAGTCAACGCAAACTCCGTAGATCTGTGGCCGCGGATTATATCGATCGTCGCGGCCGGCTCCTAATCGCGAGTATAGCTGCCGCGACCACGCCAGCTATGGCACCGTATAGGTGCGCCACGACCACAACGGCGCCTCCGGTCGACTGTTCCGACCCTGGCAGCGGCCCTGCGATTTGTTCGTAACCGAGCTTGCCGAGCAGCACGAGAGCGAGTACCAGTGACTCGGCGCGTGCTTTCGAATAGCCTCCGACGACGCCGGCCGCGAGCAAAGCATGCAGCAATCCCGACAGCCCCACGTACCATTCCAGTTGCGGCTCGATCAGCCAGAAACCGACGTCGATGCCTGTGATCGCCACAAGAAAGACGAACAGCCAATTGGTGACTCGGAAATGGCTGCCGACCAGATACCAGATCAGCAGCAGGCCGAGCAGGTTGAGTAGGAAATGTGACCAGCCGAGGTGGACGAAATGACCCGTAATGAGGCGCCAGAACTCGCCATCTGCGATTCCCTGACGATCGAAGCGCAGCCATACACGCCCAGGCTCGCCAGCAATTGCCAGTGCGGCGGAAAGCCCGGCGACGAGACCGGGCAGTATCCATGCACTTTGCGGCGTGCGCTGTCTGCGAACCCAGTCACCTTGGTGGAACCCCATGTTTGATATACTCGCGTTTATGTCCTTTGTGAGTCAATCGACGAGTTCCATGGAGCTATTCCTGTGACGCAAACTGTTAATCGGCTAGGAAATTCGATGCGCCAGCGGGGCTTTACGCTGATCGAGATCATGGTCGTCGTAATCATCATCGGCATCCTCGCCGCTATCGTAGCTCCCAACGTGATTGGTCGTATTGACGATGCCCAGATCACGAAGGCAAAAGCGGAGATCTCGAATATCGAGAACGCATTGAAGTTCTATCGGCTCGACAATTTCAGCTACCCGTCGACCGAACAGGGTCTCGAGTCGCTCGTGACCAAACCGGCTGACCCGAACATCAAGAACTGGAAGGCCGGCGGCTATCTCGACCGGGTACCCAACGATCCCTGGGGCAATCCCTATCTGTATCTGAATCCCGGCAATCAGGGAGAGATCGATATCTACACGCTCGGACGCGACGGTCGTCCCGGCGGCGAAGGTATCGATGCCGACATTGGCAACTGGAACCTCGAATAAGGAAGCTCCGATTGGTCATTTTGCCGCCGCGATGAACGGACGTCGCAGAATCCGCGGCTTTTCGCTGATCGAAATTCTGGTCGTCGTCGTTATCGTCGCGATCGTCACATCGATGGCGCTGCTGTCGATCGGCCTGCTTGGCGACGATCGGGAATTGCGCACAGAGGCGAGGCGCCTCGTGTCGCTCGTCGAAGTGGCTCAGGATGAGGCGATGATGCAGGGACGGGAATTCGGGCTCGAACTCATGACCAATTCCTACCGCTTCGTCGAATACGAGCCGCTGCTCAATCAGTGGAATGAACTCCTGGGGGACGACACGCTGCGCTTGCGACAGCTCCCCGAAGACGTCGAATTCGCGCTGTTTCTCGAGGACAAACGCATTCTGCTCGAGCCAGAGCCTGACGATTTCGACGCTTCTGACGAGAATCGTAACCAGACTCTGACCGAGAACTACGCGCCTCACGTACTCATTTTTTCCAGCGGTGACATGACACCGTTCGAGCTGCATATCGTGCGACAAATTGGCGATCAGGTTGTCGTGCTGCGGAGCGATGTCACCGGCGCCATGGAGTTTGTCGATGAAGACACGTGAATCAGTCCCGTCATGCTTTGGCGTACGTGGCTTCACGCTCGTCGAGGTCATGGTCGCGCTTGCTATCGTTGCCTTTTCGCTGACGGCTGTTGCAGCAAGCATGGGTCAAATGATCGACACGTCCAACGCGATGCGTGAGCGCACTTATGCGAGCTGGATTGCGCAAAACAAGATCGCTGAACTTCGGCTGGCGAATGTCATCCCCGAAGTCAGCAGTACCAGCGGCGAAACCGATTTCGCGAACTCCACCTGGGCATGGCGTGCCGTCGTCTCCGAGACCGGTGTGGAGAATCTGTTCCGAGTCGACGTGTCGGTCTCGCACGCAGGCAGCGATGACGTTGTCCGAATGGTCACCGGGTTTATCGGCGAGCCGATCGCGCCCGGACAGAGCAATCGCTCCTGGAATCGCGGTTTCGAAGGACTCGGGGAACGACAGTGAGCAATCGAGGCGGGACAGGATTTACGCTGATCGAAGTGCTCGTCGCGCTCGCTGTGTTCGGGGTGCTGTCGCTGCTTGCCTACATGACGCTGGGTTCCACACTATCGAATTCCGATCTGCTGACCGAGCGTATGGACCGGCTGCAAGCCATCCAGCGGACGATGCGTTTCCTGAGTAGCGACCTCATTCAGGCCGCACCGCGGCCGGTTCGCCTCGAACTTGGCGACAGCTATAGTCCGGCACTGCAAACCAGCCTGAGTTCGGAATTCGCGCTCGAACTGACTCATGGCGGCTGGGGAAACCCTGCGGGACTGCCTCGCGGCACCCTGCAGCGTGCGGCGTATCGTATCGAGGACGACGAGCTCGTGCGCTACCACTGGAACGTTCTCGATCGCACGTTTAGCAACGAACCCATTGCCATAGTATTACTCGATAACGTCGAGAGTCTCGTGTTTCGCTACCTGCAATCGGACGGCGAATGGACGGAAGTCTGGCCACCACTCAGTGCGCAGGGACCCGCCGCCGGGCGAATCAGGCCGCGGGCTGTCGAGATCCTGTTGGCCTTGCTGGACGAGGGCGAGATTCGACGGATCGTCGAGGTAGCGCCATGATCGTGTCGAAACGCAGCCGTGGCGTAGCGCTGATTACGGCGATTCTGATCACGGCACTGGCCGGCACGGTCGCCGCAAGTCTCGCCTGGGATAACGCTCTGGACCTGCGGCGCACGACCGCCATGCTTTATCGCGACCAGGCTATTCAGGTGGCGCTCGGCGCAGAGAGCTGGGTGCAAAGCATCCTGCGTCAGGATCTCGAGGATTCGGACACCGATCACCTCAGCGAGATCTGGGCCAGTGATTTGCCGGGCTTGCCTATCGACGGTGGCGAAGTGTTTGGGGCCGTCGCCGACCTGCAGGGTCGGTTCAACATCAATAACCTGATCGACCAGAATGGCGAAATCGATGCGGCATCGCTCGAGCAATTTCGCCGGCTGCTGACGGCACTCGGCATCGATCCGCGTCTCGCCGGCATCGCGGCTGATTGGATCGATGCCAATCAGGACGCGGAATTCCCCGATGGGGCCGAGGATTCGATTTATACAGGCATGATCCCGCCGTACCGAACGGCCAACCAGATGCTGACAAGCGCGAGCGAACTCGCTGCTCTCGAAGGCATCGACAAAGCGAGCCTCGACACGCTGCTGTTACACGTCGTCGCACTGCCGGGCCGGACCGCGATCAACGTCAACACGGCCACAGCGGCGGTATTGCAGTCGCTGGGAGAGAACATCTCGACAGCGGATGTCGAACGACTGATCTCGGAACGGGAGGCAGGCGGATTTGTTGACATTGCAAACTCGTTCGCATCGCTGGTAACGCCCGATGTGCTAAACGAACTTCAGGAAACGACGAATTTTTTTCAATTGAAGGTCGTCGTGCGGATTGATACGGTTCGTATTATTTACTACAGCATGCTGGAGCGGGGACCCCGAGGGGATGTAACCCCGATACTGCGCAGCCTGGGGACAACCTGACTATGGCAGAGTTTCTGGTCATTCGACTCGGCGCGGATGCCGATCAGAACGCGCGTTGGATCGTGGTTGACGACCAGGGTACCCGGCGCAGCCCGCCCGTGAGCGGCCCGCTGAGCGAGGCCAGCCGCGACGTCGGTAAACGCGAGGTTATCGTGCTCGTTCCGGCTACCTCCGTGCTGACCACGACGGTAAACATACCCCTGCGCGGCGGCTCGCGCTTACTCGCGGCGCTGCCGTTCGCTCTCGAGGAGCAGCTGGCCGATGACGTCGAGAAGCTGCACTTTGCCGCCGCGCCGCGACGCGGCAGTGGGCAAATTCCGGTCGCCGTCGTCGCGCACGAACAGATGCAGGACTGGCTGCAGCGTCTGCACAGCGTTGGCGTCGCGCCGACTCGCATCGTACCCGAGATTTATGGGCTCGCGCGGATACCGGGCACGCTTAGCTTGCTTGTCGCGGACGACCAGGTGATGTTCAATGACGGTGCGGACGTCGAATTCGTAATCCAGAATATCCGGCCGAGCGAAGCGCTCGCGGTTGCGGGTGTGCTCGATGCCGGCCGTGACGACACGAGACTGAAATCGGCCAATGGGCGAGCGGCGCGGCATTTGCTCGTCTATTGCGAGCCGGCAGAGGAAGCACGTTTTCAGCATGAATGGATTGCGCTGCGACATGAACTCGAGAGTGTCGATCTTCAGCTGCTGCCGGATGGTGCCTTGCCGCGGCTCGCGGTCACGGTTGCAACCGGTGCGGGCATCAATCTGTTACAAGGCGCGTACGGAGCCCGAACGGAATATGGCGCGTTGTTCCGGCCGTGGCGTCATGCTGCAATGCTGCTGGTCGCGCTCGGCGTGCTTGGTATTGGCGCAAAAGCCGTCGACTATTATCGTCTCAGCCGGGAGGAAGTGGCGCTCAAGGAACAATTCACGCTCGAGTACCGGCAGATTCGGCCCGACGATACCCGGGAAGTCATGGACCCGGTGGGCACCGTTAACTCCATCCGCCGCAGCCTGGGTACACCGACGGCTCCGCAGGTATTCCTGCCGTCATTGCAGCAACTCGGACTGGCTCTCGCCGCCAATGTGTCAGCCGAGGTCGAAGCGATCAGCTATCGTGCCGGCGTTATCGACATTCGCCTGACCGCCCCGGACGTCGCAACGCTGGACAACATTCAAAAGCAGGTCAGCGCATCCGGTCGTTTCAGCGCCTCGATTCAGTCGACCGATCAGGTTGGCGACAAGATCAATAGCCGCATCCAGATTCGGGAGACGGGCGCATGAAGGACTGGTTCGAATCGCTTGAAGTTCGGGAACGACTGTTCGTAATGGCCGGCGCGCTCGTCGTAATCGTCGCGGGTTTTCTTGCGCTCGTCTGGGTTCCGCTCGACTCCGGACAAGAAACGCTCGCGGAAAGCGTTGCCAGCTGGGAGCGTTCGCTCGCCGAGCTGCGTCCGCTTCGCGGGCTCACCCAGGCCGGGACCCGATCGCAGTCATCCGCTCGCGGTGGTGTCCAACAGACGCCGGTTGTGATTGTCGACCAGACGCTGCGCGCTCGCGGTCTTGATCGGGCGCTCAAACGCAGTCAGCCGACAACGGGCAACGGCATACGTGTCGAGTTCGAAAACGTCGCGTTTGATGATCTGGTGCTCTGGCTGGGTGATCTGAGTGCGGAGTACACCATGCATGTACAGTCCGGGAGTCTGTCCACCGCCAATCGCGCAGGTCCCGGACGCATTAACGCGACGCTGACCCTGGAGCGTGCGCTTTGATGCACAGGCGTGCACGCCCGCTTGTCGTTGGTCTGGTCACATTTGTCGCGGGACTGGTCATTGTTTTCCCCGCGCGACTTGCGTATCACTGGTTCGCGCCGCCGGCGCTCGCACTGAGTGGCCTGCGGGGTTCTGTCTGGAACGGCAGCGCTGCGGAGGGCATGGTTAGCGGAGTCTACGTGCGCGCGCTCAGCTGGCACTTAAGACCACTCGCGCTGCTGACCGGGAAAATCGGCTATACGGTCGCGGCAATCCCGGCGTCGGGATTCATCGACATGAAAGTCGGGCTCGGACTCACGGGCACCGTCACGATCTCGGAACTGCAAGGCTCGCTGCCGCTGCAGACGCTGGAGCAAACCGTTCGCATACCGGGTTTGCGCGGCACGATGAACCTCCAGTTCGATCGTCTCCAGTTCCGCGACGGCCTGCCGGTTGCCGCGGACGGTACGGTCGAAGTCGAAAACCTGGTCGCACCGGCCGTTGACCGCGCGTCGATCGGCGGCTACCGCGCCGAGTTCTTTACCCAGGATTCGGGTGTCGTGGCCAGTGTCGAGGACACCGATGGCATCGTGGATCTCGCCGGCAGTTTGCAGATTTCAAAGAATCGCAACTATCAGTTTGTCGCCCAGATTGCGCCCAAGGCGCGGACCCCAGCCAACGTTCGTCAGCAGCTGAAGTTCCTCGGTTCGCCCAACGATCGGGGACAGCATGAGCTGCGTCTCGAAGGAAAGTTGTAGGCCAACGGCGCGACAAAATGGGACTGCTGCTCTTTCTTCGCTCATACCTCGGAAATCGGGGGCATTGCGCTTCATCCTGATTGCTTCAGGAAACGGCCGCGTATGACCCGGGGATGAACGCAATATCCCCGTTGATTACTTAAACTTCGACCTCGACGAATTCCTGCAGCAAGGGAAAGTACAGGGCGCATCGGGCATCGGTACCGGAGTAATTGCGGTATAGCGTCGCATACTTGGCGAGCTGCGCCCGGTAGCGGTCGGATTCGGCGGCGAGGAACGCCGCAAGTTTGCCGCCTTCGTGCGAGCTCGTCTTGTAGTCGACGATCCAGTGGATCCCGTCCGCGTCGATCCTGACGCGATCGAGAATCACTTGAGCGACGCGACCTTGAAAGAGGCCGGACAAGGCCAGCTCGGCGCAGCCGGGTCCGCTGATAAGCCAGCGGCCGCGATCGTCCCCGAGGACGCCCTTGAGCGCGTTATCGACGCGCTCGAGTATCGGTGCGAGCGACGCCTGGCCGACACCCAGTTCGCGCAACCAGCGCTCGCTGGCGGGCCGCAAGCGGGCCAGTTCCTCTGTCCGCAGCGTGACGTCGCCGTCAGCCGCAAGCTGCAGCCAGCGATGCACGACGGTCCCCGCCAGCCGTGCCGCTGCGCCAACCCAGTCATATTCGACGGGCGCACCGTCAGCGCCCGCGTCCGGAGCTGTCGGGGTACCCGGCAGGGGCGCGACCTCTGGCAGTGACCAGGGCGGTGACAGCCGCCGCAACACGGGCTGGAGCCAGCCTCCGGCATCATTCTGTGCAGCTCGCAGATCGGCCGTGAACGCCCGCTCGAAATCGTCGGCTACGTTGCGCCATAACAGCCTGAGTAAACTACCGGCACGGGGCGGGCGAAATGCCGCTCCGTCTTCGCTGACCTCGACATGGCCGAGCAGATGCAGCGACCTGCGCGCCCGCGTGCATGCGACGTACAGGAGCCTGCCCTGTTCGTGGCGATCCTTGTCGGCCTCCGTCAGCTCGATGTACCGATGCACCGGGTCCTTGTCGAGTTCGGTGCGGGGACCAATGGGGCTGATAATCTTCTTCACGCCGCCATGAGCATCCGGGATATCAAACCAGCTCAGCACTCTGCGGTCAGCGCGAGCCGGCGCTCTGCCAAGACCGTAAAGGAGCACGTGATCGAATTGCAGACCCTTCGCACGGTGCATGGTCATGACCTGCAGTCTCGCCGCCACCTGGCTCGAGACTCGCTCGCTGTCGAGTGCAGCTTCGAGTTCTGCCACGTCGACCAGCGTGCCGGCAATCTCGAGTTTGCCGACGACGTCGAGATAGCGATAAATGTTGTCGACCATGTGGCTATCTTCGAGCAGTGCCGGTCCACCCAGCGTCAACCAGGCTTGCTCGACGCGGTCTCTGAGTGTTCTGCTCGGTGTCGCCGGAACGAACGGCGAAATTCGCGCCCTGAGAGCTACCGCCAGCCCACGCCCGGTATCGGATAACCGCGCCAGTCGCGCATCGTCGTGCAACAGCGTCCAGATCGCGCTGCCGGCATCATTCTTCACGAGCGCATGCAGATCGCACCAGTCAAGCCCAGCCCACGGTGAACGCAGGATCGCCAGCCAGGCGAGGCGATCGCCCGGGTGCACCAGCGCGCGAGTCAGTGCGAGAATATCCACTACTTCGGGCAGATCCGTTAGGCGGTCGATTTCCACCGCGCCATAGGCGATGCCGTGTTTGCGCAGCAGCGCGAGCAACTTCGGAAGATGCGTACGACTGCGCACGAGTATCGCCATATCGTCGTCAGGGTTTTCGTCGAGCGTACGACGAATGATCGCCAGGGCGGCCTCGGCCTCGTTACTCGTGCTGCTGCCGAACAACGGGTGCATGCTGCACAAACCCTGACCCGCCAGAGCCGGTACCGGCACCGCGGCTGAATAGGACACTGCGCTTTGCGACACGTCATCCCGAGCAGGCAGGACGCTTTGAAAAACGTCGTTGAACCAGTGCACCAGATGTTCGCCGGAACGGAAGTTGCGTCGCAGGACCAGCGGCTCCAACCTGACATTGCCGATTCCCGTTTTGCGTGCAAGCAGGAACTGACCGACTTCGGCATTGCGGAAGCGATAGATCGATTGCATGGGATCGCCAACGCAAAACAGTGTGCGGCCGTCGCCCTGCTCCCAGCCGCCGGTCAGGGCTTCGAGCATGCGGTATTGCGCACTGGACGTATCCTGCATCTCGTCGACGAGCAGATGCGTCAGCCGGTAGTCGAGCAACAATGCGATATCGCCAGGCTCATCAGCCGTGCCGAGTGCGTCGGCAGCACACAGGGCAACGTCGATGTGATCGGTGACGCCGCGCTCACTGAACAGTCGTTTTAGCTCTGTGACGGCCAGCGGCAGCAGTTGGAATAATGACAACAGAACCTGCCATTGCTCGTCGCTGTAAGTTACGGGTGGCAGTGTGCGGACGCCACCCAGCAGCGACTGCAAGGTGACGTCGCTGCCCAGTGCTGCGAGCAGCTCGAGCATCCGCTGTTTCTGGCCGCTATCGCGCGGCGGAAAGCCTTGGTTCTTGTTGACCGTCTTGCGCCATCCGCCATTGTCCGTGAGCAAGATTGTGGCGATCGCGCGCCACTTGAAAACCTCATCGGGCTGTGCCGCGGGCATCGCGAACAGCCCTTCGAGCACGCATATGCAGTGACCGGGTTGCCCGGCATCGGACAGCCGTTTGGCGGCATAGCGGCATAACTCGAGCAATGACGCGAAGTTCGCCTCGGGAAACGCAGCGCGGGTTCTGCGCAGATGTTCGGTCACAGCGGACTCGAGATTGCCCTCGAATAAGCACCGCAGCCGCACGCCTTCGCGTACCGCAACGAGGCCACTGCCGATGAACGGCAGCCACTGGTCGCGGGTCTCGAGCATGCGCGCGAGATAGCCAACGTAGATCGACACATTATTGTCGACATGCAGCAGCACATCTCTGGTTGCCGCCGGCAGCGATCCTGACTCTGCGAGTTGATCGAGTGTTAATACCGCTGCACGGCGATACAGCATTTGCATTTCGGCGTCAGCGAGTATCGAATTACCGGCGGCGCCACTCGAGGCCGTCATCGCTTGCGTGCGCGCGATTGAGGCATTCAGGGAATCCAGCGTCTGAATGCGCATGCGCCGCGGATTCGCGATCAGCTGCCAGTTGCGATCGCGGTCGCGAACCAGCACATCGCGTGCGGCCGCCAGCGTCACCTGCTCATGATTTTCAATACCGCACTCATCCGACTGTGCCTGCTGCACTG
>Ga0224497_10002589_pt1 | contig 10676 bp, 10 predicted proteins | sample SF_Jul11_sed_USG_4_FD_167970 | JGI IMG/M metagenome (GOLD analysis project Ga0224497, IMG submission 167970) | Sediment microbial communities from San Francisco Bay, California, United States - SF_Jul11_sed_USGS_13 | ecosystem: Environmental > Aquatic > Marine > Sediment | place: USA...
CAACTACAGAGCCAACAAGCCTTGAAGAAATCAAAGCATTGATTGGAACTCCAACAGTAGTAGCAAACCCACCAACAATTAGCAGTTAGGTTTCAAATCCAAAACTCTTCTTTTTTATTTTAATTTCTCTGAATAATCATGGCAGATACAACCCCACTTCGCAGAACTCCAAAAAATACAAGGCCTGTTGGATTCAAAGATGTTGAGACAAATAATCTGATTAAACACTATACCTTTGCAGCAAACGGAATTTACGGAAATAGGCAGTATGCAGACATCTCTTTAATCACCAAAGGAAGAAATCTGAACTAGTATGGCAGGAGACTATGTTAGTTTAGATAATGTCAAGACATACCTAGACATTACAGACACACAAGAAGACAAGCTTTTGCGAGACTCTATTTTAGATGTGAATCAAGAGATTGACATGAGGATTATACCCTTTGCTGACGCATTGCCACTAACTGGCATCTATTTACAGCAGGCAAAAAGAGCAGGCTTATTCTATGTGGTATCCTGCTGGAAGCAAGAACATAACAGTGCAGAGGCTGCTGCAACTTACATGGAAAAGTTTGAATCAAAAATGATATCACTTGAAAACTCCCTCAAGGCATTACCAACAAACAGAACCAGACCTGTCGCAAAATCATTAGACTATGACACAGAAGACCCTTTATTCTCTCAGAGGATTCTCTAAATACTTCTCTTAATTTTTTAACCTAATTTTATTTTGTATTGGTAGCACCTACATTCAAAAAGGCAACTGATTCTGATCCAGGGGACTCTACAAAATATGGAGCACCAGACGTAAAGTATGCATTTGATGTATTAGATGGTACCCATGCAACTGATAGAGTTCAAGCATCAAACATTGAAACAACTGGTGCGTCCAACGTTCAGACAGATTTAGACAGCAAACTTGCAAATGTTGTAGAGGATACAACGCCTCAATTAGGTGGGCAATTAGCTGCTGCTGGCAACTCTATACTATGGCAAGCAGCTGATGGAATTGTAACAAAGCAGACAGGAAATAAACTTGTGCACACGTTAGCCGATCAGAATGGAGCTGGAATACGACTTGCAAGCAATGGCGGTAATTTTGATATAATAAACAGTGCTACAACCCCAGGCGAAGTCCAGCCCGAACTTCTTGTAGATTGTGTAGGATCAACAAGAGCATTCATCATTCAGGTAGACATTCCTGCAGTTGATGACACAGGGAGCAGACCTGCAATAATCCTTGATGGGCGAGACCTGAGTCCTGGAGGATTCCTGACTGTAAGACCTATTTATCATCTTAGAAATAACTCGACTGTAGTTCATGCAGTTGAAGCAGATGGAACCCATGACTTTAAGACAAATACTCTAACTAATATTGGAGACATCACTTCAATTACAAATCTCAACGGGCAACCAATTGCAAACTATCCATTACTTGATGCTGCAAATGTCTTTACAACGTATCCGCAAAAAGTAGGTGCACTAGCACTGAATGATGCCGATACTGGAATCGCTGTAGCCCGCACCATGACATCTGCAACTAACACACATGGGTTTACACATGAGGATGACATTGATGCATCAGCTGCAGGAACAGGGCATAACTCATTTGACTCCAAACTTGTTGTAAGTGGAACTGACAACTATGACCATGTCGTAGCTTTTCAGGCTAGACCAACATTTGGCTCAACTGGAACCATTGATAGAATACAGGGATTGACTACTAGTTTTATCCAGAATGGAGGAGTGGCAACCAGTGCTCAGCATATTAGAATTAATGATCCTACTGGAACAGGAAGTATCACAAACCAGTACGGATTTTATATCCCAACTGCGTTATCAAAGGCAACAAACAACTATGCAGTATGGACACAAGACGGCAATCGTCACAGACTTGGCGGTACCTCAGAAATTATTGATGCAGGTACACCAATTTTACGAGTATTAAGATTTGCAAACTCTGCAGAAACAGGAAGGCTAGATTTACAGCATGCCCGAGGGACAGAGGCCACTCCTTTAATCATACAAAATAATGACCAAATAGGCGACATTCGTTTCAAGGCATTTGATGGTGTTGATACTGGAGATTACAACGCAGACTATTTAGAAGCTGCAAGCATCACGGCACTAGTTGATGGGACACCATCCACATCATCAATGCCTGGACGTTTAGAACTTTCTACAACCCCCACAGGGTCTACCACCCCCACTTTACGACTCACAGTTGGACAAGATGGAACTGCAGATTTTGAGGGTAACACCATCACTAACATTGCAGACATCACATCAATTACAAATCTCAACGGTGTGGCAATTGGAAGTTATGCACTAGCTACAGGTGATACATTTACTGGTGTGCATGACTTTGGAGGTGCAACCAGTCTAGAGATTCCAAACAGTGCAACTCCTACAGTTGATGCAGCAGGAGAGATTGCAGTAGATACCACAATTGCAGATCATACAGGATTGATAAAATATCATGATGGAACAGAAGAGCTCACCGTTGTGGGAATGCCAACTGCAAACCTCACTACAACAGATGGACATACAATAAAGTACAATGCATCTAATGATGAATTTGAAATGAGTGCAGGTGGCTCATTTTTCATAGGTGGACATCTTTATGATACTCTTGCCGATAATCTCATAGAATTTGCCCCTTTTTGGTCAAGAAATGGTTTTGGAATAAGAACACAACGAAGACTGGCTGCCCCCATGGATATGACAATAAAGAATCTAGTAGTTGATATAGCTGCATATTCTTTACAAACAAACGCAGTAAATCCTGTCGTTTTCATTAATGGTACTGCCTCATCATTATCAGTTACAACTACCCTGAACACGCCAGGAATTTACACAGGGACTGCTGATGTCTCTGTATCAAAAGATGATTACATCTCAATAGAGTTTGACAATACAGGAAATACTGGCTCTTTTATTTTGGCTGGGTTTACAATGGAGTGTGAACCTGCATAATGACCACATTTATTCCTCCCCATGACAACCGATTTGAAATAGATGTAGAAAGTGAGACGTTTATCAGAGAACCTCCAGGAAACACTCTAACAGTTCAAGAGGTCTACCAAGCTGCAAGGGATTTTGTATTTCCTGTAGCACCAAAAGAACAAAAAACAACAAACGCTGCACTAAGAGATGTCTTTGATGATAGAGATGTTGAGGCTACCGATATTGAGGATATTGCTGGTGAATCAGCTTATGCTGAAATTGCAGTAGTTGATCACATTACTGCTCCTCCACAACAGACGGGAATCAATAGCACATACGTAAAGATCAACCAATTCAACTCTATTGTAAGATCAAAAAACATTACAATCTCAGGGACAGACAACAATCTAACTATAATTAATCCTGGATTCTACAAGCTAGAGTTTCATTTTTCCATGACTGGTTCAACTAACACCAACTTTGAGATATCCCCGTTTGTCAATGACTTGCAAAACGGGTTTAACTCATTTGCAGATGATATACGTCATATAGATACTGTAAGAAAGACTGGAACTGCACCAGGCGATGTAGGTGCAATGAGTGCTTCTGGCATAGTACACTTGGATGCAGGAGATGTCGTGGATTTGAGAGTAAAAACTGATAATCTCGCAGGAGCAAACTTTAACGTTATTCGAGCAAACTTTATCCTAGTTAAGGTGAGATAATGACCCCACAACATTTGTCCCAAGGATGATGTTAATGGCAGGACCGGGATTTGCATCAACAGGTTTTACAAGTACAGGTTTTGTTACTACAGTAGTAGCTGAAATTACAATTACAAAACCAATTACTGACAGTATTGTATTTCCTAGAGGGTGTGATAGTATAGTTCTCAAAAGAGGTTGCGATAGTATGGTATTACATTAGAATGGCACTAAACTCTACTGTACTCAAGATGAGAAGAGATGAAAATGGTATGGTACAACCAATTCGACCAGTAACAGAAGAATCTGAAACTGTAGAGACATTATCCAATTACGTGGAATCTGAATCATTTATAGAGATAAAAAATCCTGAAGATCTAGATACAGTTGTTTTGAAATTAGATGGTTCTACTGACTTTGTCTTTAATCAGCCAACCATTAACTGGACAGTAACACAAACTCACATGGATTCTTTATCAAATAGATACTATGTCTGTTTTTTGCATCTGGTAAATACTGCAAACTCTCCGCCACTTGAAACAATATCAAAACATGAATTAATCATAGAAGATACATAGAATTTCATTATTGAGAATGTCCATTTATCTTAAATACATTACATCAAGTAACATACCATATTATGCTAAGTAAAATCATACTAACTTCAATAATTGCAATAACTGCTATTCTTGGCTTTTCTAGTATAGATCAGCAAGCTCATGCAATTTCTGTAACAATAAGTGATCAGGCTTCCTGTCAAACTATTCCTAATGCTGTTTGGAGTACATCTCAAGGAGATACGTGTACGATAACTACAGACCAAACAATTGTAGAAGATGAGACCTGGACTGTTAATTCCGGCATTAGACTAATTGTTGATTTTGGTGTTACCATCGCCAACTTTGGTACCATCAATAATAACGGTATTATAAACAACATCGGCGGCACCATCAACAACGACGGTACCATCAACAACAACCGTGGCTTCTCAGCCAGCAACTTTAGTACCATCAATAATAACGGCACCATAAACAGCAACGGCGGCCACATCGATTTGTTCGGAGGCACCATAAACAACAACGACGGCGCCACCATCAATTTGTTCGGAGGCAACCTCAACAACAACGACGGCGGATTTCTTAACATCACCAGAAGTAGCAGTAGTAATACCATCCTCAACAACGACGGTACCATCAACATCGGCGACGAAGGCATCATCGAGATGTTTGGCGGCACTTTTAACAACAACGACGGCGCCACCATCAACAATGACAATATCATCTTTAATGACGATAGATTCGATGGAACACTCAACAATCTTGGCATCATCATCAACAACAATGATGCTACCATTGACAACGGCGATGGCACCAACAACGACGGCGCCACCATCAACAACTCTGGAACCATCGAGAACTTTGGCACCATTAACAACGAAGCTATCATAAACAACCACAACAACGGCTTCATCAACAACAACTCTAGCGCCACCATCGAGAACTTTGGCGGCACCATCAACAATGAAGGTACCATCACCAACGAAGGTACTATCTCCATTCAACTAAGTTCAGTAAACAACTTTGGCACCATTGATAATCATGGCACCATCACCATGTTCGGAGGCTCCATCCACAACTTTGGCACCATCAACAATCATGGCACCATCGACAACGACGAAGACAGTACAATCTTCAACTATTGCGAAGGCATACTCTCTGGAGAATTTTCACTCTTCTTAGTAGTTCAAAAACCATGTGATACCATACCCCCTACAATTGGTCCAGTCTCAGACATAACACAAGATGCAACAGGACCAGACGGTACAACTGTAAATTATGATTTACCTGAAGTAACTGATGATACTGATCCTACTCCTACAATAGAATGCAATCCAGTTTCAGGTTCATTATTACCAGTTGGTACTACAACAATAACTTGTACTGCAAAAGATATCTCCGGAAATACTTCAACTGCTAGCTTTACTGTAACTGTTTTAGAGTTGCCTAACTCTGTAACAATAAGTGATCAGGATTCTTGTGAATCTATCTCTGATGCAGTCTGGAGTACATTTCCAGATACTTGTACTATAACTACTTCTCAAACAATTGAAGAAAATGAGACCTGGACTGTTAATCTTGGTGTTACACTAACAATTGATTCTGGTGTTATCATCACCAACATCGGCACCATTAACAACCGCGACGACGGTCTCATCGACAACTCCGACGGTGGCACCATTAACAACTCCGACGGCGCCACCATCAACAATAACGGGCACATCCTCAACTCCAATGGTTCCATTAACAACTTTGGTTCCATTAACAACGATGATGGCAGTGACATTAACAACAACCTCGGCGGCATCATCAACAACGATGGCACTATTAACAACTTTGGCACTATTAACAATTCCTTTAGTACCATTAACAACAATGGTACCATTAACAACAACGACACAGATGGTATCGTCAACAACGATGGGGCTATCTTCAACGGCAACGGTAGTATCATCCACAACACACCCGTTGGTACCATTAACAACCGTGATGACAGCTTCATCAGCACCGCGAACGGTGGCGTCTTCCTCAACGAAGGCACTATTAACAACTTTGGCACTATTAACATCGATGGCACCTTCAACAACTTTGGCACTATTAACAATTCTTGTAATGGTGATGTACTTGGAACTAGACCTATCCCGAATGGAAATGCTGTAGTTCAAAAACCATGTGATACTATTCCACCTACAATTGGTCCAGTCTCAGACATAACACAAGATACTACTAATCTCGATGGTGCAATGGTAGATTATGATTTACCTACAGTAACTGATGATACTGATCCCAACCCAACCATATCATGTGACCCTGAATCAGGTTCTCTGTTTCCAATTGGTACTACTGTGGTAACTTGTACTGCAGAAGATGAATCTGGAAATATTTCTGAAACAACATTTAATGTAATAATAAAAGTTATCAACGTTGCACCTATATGTTCAGAATCTTCTCCGAGTGTTGAAAAGTTATGGCCACCAAATCACAAGATGGTAGATATTTCCATTTTAGGAGTAACAGACTCTGACGGAGATGACATTGCCATTACAATAGATTCGTTATTCCAAGATGAAGCAGTCAGCGGAAAAGGCTCAGGAAATACATCACCTGATGGTACAGGAATAGGAACTGACACTGCACAGATAAGAGCCGAAAGATCAGGAAATGAAAATGGCAGAGTATACCATATTGGATTTACAGCTGATGATGGAAATGGCGGAATGTGTTCAGGTGAAGTCACAGTTGGCGTGCCACACAACAAAAAATCAACTCCAATTGATGATGGCGCAATATATGATTCAACAGTACACTAGTTTTTTCTTTTTTATAACATTTAGAATCTGATCAATGTTTGATAATCAAAACTATGTCTGTATTTTTTACACAAAACACAGGGAAGAAATTAACATAATTTGAATTGAATGCATCTAAATAATATCATAAACTATTGCTAAGTGAAAATGAGACTCTAACCATTCCATTATGTTATTTTCGTATTTAGGGTTTCATCTGTGATAATATCCAATTTATCTTAAATACATCATATCAAGTCATACGTCATATTATGCAAAGTAAAATTATACTAACCTCAATAATTGCGATAACTGCAATTCTTGGCTTTTCTAGTATAGATCAGCAAGCTCATGCAGATTCAATGACATTTGACACAGATACTACAATTACTACTGATCAAACAATTGGAATAGGTGAGACCTGGACTGTTAATCCTGGTGTTACACTAACAATTGATTCTGGTGTTACCATCCTCAACTTCGGAGGCACCTTTTTCAACAACGGCACCATCGAGAACTTCGGCTCCATCAACAACATAGAGGATAGTGGCATTAACAACAGCATAGATGGCACCATCAATAACTTTGGCAGTATTAGCATCGGCGGTACAATAATCAGTTCCAGCACCATCAATAATGAGGGTACCATCAACAACAATGCCAATGGCAGAATCACCAACCACGGCACCAACCACGGCGGCCCCGTCAACTTTGGCACCATCAACAACCCAGGCACCATCAACAACTCTTGTAAAGGTATTCTAGAGGGACCTATCCCAACTAGTGGAAATGCCATTATACAAGAATCATCGCCCTGTGATCCCACACTCCCTAAAATTGGTCCCGTATCCGACATTACAACAGATGCAACAGGACCCGACGGTGCAACCATAAATTATGATTTACCTACAGTACGTGATGAGACTGATCCCAATCCTACCATATCATGTGATCCTGAATCAGGTTCCCTCTTTCCAGTTGGTACTACTGTGGTAACATGTACAGCAGAAAATGCTTTAGGAAATACTTCGACTGTCAATTTTTCTGTAATTGTATTGTCTATATCAATAACATTTGACACAGATACTACAATAACTACTGATATAACCATTGCAGAAGGTTATACCTGGACTGTTAATCCTGGGGTTACACTAACAATTGATTCTGATGTCACCATTACCAACGATGGAACCATCACCAACAACGGAGGTATCCTCAACAACTTTGGTACCATCGACAATGACAATGGCACCATCGACAATGACGGTACCATCAGAAACGAAGGTGACATCAACGAGGGCACTATCAACAACAATGACAATGGCACCATCGACAACTCAGGCACAATCTGGAAAATCGAGAACCGCAGTACCATCAACAACAATGGCACCATCGACAATAATGGTGCCATCAACAGCGAAAGCACTATCAACAACAATGACAATGGCACAATCAACAACTTTGGTACCATCGCCAGCATTTTTGGCCCCCTCAACAACAACGGCACAATCAACAATGAGGGTACCATCGACAACCACCTAAACACCCTTGACAACACAGGCACCATTGAGAACCTAGGCACCATTGAGAACCTAGGCACCATTGAGAATGGAGGCACTATCAACAACAATGACAATGGCACCATCGACAACTTTGACTTTGCCAACAGCAGTAGTATCTTTGGTACCATCAACAACAATGACACCATCGATAACGAAGGACTCATCAACAACTTCGATGGTACCATCACCAACACAGGCACCATCAACAACAATGGTACCATAAACAATTGCAATGGAATTCTAACTGGAACTATCCCAACCAGTGGGAATGCGGTAGTTCTAGTTCAAGAACTATGTAATACCACGACATTTGACACAGATACTACAATCACTACTCAAACAATTAAAGAAAATGAGACTTGGATTGTTAATCCTGGCGTTACACTAACAATTGATTCTGGTGTTACTATAGACAACAATGGCACCATAGACAACAATGGCACCATAGACAACTTTGGCACCATCAACAACAATGGTACCATCTTCAACTTCAACACCATCAACAACTCTTGTAACGGTATTCTAAGTGGAACTATCCCAACCAGTGGGAATACTGTAGTTCAAGAACCATGTGATGCTACCCCTCCTATAATTGGCCCAGTCTCAGACATAACACAAGATGCAACAGGATCCGACGGTGCAACCACAAATTATGATTTACCTGAAGTTACAGATGATACTGATCCCAATCCTACTATATCATGTGATCCAGAATCAGGTTCATTATTCCCAATTGGGACCACAACTGTAACATGTACTGCAGAAGATGAATCAGGAAATACTTCTACAGTAGAATTTAATGTAATTATTTTAGAACTAGAACTATTCTGCAATGATATGACAATTGACCAATTAATTGCAAGTGGGAATTACAATGTCATTGACAACAGAGACGGCTCACACGGCAATATTATAGAAGGAACCATATATGCTGATCTTATCCTAGCTTCAGATTTTGGCAATACTATTTTTGGCTGGACAGGAGGTGACTGTATCATTGGCGGGGCAGGTAATGATACCATTAATGGAGAAAAAGGCTGGGACATGATTTTTGGTGGAGCAGGAAATGATGTCCTTCGAGGCCAATTAGGCAAAGACATTCTTGACGGTGGGGAAGGAAAAGACATCATGAATGGCGGAATTGGTGTAGACACTTGTGTTGTTGATGCAGATGATATAGCTACAATAAACTGTGATTGAGAATTAGTTTTTCTAAACTAGAGTTATTCTAAATTCATCTTTTCCTCACTCTTCAGTATATTCAATTTAAAATAAACAACTATAATCTTCTTTTGTAAAACGACTAATTCCATACTTGTATGACAGAAATTCCAGATATTGTGATAAAAAGAATGTTTGAGAAACTAGACAACATAGACAAGGTACTTCATGAGCAATGCAAGAGAATCTCACGAGTAGAGGCAGGAAACAAACTTGTTGCACAAATCTGGAAGAAAATAATTGCTGCCCTGAGTGTAACCTCGACTGTAATTGGAATCTTGGTGGTTCTCAATTAGTTTTTAAAATAAAAAATCGTATAGCCAATTACTTGACTATTTCTTTTTCTTTGCAGCATTTTTCTTTCTTGTAGCTGCTGCTTTCTTTGCAGCTGCAGATCTTTTCTTAAACTCTGCAGATTTAGTTGAAGTAGATTTCTTTGCTGCTGTTTTTTTAGCTGCTTTTTTCTTTGCTTTAGCTTTTGCTGCCATTGCAATATCGCAAAACTACTTGCATATCATATCTATGGATTAATTATAATTGATTCATTACTATGATTGTATTTTTCTTAAACACTTCTCTTATTCAAAATTTTCAAAAAACAAAAACGTGATTCAAAGAATTCCAAGTGATACTATCTGGAAAAATATCAGTGTATGCATCAAAGATATTTGCAGAATCTTTAGAGTTCCTGATTTTAAAAAAATGAGAAACAAGTGGAGAGACAAATCACAGTGATCGACTGCTCAAGTTGTGGATCTAACAGACTGGTAAGAACATTAGATGGAACAATCTACTGTAAGAACTGCAAGAGATATTGGGAGATGATTGCATATTACAGATTCATTGATGAAGAACAGCAAAAATGATTTTTCAAAATATCCTTAGTGCCAAAGGAGT
>Ga0224497_10002591_pt1 | contig 10665 bp, 4 predicted proteins | sample SF_Jul11_sed_USG_4_FD_167970 | JGI IMG/M metagenome (GOLD analysis project Ga0224497, IMG submission 167970) | Sediment microbial communities from San Francisco Bay, California, United States - SF_Jul11_sed_USGS_13 | ecosystem: Environmental > Aquatic > Marine > Sediment | place: USA: California...
TCTATTCTATGTGTTTCATTTTCTAGTCCTTGGGTCTTTCTCATTTCTGCTGGCCCGATGTTGGGGGCTTTCTTTTATGCCGGCATTGTGTTCTGGAATCACGGGGATGTTAAGCGGATTTATAGTGGCCTCCACTCTTCTGAGTAATTTTTTTTTGGCGGCGGTCTGGTTACCCATGATCTTCTGGATGTTTCATCGCTATTGGGTTCAAAAGCATATTGGCTATTTTATGGGTTTGGTTGCAGCTATTGCTATTCAAACACTGGCCGCTTGTCCGGAAGTCAATATTATGACCATGGTATTGTTATATGTGCATTCACTCTGCTTCCTGCAAAGGAAACCGGGGTTTGCTGGATTTACGCGACTGACCGTTTCCCTGGGGGCGGCTGTGGTGTTGGCTCTGGGACTTTCCTCTCTGCAATTGATTCCCACGGCGAAGCTCTTGGATCATTCTTTCAGGGATGAAGGATTGTCCTATGAAACTCATACGCGATGGTCCTTAGAGCCTTCAAAATTGTCTACCCTGGTTTTGTCGCCGGATTATGGAAAGCTTTTGGATTCCAGGGATTATCCCGCGTGGTTTAATGGTTTCATTCACACGCTTTACATGGGTTTGCTGGGTTTAGCGTTTGTACTGTGTGGATTCATTTTCCGCAGGGAAAAACCCATTGGTTTTTGGCTGGTGGTTTTTCTGTTAGGAATTTTCCTCGCATTCGGAAAATACAATCCCCTGTATGAAATTTTCTATCCCTGGATCCCGTTACTGAATATATTCCGCTTTCCCGAAAAGTATTTTTTTGTATCTTCGTTTGCAGCCGTTTTTCTTTCAGGATATGTTTTGGAGGCCCTCATCCAGAGGTCCAAAAACCGTCGGTCTGAAATACTTTCGGTCATAACAATTCTGATCCTGTTGTTTGGAGTGACTCTGAATATTGGTATGCGGCAGACTTATCCCAGTCCCCTATTGCCTATACTTATTGTGCTGCTCTTTGGTTTTGCATTTGTGATGTTTCGTTACCGCAAACTCAGCAAATCGGTGTTTGCCTCTATAGTCTGTCTTCTGGTTTTAATTGATCTGGGTGTAAAGGATATACAGCTGTTACCTGTAATCGACCGGAAGTTTTATGAAGAAAAACCACTGATCATGGATATCGTGGGCGATTCATTTGGGAAGTACAGAGTTTATTCAGGACAGCTTGCAAAGACACCCAATCCAAACATAAATCCTCCCGCGTCCACTTGGATGAACGAGTTATTATTAGCGAAACAATATCTGCGGCCTTTTACCGGAATGGTTTATAGGGTCGAACACGCGGGGGGGCATCCGGGTTTGGGTCTGGAATTAAATAAACATCTGGTGTGGTTTCAGGCGTTGATCAAGGCTTCGCCGGATAAGCGGATGCGGATTTTAAAGCGAAGTAATGTGAAATACTGGGTTGATTGGGACTCTACAACGCGCTCCACTGCGCAGGGCGCCCCGCTGATTCTACCGGACCGGGTCAAAATATGGAATGACGCCCTCCCTCGGGCGTACCTGGTAGGCCGCATGCAGTTGGGGCAGAAATCTGAAATTCTCAATACCTATTACGATGAATCATTCGATCCTCTTGCATCGGTGCTGCTGAGCAATCCGGTTGATTTTGCGCCCTCCACTCAGTTCAGCGGCAAAGTTGAGGAGGTGGTTTACCGCCCCAACCATGTAACGGTGAAAACTTTTCAGGAAGGCGATGGATTTCTGGTCCTGATGGATTCCTATTTCCCGGGTTGGACGGTCACCGTGGATGGCCGGGAACAACTGATTTTGCAGGCAAACCATTTCTACCGGGCGGTTCAGCTTGATTCCGGGCCGCACACCCTGGAATTTGACTATTTCCCGGAAGGATACAAGGAGGGCCTGGTGGTCAGCGCGATAGCCCTCTTGATCCTGATGGTCTTGCCTCTTTGGAATCGTTGGTGGACGCTTTGGGATCGGAAAGGATACCGTCTGGCTCAAAGTCCGCTCCCAGGGTCAGATTCCTGATTATTATTAAAAAACCCTTTCCTTGCCCAATGGATTCGTTACTATAATTAATAAGGAAAGGTTTGGCATTTTCACAACAGTCTGAAATCCCCAATCATATCAAAGGGTCCATGTACAAAAATAAATCGATTGCCGTCGTGGTCACGGCTCACAATGAAGAGAAACTGATTCTCAAAGTGCTTGAAACCCTGCCGCATTGGGTCGACAAGGTGTTTGTGATCGACGATTGCAGCGATGATAAAACCGCCGAAATCGTTGAGCAATATATGAAGGCCGACGGCCGTGTGGAAATGATTCGTCATGCGGAGAATCGTGGGGTGGGCGGAGCCATCCAATCCGGTTATCGAGTATGCATGGAAAACAATATGGATGTTACCGTGGTCATGAATGGTGATGCTCAAATGCATCCCGACGACCTGCCCCACATTGTCGACCCCGTTGCTACAGACATTGCCGATTACTCGAAGGGCAACCGCTTGTTTCATGGTGAGGCGTGGGAATTGATTCCGCATCACCGGTATATCGGTAATGCTATTCTTTCGCTCATGACAAAAATCGCCGGTGGATATTGGCATGTGGCGGATTCCCAATGCGGGTATACCGCGATTTCTTTGAAGGCATTGAAATGCATCAATATTAATAAAATCTTTCCGCGTTACGGAGTGCCCAACGATATTCTGGTCAAACTCAATATTGAGAATATGCGAGTGGTGGACGTGCCTATTCGTCCGGTCTATGGAGTGGGCGAGCAATCCGGAATACGTCTGTATAAAGTCATTCCCGATATTTCGTATTTACTTTTTAAAGGATTTTTCAGCAGAATGTTCGGAAAGTATGTCATCCGGGATTTTCATCCTCTGGTATTTTTTTATTTTTTGGGATTCCTCGCCTTCCCGCTGGGATCCGGCATGGGTTTGTATTATTTCTGGTACCGGATTTTTTATGGGTATGTGACCCCGGTCACAGCATTGTTTGCCGCCTTCCTTACTTTGATGGGCTTGTTGTTTCTGTTGTTTGCCATGCTATTTGATATGGAATACAACCGTAATCTCAAAAAATAGGTTGCAATGTTTCCGGCAGCAGGGATGTGGTCCGTTGAGAATGAATTAAAAGCTTGCGAGTGAACCTCCGCTTTAAAGAATTTATAAAATATGCAGCTTTCCGATAACTCAACCCTTGATGGTAATTCCAAAGCTCGAGTGGAAATCCTCGGTGTTGTCATTCTGTTGTTGATAGCGACGTGTTTTTTTTATCCTCTGTTGTTTGATGGGAAGGTCATTTTTTACCGCGACTATAACCTGATCACATATCCTTTTCGTTATTTTCTTGGTCAGACTTTTAATCAAGGCGCGATTCCCTACTGGGTACCTCACGCCAATGGAGGGTTGCCCTTCATGGCCTCCTTTCACCCCGGTGTGTTTTATCCCCCCAGTCTTTTGTTTTTGTTGAACGACACCACTTATGCTCTCAATCTATATTATGTTCTGCATTTCATGGTTCTGGGAGTCTTCCTCTTTCTGTTGGCGCGATGCTGGGGTCTTTCTTTTATAGCGGCTTTGTGCTGTGCGGTTACAGGTATGTTGAGCGGATTTATTGTTTCCTCCACTCTACTCAGTAATCTTTTTATGTCAGCGGTCTGGTTGCCGATGATTTTCTGGTTGTTCCACCAGTACTGGACACAAAGGCATATCGGTTATTTTGTGGGATTAGTGATCGCCATCGCTATCCAAACTTTGGCGGCGTGCCCGGAAATCAACATTATGACCATGCTGCTGTTGTATGCCCATTCCCTTTACTTTCTGCCCAGGAGTCCGGGAGTTTCAGGGATTCTGCGCCTCACTGCGTCACTGGGGCTGGCCACGGCCCTGGCTCTCGGGATATGTGCTTTTCAATTGCTGCCCACCGCAAAACTCGTCAAGCATTCCTTTCGGCACATTGGATTGGACTATGCCAAGCATACCCAGTGGTCCCTGGGCGCGGACAAGCTTTCAACGTTTGTATTATCTCCAGATTATCGTGATTTTTTTGCAATTCGACTGGCATCCGTTTCTGCTGATGGACCAAATACGAAAGCTTCACCCGATTCGAACAAGGATTTGGCTGGAGATTCGGCTGTCACCAAAAAAAAACAAACGCCGACGTCTATAGGCTTTTTGTATACCATTTATATGGGATTACTCGGGTTGACTTTTGTTCTTCTGGGTTTCTTTTTCCGCCGGGAAAAGGCGGTGGGGTTTTGGCTGGTAGTTTTTTTGTTCGGGGTTTTCCTGGCTTTTGGGAAACATAATCCCTTCTACCCAATCGTCTATTACAGCATTCCTTTTTTGAATTTGTTCCGCTACCCGGAAAAATATATTTATATATCTTCTTTTGCGGTCGTATTTCTAACCGGCTATGGTTTGGAGGCTTTAATTCGCTACACCCGCGATCGACAAATCGGAATTTTTCGGGTTCTGACGATTTTAATACTTTTGTTTGGAACTGTCGGACTGCTGGCCCTGTGGAAACCTTATCTAAGTCCGGAGTACTCTTTAGTCATTCTCTTGCTTTTCGGTTTTTCATATATCATGTTTTATTTCCGAAAAATGAAGGGCACCTGGTTTGCGGTGTCAGTCCTGCTGATGATCATGGTGGACTTATCGATCAAGGATGTTCAACTCCTGCCTTTGATTGATAGAGAGTATTACGAAAAGAAACCTTTATTTCAGGATATCCTGGGAGACTCTTTCGGAAAGTACCGGTTCTATTCCGGGCGGCTCCAGAAAAAACCGGATAACAATTATTATCCGGACTCACCCACCCGGCTGGCGGGCGTGCTTGCCAGTAAAGAGCTTTTGTACCCCTATATGGGAATGGTTTACGGGCTCGAACACGTGAACGGATTTAACGGACTGGCTCTCGAACTGCAGAAAAATATGATTTGGTGGTCGGTCTTTGCCAATAGCCCGCCTGAACGAAGACAGCGCATTTTAACCCGGAGCAATGTGAAGTATTGGATTGATGGCGATCGGCCGACGCTTTATTCGGGGGGCTATCCCCTTATTCTGCCGGACCGCGTCAAAGTATTGAGCGGGGTTCTGCCCCGGGCCTATCTCGTTCCCAAAATGCGACTCCCGGAAGAAGGTAGACACCCTCTGAATACCTACTATCAAGCATCCTTCGATCCGCAAAAGGAGGTTCTGTTGAACGAGAAGGTCGACTTTAAGGAATCGAATCATTTTTCCGGAACAGTTGAACAGGTGGTTTATAAACCCAATCACGTTACCGTTCAAACCGTCCAGGAGGGGAACGGATTTTTCGTTTTGATGGATACCTATTTTCCGGGTTGGACCGTTAAGGTGGATGGTCAAAAGCAGCCCATCCTGCAAGCCAATTATTTTTACCGGGCAGTGCAGCTGAGTCCCGGGGAGCATACGCTGGAATTCGATTTTTTCCCGGAAGGGATGAAGACAGGTTTGGTGATCAGCGGTTTCAGTTTCCTGCTGGTTGTCTTCGGAAGCCTGTTTTTAAGAAAAAAAATGGAAAGAATTTTTTGGAATGAAAAATATGCCACTCATTGATGTTCAAAACCATGAAAAAATCTCTGAGCCTGTAAAAAATATCCTGGGCGTTCTTATTTTGTTTGGGATTGCGACAGTCTTTTTTTATCCCTTGCTCTTTGAGGGGAAGGCGATTTTCTACCGTGATTTTCAATTTATCACCTATCCCATTCGTTACTTCCTGTCGCAATCCTATCACCAGGGGGTGATCCCTTACTGGACGGCAAATACTTTTGGCGGCGCGCCATTCATGTCCACTTTGCATCCCGGCGTGTTTTATCCTCCGAGTGTTATATTTTTTATCGATGATTTCACCCTGGCGATAAACCTGTTTTATGTGTTTCATTTTTTGATCATGGGTATTTTTGTATTCCTGTTGAGCCGTCAATGGAATCTGTCCTGGTTGGCTGCTTCCTGTAGCGGGGTCACTGGTATGTTGGGGGGGCTGATTGTCGCTTCCGTTCTGTGTAGTAATTACTTTCTGTCGTCGGTTTGGTTGCCCTTGATTTTCTGGCTGTATTACCAGTATACGGAGCAAAATCGCGTGGGATGGTTCATCGGACTGGTGTTGGCTATTTTCACCCAAACCCTGGCCGCCTGTCCGGAAATCAGCATCCTGACCATGCTTCTGCTGTATCTACACGCCATCGTGTTTACGACGAAGGAGCGGAACAAGGGAGAGATTGTTCGTATCACGGCAACGCTCGGTCTGGCTGTCCTCTTTGCTTTAGGATTGTCTGCTTTTCAGTTAATGCCCACCGCGCAACTCCTGCAACACACATTTAGAGAAGGAGGAATGGATTATAGTATTCATACCCGTTGGTCCTTAATTCCCTCCAAATTGACGACCTTGATATTGACTCCAGGTTATGATGACTACCTCACCGGTTCGATAATAGATACAGAAAAAAATTTTTCAGGACTACTGCATACCCTCTATATGGGAATTTTTGGTTTCATATTTATTTTCTTTGGATTTTTGTTTCGAAAAGATAAAGCCGTGGGTTTCTGGTTAGTGATTTTCCTGTTCGGAGTGTTTTTCGCTTTAGGGGAATACAATCCATTTTATCAGTATATTTACCGTTGGGTCCCGTTTTTGGATTTATTCCGTTACCCGGAAAAATATTTATTCGTTTCCTCGATTGCTGCCATTTTTCTCATTGGTTTTGGTCTGGACACTTTGGTGCGCACCACACAGGAGGGGAGTATAAAAATTTTCAGGATTTTGCCCTTTTTAATCCTGATATTTGGCGTCACCTCGATCGTGGCTTTGTTGAACCCTGACCTGGAGCCGGAGTTCCCTTTAGCCTTTATCATAATTTTCAGTGCGGCTTATGTCCTGTTGTATTTTGGAAAAATGAAAAGGACAGGGTTCGCCGCGTTGCTGTTTTTCATGATTGTGGTGGACTTGTTTATGAAAGGCTTTTCCCTGCTTCCGCTGATCGACCAAAGATTTTATGAGGAGCCACCGTATTTGATGGATATATTAGGCGGCTCTGCCGGAAAATACAGGACTTATACCGGCCGACTTGATATAAAGCCGGATCCCAGAGTATACCCCCCTGGTTCCACCCGCCTGGCCGGCATGCGAGCGGCCAAACAGCAACTGTATCCCAATCTGGGGATGGTGTATTCGGTCGAGCATGTTGGCGGAGCGCCCGGTCTCGCCTTGGACATCCAGGATCATATAATATGGTATCAATATCTCATTCAATCCGAACCAGACCGCCGAAGAGTTATTTTAAAAAGAAGCAATGCGAAATATTGGATTGATGGAGATAGTCCAATGTTATATGCGAATGGGGAGTTTCCCGTTATTCTGCCGGACCGAGTCAAAATACTAAAAGATACTCTGCCCCGCGCGTTTCTGGTTCCTAAAATGCAAATCACGGAAAAAGGCCGGATTCTTCCCAAATATTACGATAAATCATTCAATCCCCTTAACACGGTTTTACTCAACGAGCCGGTGGAATTTGAGGAATCTCCCCGTTTCACAGGAGAGGTCAAAGAGGTCACCTACCGTCCCAATCATGTGACCGTAAAAACCTCTCAGGAGGGGAACGGGTTTCTGGTGTTGCTGGATACGTATCTTCCCGGTTGGACCGTAAAGGTTGATGGCCGCGAACAACCCATCTTGCAAGCCTATCGTTTATACAGGACGGTGCAACTGGGTCCGGGCGAGCATACTCTGGAATTCGATTATTTCCCGGAAGGGTTCAAGGCAGGCTTGATCGTCACCGCTGTGACCTCCGTGCTGGGTATTGTAGGGTATGTGTTCTGGAGAAGACGTTTGAAATATTCGGTGTGAGGTTGCAGAAATTATTATAGTTTATGTGTTTGCCTGAATACGGTATTTCCGACTTCCGTCCCTGGAAATTCCGGACAACCGGATAGCAGTAATTTAACTGAACATCACTCTCTCATTCATGTCAACCGACAAGACTGCATTTAAAAAATTAAAATTAGCCCCTGGTTTTTTACAGGAGCTTTCCGGAATGTTTCTGTTGTTCCTCGTGGCCCTGAATCTCTTTGCTCCAATGCTCTTCATGGGTAAAGCCATTTTCCGTAGGGATTTCCATTTCTTTACCTATCCCTTCAGATATTTCCTCGGTCAGGCCTACCAACAGGGAGCAATCCCTTACTGGACTCCTAACGTGTACGGTGGCGAGCCGTTCATGTCCCTGCTTCATCCGGCAGTATTTTATCTCCCCAGCCTCCTGTTTTTTTTGCAGGATTCAGTTTTGGCAATCAACCTTTTTTATTTTCTGCATTTTCTGGTATTGGGATTTTCGGTATTTATGCTGGGAAAACTGTGGGGATTTTCCTTTGCCGCACGATTGTGTTCCAGCGTGACCGCGATGTTAAGTGGATATATGATTGGATCAGTGCTTACCGGCAATTATTTTTTTGGTGGCGTGTGGCTTCCAATGATTTTCTGGTTGTACCAGAAATACAGACAGGAAAAACACATCGGCTATTTTGTTGGAACTGTGCTCGCCATCACCACTCAGACATTGGCGGGTTCTCCAGAAATCAGTGTTATGACCATGGTGCTTCTGTTCCTGCATCAACTCTGGATGACTCCCAAGGAGCAAGGAATTTCGGCCTATCTCCGTACCACTTTTTCTATGGGTCTGGCTGTATTGTTTGCACTGGGGCTTTCAGCCCTGCAGTTGTGGCCTTCCGCCGAGCTCGTGCCTTATTCACCCAGGGATGCAGGGGTGAGCTTTGAAGGTCATTCTTCCAAATCTCTGGATCCGATCAAGTTGGTCACGCTCGTGTTATCCCCCGGTTATATAGGGGATCCGGATTCGCGTAATTTTTTATATGGGTTTCTGCATACGGTGCATATGGGACTGCTGGCGCTGATTTTTGTCTTTGTCGGGTTCTTCGCTCGAAAAGAGAAACCCATCGGCTTCTGGTTGATGGTCTTTTTGTTTGGATTATGGCTCTCGTTGGGGAAACACAATCCTTTCTATGAATATTTCTATCAGGCGGTTCCTCTAACCCACTTGTTTCGCTTTCCGGCCAAATATTTTTTTATATCCTCGTTTGCCGCTGTATTCCTCACAGGTTACGTTTTAGATTATATTTTGAAGCATACTCAAAACCGCCGTATAAAACTTATTCCGGTCTTGTCGATTTTAATCCTGATTTTTGGGATGGTTGCAATTCTCGGTATAGGGTTCCCGACTCTTGGAATTGAAAACTCGATGGTCATTCTGTTTGTTTTTGGCCTCATTTATATTTTGTTTTATTTTGAAAAGATCAGAAAACCCGTTTTTACAGTTCTTGTTGTTGTTCTGATCTTTATTGATTTGAGCACCAAAGAATTTAAAATTCTTCCGTTGATAGATAGAAGTTTTTACGATGACAAACCGTTTTATATGAAATATTTGCAGAACAGCTTGGGCAAGTACCGCGTATTTTCGGGAAGCCTGCAAAAAGATCCCGGCGTTTTTGCATTTCCAAACGCTACTTCCGCTCTGCATAGCGTCAAGGCGCTGAAGCAATACCTGACCTCTTATACCGGGATGGTTTACGGAGTAGAAAATATTGTCGGGCAAGCGGGCCTGGGAATGGGGTTAAAGTACCAGTGGAGCTGGATGTCGAACTTAAGGCAGTCCGATCCTGATAGGAGATTGCGTATCTTGATGCGCAGTAACGTCGGATATTGGATCAACCTGGATCAGGAAACCCATTTTAACCCGGATGGGGAACCTGTGATTCTCCCCAATCGGTTATTTGAGTTAAAGGACGCTTTGCCTCGTGCCTACCTCGTTCCAAAAGTGAGGATCTTGGAAGACAAAGCGGTGCTTGATACTTACTACGCCAAATCGTTCGATCCGCTCAAGGAAGTCCTGCTGACTGAGCCGGTCGCATTCCAGCCATCGGACCACTTCCAGGGACAAGTCGAGCAGGTGGCTTACCGGCCCAACCACGTCACGATAAATACCCGGCAGGAGGGCAATGGATTTCTGGTCTTGAATGATACTTATTTTACTGGCTGGACAGTGACCGTTGATGGAGAAGAGGAGAAAATCCTGAAAGCCAATCATTATTACCGGGCGGTGCAGTTGGGACCGGGAGAGCATACTCTGGAATTCGATTATTTTCCGGTAGGGTTCAAGGAAGGGTTGATCGTCAGCGGGGTCACCCTCGTATTCGGTCTGGCGGGTTGCGTGTTATGGAGAAAGTTTTCAAAACAATCGATCACTGTATCCGAGAGTAAACTGACTCAGGAAGGGGATAACGATAGCCCCTCTCATGCCCATGACTGATATCCCTGCAAAGGTTTCAAAGGATACAACTGAACTGCGCACAGACCTGATGGGAATATCCCTGCTGGTCATGATGGCCCTCCATGTTTTTTACCCGCTTCTTTTTAAAGGCAAGGCCCTTTTTTTCCGGGACTACCATTTTTTCACCTATCCGTTCCGGCATTTTCTCAGCCAGGCGTACCATGAAGGGTTCGTGCCCTACTGGACCCAGAACGTTTATGGCGGGATGCCTTTTATGTCCGCCTTCCACCCAGGCGTGTTCTATCCCCCCAGCATTGTGTTTTTTTTGCCGAACACCCCGTTTGCCATCAACCTGTTCTATTTC
>Ga0224497_10002592_pt1 | contig 10658 bp, 8 predicted proteins | sample SF_Jul11_sed_USG_4_FD_167970 | JGI IMG/M metagenome (GOLD analysis project Ga0224497, IMG submission 167970) | Sediment microbial communities from San Francisco Bay, California, United States - SF_Jul11_sed_USGS_13 | ecosystem: Environmental > Aquatic > Marine > Sediment | place: USA: California...
CCGAGACTCCATGTTTTACCTACCGCTTAACCTGCCGAATCGCCGTGTACGGACCCGTACGCACGGTGGTGTGGGAGGGGTCGAGCCGTGAGGCTTGCCCCTATCCCGATTGGGTGAGGAAAGTGATGGTTATGAAAACTACTTGTGCACGATTCCGGGAATTGGTGGCCGAACGCAAATTCATTCCAGCGCTTGGCATATGGGATCCCTATACAGCGCGCGTTGCGGAGGCGCTGGGAATGGAGTGCGTTCACATCGGGGGCTATCAGCTAGGCGCACACTACGTGACGAGCGAGCCACTTCTAACGCTAACGGAGCTTGCTCACACGACCCGCTACGTTACAGCCGCGGTTAAGATTCCGGTAATTGTCGATGCGGGCGCTGGATTCGGCGAGCCCTTACACGTGATGCGGTGCGTCAAGGAAATCGAGCGTGCGTGCGCCGCCGGCCTGCACATTGAGGATCAGATTTATCCGAAGCGCGTGCACTACCACAAGGGAGTCGAGCATGTCGTTAGCCGCGACGAGTTGGTGGCTAGGATCAAGGCGGCCGTGGCCGCCCGTAGCGATCCCGATTTCGTCATCATGGCGCGTACTGACGCGATGCGGACGGACGGGTATGAGGAGGGCGTCATCAGGGCGAACCTGTGTCTCGAGGCGGGCGCAGACATGGTCATGGTGTTTCCAAATTCCTTGGAAGAGGCGCGCCGCGCACCACGCGAGATAAAGGGGCTAGTTGCTTATACGAACAGCGAAGGTAACCGTCTGGGTCGCCCAATTTTCACGGTGAGTGAGTTCGAAGAATTGGGCTACAAGCTGTCTACTTATCCGACCGCGCTCCTGTGCCCGGTGACGCAAGAATTGAAGCGTGTCATTACGAACCTGCGCACGCAGGGTTCGAGCGGATTACCGCAAGACAAGATGATCGTATGGCGCAAGGAGGTCGAGGATCTGATCGGGCTCGAGGAGTATTACCGAATCGAGAGCGCGACCGTGGAGCGGTAGACGTTGCGCGTCGTTAGTAGCGGAGTTGAACGATCCGATCTAGTCCTTTGCAACTGAGGAAACACTGGCGTGGTCGTGAAATGGGGCATTATCGGAGTGGGGGACATCGCAGGGCGGGGCATGGGGCCTGCGCTGGCAAAGGCGGCAAATGCAAAGCTCGTAGCCGTGTATAGCCGGTCAAATCGGTGCGGCTGTCACGAACAAGGTGAGGTTGGGGGTGATGTTCCAGAATCGCTACCATCCGGCACACTTCGAGGCGCGCCGGCAGGTTCGGTCCGGCGCCGTCGAAGACTTTAGTAGGGCCGTGCTGGAGAAATCTGACCTGGGCATTTCAGGCGAAAACAGAAGGAAGCCGCTAATCGTTTCTGTTTAGGTTCGCTCGCGAGCGGCGTAGCTATCGTGGAAGCGCGGAAACGCGAGACCATGAAGCGAGATGAGCGCTGGTCGGAGGCGATTGCGGTAGGCAGCGAACCTTTTGTCGAGAGGGTAAAGGCATGACCTCAACGTGGTCCGACCCGCGTATGCATTGAAACTGACGAAAACCGTCTAGAAAACGCTGTCATTAGGTATGAAGCCGGCATTCCACCCCAACATATAGTATTCAGTTTGTTCGGTACGCAAGACGAACATTGTTCAAGAGCAGGAGCAAAATCTAACAATTTGTTAGATTTTGTCTTTCGCTTTTTGTTCTGTACGCTAACGCACGATCGCACAGTTCAACATGCGCGCGTTCTGGGTTATGCTGAAAACATTGCTGGCAGCGTTTAGTTTTATCGTCCCATGGGACAGCAATATGCCGCGAAACAGGGCGGGTTTTTGATGGTGGTTCACTGCTGGGTTATTCATGCTCCGGTCAGGGTGAAGAAAACTGTCCTTCCACCGCATCCTATTCGCGGCAAGACTTTCACCGCGTCGGATGGTTAGCGACGTCAAGGCTCAAGGACGCCTGGCTTTCCCAATACGACAAGCGATAGAAGTAACGCCATGATCGGCCAATCCACGGCGTTTCTCGTCACCCTGAGGCTGATCGAAAAAGTAGCGGCGTTTGACGTCCCTGTCCTGATCGAAGGCGAGACGGGAACCGGGAAAGAGCTTGCGGCGCGCGCGATCCACTACGGTGGTGCGCGCCGTAAGGGACCTTTCGTTCCGGTCAACTGCGGCGCGCTGCCCGACCAGTTGATCGAGAACGAGCTGTTCGGCCACCACCGCGGCGCCTACACCGACGCGCGCGAGGACCAGCCGGGGCTGATCGAGCTGGCACGCTCCGGAACGCTCTTTCTCGACGAAATCGACACGCTGACGCCCAAGGGACAGGTTACGATGCTGCGCTTCCTGGAGGACCAGCAGTTCCGGCCGCTGGGCGGCAAACGGGAGCAGCGGGCGGACGTGCGCATCATCGCCGCCAGCAACCGCAGCCTGGAACAGCAGGTCGAGTCGGGCGAATTCCGGATGGATTTGCTATACCGCCTCAAGCTGCTCCACCTTTCCATCCCGCCGCTGCGGGAGCGGCACGGCGACATCTCCCTGCTCGCGGAGCACTTTGTGCGTGTCGGAAGCGCGCGTTTTCAAAAGACGGCGCTGCCGCTGGCCGCCGCAACGCTCGCCTGGTTCGAGCGCTATCACTGGCCGGGCAACATTCGGGAACTCGAAAACCTTGTGCTCCAGGCGTTTCTCCTCGCGGAAGGTTCGCCGATTTCGATTCCTGCACCCGCTGTGTCACCTAGCACCGAACCCGATCCGGTCTGTGCGACGCTTAACTATAGATTCGCTAAGAGCCAGGCGATAATGGAATTCGAATCCCGGTTTCTGGTGCGCCTTTTGCAGCAGGCGAAGGGAAACGTATCGGTCGCCGCACGTATCAGTGGAACCGAGCGCCGTCAACTCGGGCGCCTACTTAAGAAGCATCAAATCTCCAAGGGCTCCTTACACCTGTAAGGGGTTCGCGAGCACGCGACGGAAAGCGGCGCTGCGCGCCTCGCAAGCGCATTGATCGGTCGCGTACAAACAGTCAAAGTAAGGCCTTGAGGTCACGGCGGTGCATGCGAAGCACCGCACCAACAAGTATTATCCTCTCCCCGTTGCCACTAAATACTGTGGTGCAGTGCCGGCGGCAGAATGCAGTTCTTCACCGGACACGGTACGGGACGGATCGGCGCGACACACGCCGACATCTTGGACTCGGTCCGAGGGCCACGCCATTCCGAACCCGGTTATTCAGGAATGATCAGATTCGCTGTGGCGTCCGCTCCTCGCCGAATCTCATTTGTGATCAAGTCCATCCTTCCTGCCACCCCCCAAGGACGGTATCGTCAGATGCCGCCATGTCGAACCATCCTCACGTGGGTCATTGATGTCGCGACCTGAGCTATTCCCGTAACCTGTTCCCAGCCCACTGATCCTCCAGCAATTTCGCGGGCCCACGGCACCCTGGCGGTGGCAAAGGTGGGTTTGACTTGGCCCAGCCGATTTGAGGCCGTCCAAATTTCTGTAGCGATATCAGCTGGTTATCGACTCAGGCATCCTGGCTCGAGGCTTGCATTGATGGCCAGGCGCAACACCCTGCTGGTTTTCGATAAAAGCGCCCGAGTGCAAGACAAAGATGCAGGCACAACTGGATTGCGCGATGCCATTCTGGAGTACGTGCACCGTAATCCGAGCGCGGCGGACACGCTCCGCGGAGTTATGAACTGCTGGTTGCCGGCGCACTTCATCGGAACAGAAGCGAAAGCGGTCGAACTGGCGATGGAGCAACTGGTGGCCAAGGGAATTCTAAGGAAGAGCGTCCTCGCGGACGGGTCTGTCCTGTACGCAGGAACAGCGGGTCGGCGACGCCGGTTGACCCGCAGGAAAAACCGGTAGGTCCACGTAAGTAACGGTGCGGCAAATAGGGAATCGGCGGCAGTAGCGGGCCCGGGCCCGAGCAACGAAAAAGGAGATTGCACAATGCCAGTCGCAGTGAGTTACCCAGGCGTCTATATCGAGGAAATTCCGAGTGGCGTGCGCACGATTACCGGTGTGGCCACGTCGATTGCCGCGTTCGTCGGCTGGGCGCCGAAAGGGCCCACGGACAGGGCGGAACTGGTGCTGAGCTGGTCCGATTTCGACCGCAAGTTTGGTGGCCTGGACAAGCGCAGCCTTCTGGGCTACGCCGTCTCCCACTTCTTTGCCAACGGCGGTCAGAGAGCGTATATCGTGCGGCTGGTGACTGCGGGCTCTAGCACGGCAGCCGACAACGCCGCTGCTGCTGCGGTGACGCTCGACGGCAAGCTGACTGTCACCGCGAAGGACCCGGGCGCATGGGCCAACGACTACGCGATCGTTACCAAGAAGCGTGTCGACGAAACGAGCCGCTTCCAGCTCAAGGTGGTCAATTACAAGCAGGACCCGAAAGGAGTGGCGATCGAGGTGTTCGACAACCTGTCGATGAACACGGCCGATGCGCGATACGTCGTCAACGTCCTCAAGAGCGATTCCGTGCTGGTTGGAGCCGCACTTGTGGGCACGCCTACAGACCCGCCCGCCGACACGGTGTTCGGCCCGAGCGGTGAGGTACCGGCCGCCGCCAAGTTAACCGGCGGCACCGACGGCAAGGTGCTAAACCCGAACGAGTCGGGGTTCGAGAATGCGCTACAGCCCACGAGCGGCACGGGCGGGGTCTACCACCTGGACCGCATTGACCTCTTCAACCTCCTATGTGTACCGGGCGAGACGAATGCCTCGCCGCTCGCCAAGCTGCAGAAATTCTGCCGTGACCGGCGGGCATTTCTCATCGCCGACTCCGCGTCCAACGCCTCCCTGGCAACCCTCGCGAACGGACCGGACACGAGCCTCACCGGCAACGACGCCATCAACGCCGCGTTCTATTTCCCATGGGTCACATCGCCAGATCCACTGCAGGAGAACCGCGCTACAGAGTTCCCACCGTGCGGGTTCGTCGCCGGACTTTACGCGCGCACCGACTCGAGCCGCGGCGTGTGGAAGGCGCCGGCGGGCACCGAAGCGAGCCTCACCGGCGTGCTCGGCGTGAAGACCGTGCTCACCAACGACGAGAACGGCGTGTTGAATCCGAAGGCGGTGAACTGCATCCGCAACCTGCCAGTGTACGGCACGGTGCTCTGGGGGGCGCGCACGTTGCAAGGCAACGACGAGCGCGGTTCCGAGTGGAAATACGTCCCGGTGCGGCGCACCACCCTATTCATCGAAGAGAGCCTCTATCGCGCGCTCAAGTGGGTGGTGTTCGAGCCGAACGACGAGCCGCTCTGGGCTCAGATTCGCTTGAACGTCGGCGCGTTCATGCATGATCTCTTCCGCCAGGGGGCTTTCCAGGGGAAGACGCCGCAGGATGCGTACTTCGTGAAGTGCGACAAGGAGACCACAACCCAAAGCGACATCAACCGCGGCATCGTGAACATCATTGTCGGGTTTGCGCCGTTGAAGCCTGCCGAATTCGTGATCATCAAGATCCAACAGATTGCGGGGCAGATTCAAACCTAATTGCCGGCGAAGGGGCGAAGGGGCGAAGCGGCGAAGACGCGGAGATGACGAAAAGATTTTCAACAAGCGCCTTTGTCTGCGTTTGTCTGCGCCCATCCGTCCTCGCGGTTCATGACATCGGGTTCCAGTGAAGGGGTGAATACATGGCACAATTCTCAGTGAATACGCATCGCTTTGATCCGTACAAGAACTTCAAATTCCGCATAAAGTGGGATGGTCGCTACGTCGCCGGCGTGAGCAAGGTCACGGGCCTAAAGCGCACGACCGAAGTGGTCAAGCACCGCGAGGGTGGCGATCCATCGAGCAGCCGGAAGTCGCCTGGGCGTACCGAGTACGAGGCCGTGACCGTCGAGCGCGGCGTCACCCATGACACCGAGTTTGAGAAGTGGGCAAACAAGGTCTGGAACTTCGGCTCGGGACTCGGGGCTGAGGTCTCGCTCAAGGATTTCCGCAAGGACATCATCGTTGAGGCGTACAACGAAGCCGGGCAGCTCGTGCTTGCGTACAAGATCTTCCGCTGCTGGGTATCGGAGTACCAGGCGTTGCCGGATCTTGATGCCAACGCCAACGCCGTCGCGATCCAGCACATCAAGCTGGAGAACGAGGGCTGGGAGCGGGATTACGAAGTGCCCGAGCCGAGCGAGCCGACTTTCACGGAGCCGGCGGGCTGATACGAGAGGCACCTCATACTCTCTCTCTGCGGCGGGGGTGGGCTGGGGAGAGGGTTACGCTTTGCGAGGTAGCTACCTACTTCTCGACGAGAGGTTGAATCCATGGGCACCCTGACTGCCACCCAGCTGCTCGATGTTTGGGAACGTGGCCTCGCTCGGCCATTGCCCGAGCGCGTGCTCGAGCTGCTCGCCGCTGCGTTCCCGGAAGTGAGTGTAGAGGAACTCGCCGAGCTGCCGATCGGCCGTCGCGACGCGCGTCTTCTACGACTGCGCGAGAGGCTATTTGGGCCGGACTTTACGGCCGTCGCGCAGTGTCCTGCCTGCGGCGAACAGATTGAATCGGCGTTTCGCGTCGAGGACGTTCGTCTGGCGGATGAGCGGGTCTCAGAGGCGCCGCACTCGGCGGATATCGACGGCTACCGCGCAACCTTTCGTCTTCCGACCACTCACGATCTGCTGGCACTGACGGACGCTAGCACGGCGCACGGCACGCTGCTCACTCGCTGCCTCACCGAAGTCCGCGACGGGAACGGTGGAGCGGTGATGGAGGAATCGTTGCCCGATGAGGTCATCGCGGCGATCGCGGCGCGAATGGCCGCTGTCGATCCCCAGGCCGACATCGAGTTGAGGCTTGCCTGCCCGACCTGCGACCATCGCTGGCCGGCGGTGTTTGACATCGCGAGCTTTCTGTGGAAGGAACTGCATGCCTGGGCGTTGCGGACGCTGCGCGACGTGCACAGCCTCGCGCGGAGCTATGGGTGGCGCGAAGCGGACGTACTCGCGCTCTCTCCGACGCGACGTCAGGTCTATCTGGAGCTCAGCCGGCAATGAGCGAAGCGCCGCGGAACGAACAGCAGCGCGCATCGGCGCCGGACTTTCTGCGACGCGTTGTCGACGGCGCTTTCGAGCGGGCGAATCCGATCGAGCCGCGCCGGTCTTCGCTGTTCGAGCCGCAGACCTTCACCGCTGCCGCGGCGGTCGACTGGTCGGCGGACGTTGCAAGCAAGGACAAGGAAGTCGCTGCGCCCGCCCGGGAGGAAGAACGACGCGAGCGAGAAGCGCAACGCCAGACGCTGCCGCGCGATGCGCCGGCGCCGCGTGACCTATCGCGAACCGACATGGATCCTCCCAATGAGTCCAGACGGCGCATAGCGGCGGAACTCGCGCGGCTGGTGAAGGCTGACCACGAGCCGGAAGGTGCGTCGGGTCTACCCGCACGGCCGCCGGCGCGCCCGCACGAGGCGGAGAGGGATCGGAACATCCTGACGCCCGCACCTTTGCAGATAACGGTGGATGCCGGTCGCGACTGGCGGCGTGAGACAGGACACGAACCGCAACGTCCCGTGCTCGATTTGCCGAGCGGTTTGTTGCTGGCGCGCAAGGTGATCTCGACGGCGGAAACGATCCGCGAGCCAACGGTCATGCGCGCGCCGGAAAGCCGCGGAGCGCTTCCCAGGTCAACCGAGCGGGCCGGGCGCTTGCATGATCATCCCGTGTCGCCGGCACCGGAAATGCAAAGAATCGTCGTTGAACCACCGACGGTAAGGCATCGCCCCGAGCGTGATCCGTTGCACGCAGAGGTGGCGACGCCCAGTCCCGAGCCCGTAGTCAACGTGACCATCGGCCGCATCGAAGTCCGTGCCGTGCCGGCCCAACCAGGCTCGACTCGGCAACGATCCCAGGGGCCGAAACCCATGAGCTTGGGCGACTACCTGAAGCAGCGCGGAGGCGGGCGATGAGCAACGCGCTCGCCATCGCCGCATGCACGGCGACGTTGCGCAACCTGCTGTTGGCACAGATTCCGTTCCTGGACTCGGACCTATCGGACCTGGAAGTGACGACACAGCCGCTGGACCTTGCGCGCAAGAATGTCACCAAGGCACAACTCAACCTGTTCCTCTACCAGACCGTCCTCAACGGGGCATGGCGTAACCTGGACATGCCGCGGCAAGTACGTCCGGGGGAAACCGGGGCGCCGGCGTTGGCGCTGAACCTGCACTATCTGATTACGGCCTATGGGCGCGGCGAGAGCGATAACGACTCGGTCAGCCATCGGGTGCTCGGCGGCGCGATGAGCGTGCTGCACGACCATCCGTTGCTCTCTCGGGGCGAGATCAGCGCCGCGCTTACTGGCAACGATCTGGGCGAGCAGCTCGAGCGGCTCAAGATCACGCCGCTGGCAACGGCGTTGGAGGACATGTCGAAGCTTTGGATGGTCTTCCAGACGCAGTACCGAATCTCGGCGGCGTACGAAGTCACGGTGCTCTTGATCGACAGCCGCGCGCCGGTGAGGACACCCCTGCCCGTCTTGCAGCGGGGCGAAGGTGATCGCGGTGTGGCGACCGTTGCAGGGCTCGCGCCGACCTTGAGAGAGATTCGCCCGCCGAATTCGCAGCCCGCCGCGCGGCTGGGGGAAGACATCGCGATTGCCGGCGAGCAATTAACGGCTACGGATGCCATTGTCCGCTTCACGAGTTCGCGCCTTGCCCAGCCGCTCGAGATCCTGCCCACGAGCGGGGCGAAACCAGGCGAGTTGCTCGTGCACCTGCCGAGCAAGACCGAGGACGCGAACGCACTGTCCCGCTGGGCCCCTGGCTTCTACACCGTGGCGCTGGTCGTGAAGAAGACCGGCGCCCCGGCGATGGCGAGCAACGAAGTCGCGTTTGCGCTAGCGCCGCAGATCACCGTGAGCCCGACGAACGCCACGCCGGGAACAGTGAATCTGACGCTGACCTGCGAGCCACGCATTCTCACCGGCCAGCGCGTGCTGTTGCTCTTCGGTGACCGGCAGGTCGAGCCGGACTCGGTCACCAACCCGATCGACACCACGCAGCCGACAACGCTCGCTTTTACGATACCCGGCGTCGGCGCAGAGAGCTACGTCGTGCGCCTGCGCGTCGACGGCGTCGACAGCATCCCGGTCGTCTATAGTGGCACGCCGCCGGTACCGTCGTTCGATCCTCTGCAGAAGGTGACCGTGGCATGAGCGATATCGAACGCTGGCTCGCGGCCAATGACCAATACCTCGCGACCGCGCTGGGTTGGCTGCGCGAGCGGCTGGAGCGCCTGGCAGGCGGCGAGAAGCCCGCCGCGCTTCTAGCCAAGGAGAAGGAGGTCGCGCACGCCGTCGACCCCGAGCCGCCCAAGCAACGCTCCCTGCTCGATCGGATGCTCAGGTCCGAGCCCAAGCCCGCCCAGCCGGCGAAGGCCTTGCCGCCGGTGCGCGACGAGCCGCGACGGCCGAATGCCGCGGCCACCGAGAAGGCAGCGATACCCGCCACGATGATCGAGGCGGAGGCGGAGGGTGAGCCGCCCGCGCTGGTGTTGCTCTCCCATCGCCTGGGGCTCAGCGAGTTCGAGCGGCATACGCTGTTGCTCTGCGCCGCGATGGAGCTGGACACCCGTATCGCCGGCCTGTGCGCTCGGGCGCAGGGTGAGACCGGGCGGACCTATCCCACTTTCGCGCTGGCACTGACGCTGTTCGATCAGCCCGCGTGGGACGTCATGTCGCCCGAGCGGCCGCTGCGCTACTGGCGCCTTGTCGAGATCAACCAGCCCGGTGCGCAGCCCCTGGTGACTAGCGCGTTGAAGGCCGACGAACGCATCGTCAGCTACCTCAAGGGGCTCAACTACCTCGACGATCGCCTGGTGCCGCTGCTGATGGCACCAGTGCCCGACAAGGGTGCGCTGCCACCGTCGCAGGCGCGTGTCGCGGACACGTTAGTTGGCCAACTGCAGCGTGCGCAAAAGGGTGCGCCGCTGCCCGTGTTCCAGTTGCTGGGCGCGGACAGCGAAGTGAAGCGCACGGTCGCCAATGAGGTCGCGTCGCGCCTGGGGCTCACGCTCTATCGGCTGCCTGCCGAAGCGTTGCCGCAGCAGACCGGCGACCTTGAAACCTTCGTTCGCCTTTGGCAGCGCGAGAGCATGTTGCTGCCGATCGCGCTTTACATCGACGCCACCCAGCTCGACCGCGGGGCGAGTGCCCATGCTTCTGGATTGCGACGGCTGCTCACGCGCGGCATGGGAGTGACTTTCTTCGATACTCGCGAGCCCTGGCCCGAGCTGGGTCGGGGGAGCGTGATGGTCGACGTGGCGAAACCCACACCTTCCGAGCAGCACGCCGCCTGGCGGGAAGCGCTGGGAGAGTCCGCAGAAGAGCATCCGTCGCGGCTCGCGGGCCAGTTCAATTTCAACTACTTGGCCATACGCGCCATTGCCGGGGCGGCGCTCGCTTCGCCCGATCCGCAGGGCGCGCTCGGCGAACGCCTGTGGATGGGATGCCTGCGCCATGCACGTCCCGCGCTCGACCAACTCGCCCAGCCACTGGAACCGAAGGCCACTTGGCAGGACCTGGAACTGCCCGCGACCGAAAATAAACTGCTGCAGCAAATTTCCGACCAGGTGAAGAGCCGCCTCGCGGTCTACGATGGCTGGGGCTTCCGCGAGCGGATGAACCGCGGCCTCGGCATCAGCGTGCTATTCGCCGGCG
>Ga0224497_10002594_pt1 | contig 10657 bp, 5 predicted proteins | sample SF_Jul11_sed_USG_4_FD_167970 | JGI IMG/M metagenome (GOLD analysis project Ga0224497, IMG submission 167970) | Sediment microbial communities from San Francisco Bay, California, United States - SF_Jul11_sed_USGS_13 | ecosystem: Environmental > Aquatic > Marine > Sediment | place: USA: California...
GCTTTTGACCTTGCGCATTTCCCCGACCAGCGGCGCGACCTCGGTGGTCTCGACCGACTGGATTTGCGGCGCCTCGCTGGTGCAGATCGGATGGGCAAGGAAACGCGGCAGGTACCATGGCCCGCCCGCCTTGGGTCCCGTACCGGAAAGGCCTTCGCCGCCGAACGGCTGGGTGCCGACAACCGCGCCGATCTGGTTACGGTTAATGTAGATATTGCCGACCCTGATACGTTTGACGACCCGCTCGACGCGCGAATCGACCCGGGTATGCATGCCGAAAGTGAGGCCAAAGCCCTGCGTGTTGATGGCATCGACGACCGCGTCGATTGCGCTTGCGGGGTAGCGTGCGATATGCAAAACCGGACCAAATATTTCTTCCTGCAACTGCTCGATACCATCGAGTTCGATAACGGTCGGCGCGACGAACAAGCCCTGCGCCGGGGCGGCCAGCGATTTCAGCACGCGCCCCTGCCGTGCCATGCGCTCACAGTGATTTTCTATTTTCTCCTTTGCCGCGGCATCGATTACCGGGCCGACGTCGGTGGCCAGGTACCATGGATTCCCGATATGGAGCTCGTCCATTGCGCCCGACAGCATTTCCAGAATTTTGTCGGCAACGTCCTCCTGCAAATACAGCATGCGCAGCGCCGAGCAGCGTTGCCCCGCGCTCTGGAACGCGGAAGCCAGGATATCGCGCACAACCTGTTCGGGTAAGGCGCTGGAGTCGACAATCATCGCATTGAGACCACCGGTCTCGGCGATCAGCGGCGCTTCCGCTGCCAGGTTTTTGGCCATGCTGCGGTTGATCCGCAGCGCGGTAGCGGTGGACCCGGTAAAGCAGATACCGGCGACGCGGCTATCGGCGGAAAGGGCCGCCCCGACCACGGCGCCGCTGCCGGGCAGTAGCTGTATGGCCGAGTCCGGGATACCGGCCCGATGCATCAGGCTCACCGCGAACGCGGCGATCAGGCTGGTTTGTTCGGCAGGCTTGGCGATGACGCAGTTGCCGGCGGCGAGCGCGGCGAAAATCTGACCACTGAATATGGCCAGCGGGAAGTTCCACGGTGAAATGCAGGCGATCACGCCGCGCGCGTCTTTTGCGGTAGCGCAAGTCCGCGCCTGGCTGGCGTAGTAACGTGCAAAATCGACCGCCTCGCGAACTTCTCCGACCGCGTCCAGCCAGGTCTTTCCAGCCTCGCGTGCCAGCAGCGCAAAAAGTTCCGCGACGTTTTCCTCGTAAAGGTCGGCAACTTTTTGCAGGTATTCGACGCGCCCGTCGACGCTGGTTCGAGACCAGCCGTCGAAACCTTCGACGGCGGCGCGCAGCGCGCAATCGACGGCTTCGGGGGTGGCGTCATACACGTCGCCGACCCGATCGCCCGGTGCGGCGGGATTCCATACGTCGCGCGCGCCGGACTCCGCCGCGGCGATCGCGATCATCGGCCGCGCCTGCCAGGTTTTCGCCGCAAAGGCTTCGCGCGATTCGTGTAAATGCTGCAGGGTCGTCAGGTCGGTGATGTCCCAACCCATAGAGTTCCTGCGGGCGTCGCCATAGAGATCGATAGGTAACGGTATTTTAGGATTTGGTATTTGCTCGAGCTGGCTGATTACCTCGACTGGATCGCGCGCTATCGATTCCGGGGTAATCTTGGTATCTACGATCTGGTTGACGAAAGAACTATTGGCGCCGTTCTCGAGCAAGCGCCTCACGAGGTAGGCCAGCAAATCCTGGTGTTTACCGACCGGCGCGTAAATCCTGCAGCGCGCCCTGTGCTCGCGGCGGACGTGTTCGTGCAGCGACTCGCCCATGCCGTGCAGCCGCTGAAACTCGAAATCGTGAAGTTCGCCTGCAAGATTCAGCACCGCCGCAACCGAGTGAGCGTTGTGGGTCGCAAACTGCGGGTATATCCGATCGGTCAGGGTCAACAGTTTGCGGGCACAGGCGAGAAAGCATAAATCGGTGTTCACCTTACGCGTGAACACGGGATAGTTCGCCAGGCCGAGCACCTGCGCGCGCTTGATCTCGGTATCCCAGTAGGCGCCCTTGACCAGGCGCACCATGATTTTCCTGTCGAGCCGCGTTGCCAGCGCGTAAAGCCAGTCGATCACCGCGGCGGCGCGTTTGCCGAAGGCCTGCACGACGACTCCGAACCCGTCCCAGCCGCGCAGCGCGGGATTGGTGAGCACGGCCTCGATAACGTCGAGCGAGATGTCCAGCCGGTCGGCCTCCTCCGCGTCGATGTTGAATCCCATGTTGGCCGAGCAGGCAAGCATCGCCAGCGATTCGACCCGCGGCACGAGTTCGTCGACGATGCGGTCGTACTGGGCGATTTCGTAGCGAGGATGTAATGCTGACAGCTTGACCGATATTCCGGGATTGTCACGGGTGTTGCGATGTTTGCAATCCGCGGCCAGCGCCGTTATCGCGTCGGAGTATGCGAGATGATAACGCCGCGCGTCCGCCTCGGTCCTGGCCGCCTCGCCGAGCATGTCGTAGGAGTAGGTATAACCTTGTTTTTCCAGTTCCTTGGCGTGCTTACTGGCTTTCTCGATACTGGTCCCGAGCACGAAATGCCTGCCCAGTTCGCGCATTGCCTGCGCGACGGCGTTGCGCACCAACGGCTCACCGAGGCGTTTTACCAGGCCGCGCAGGACCATCAGCAGGCCTTTTTCGTCCTCGGGCGCGACAATCTTGCCGGTCAACAACAAAGCCCAGGTCGATGCGTTGACCAGCGGCGAACCGGAATGGCCGAGGTGATCACCCCAGTTGCCGGGCGAAATCTTGTCTTCGATCAGGTCATCGATAGTCTCGGCATCCGGAACCCGCAGCAACGCCTCCGCGAGGCACATCAGCGCGACTCCTTCGCGCGTGGTCAGACCGTACTCGGCAAGAAAGTTCTCCATCATGCTGGGGCTGCCGCTGGCGCGCACCCGGGTCACCAGTTCGGCGGCCATGGCGCTGATTTCGTGTCGCTGGTCTGCGGAAAAATCGGCTTCGTTGATCAGTTCGGGGATAATCCGGGACTCGTCCACGAGGTAATTATCGCGGATTTTGTTCCTCGCGGGATCGGCGGAAATCGGGGGAATGACCGATCTTGGTGGTGACATAACGGGTTTCTATAACCAAAAACAGGATTATTTTAACCGGCTTTGTCATGAAAGATTCAAAATAATTTTTATAATCGGTTTACAATATCGCGGGGTATAAAAATACGGGGAGTGAGAATGAACAAATGGTACACGCAGTTATTCAAGAAAATCGACACAGACCCTGCGCTTAAAAAACTGAAACCGACCGAGGAAAGCTTCTCCGAAAATTACCAGGGCGACTTTTCGGTAAGCGACGCCCTGACCGACCTCGAGGTGCTGGCGACCATAAACGACAAAAACAGGGCCCAGGCGCGGCTGGTCAAGATCTCCCGAGACCCCAAAAACTACTCGATCAAACTATTCACGCTCAAGGATTCGATCCCGCTATCACAATCCATGCCGATGTTCGAATCGATGGGGCTGCAAGTATTGATCGGGCGCCCCTACCGCATCAAGCTGGGCAATCGGAACTACTGGATCAATCATTTCACGCTGGAGCGCGGCGACGACATCTGCAATGTCGATCCCGATAATATTCCACGTAATTTCAGCGAGTTGTTCGACAGCATATGGGACCACCGCAGCGAGAACGACGCGTTCAACCGCCTGCTTTTCAGCGCCTGCATCAAGGCGCATAATATTCAGATATTACGAGCCTATACCGCTTACCTGCAGCAGATTCGTTTTCCGCACAGCCGCGAATACATCATCGAGACCCTCAACAGCTACCCCGATATAACGCTGCTGCTGGTAAACGCTTTCTTATACAAATTTGATCCTGAAATCGTCGAGCGCGAGGCCTACCTCGGCATCATGCAGCAGATACAGGAAAAGCTGCACGACATCGAGTCGCTGGACCATGACCTGATTTACAAGCGCATGCTCAACCTGATCGATGCCACCGTGCGCACCAATTATTTCCAGAAGGATTCCAACGGCAGCGGTCATATCAGCTTCAAGCTCGATTCTCCGAAAATCGAGCGCCTGCCGAGGCCGAGTCCGCGTTTCGAAATTTACGTATACGCTTCGCGTTTCGAGGGTATTCATTTGCGCGGTGGCCTGGTCGCACGCGGCGGCATCCGCTGGTCGGACCGTCGTGAGGATTATCGCACCGAGGTGCTGGGCCTGATGAAAGCGCAGATGGTAAAAAACGCGGTTATCGTGCCCGCGGGTTCCAAGGGTGGCTTCATTACCAAGCAGATTTCGCATCTACCTTCTTCCGAAATCTACGGCGAGGTCCAGGCCTGTTACTCGCTGTATATCAACGCGCTGCTGGAACTAACCGACAACCGGGTCGGCATAGACATCGAACAACCGTTGAATACGCGAATTCACGACGGTCCCGATCCTTACCTCGTGGTCGCCGCGGACAAGGGAACAGCCGCGTTTTCAGACGTCGCCAACGGTATCGCCAAAGAGCACGGGTTCTGGCTGGACGATGCCTTTGCGTCCGGCGGTTCGCAGGGATACGACCACAAAAAAATGGGTATCACCGCGCGCGGCGCCTGGGAATCCGTCAAGCGTCATTTTCGCGGGATCGGTAAAAATATCCAGAAAGAAAAATTCACCGTAGTCGGAATCGGCGATATGTCGGGCGACGTATTCGGTAACGGCATGCTGTTATCGCCCTGTATACAGCTGGTGGCGGCTTTTAACCACATGCATATATTCATCGATCCCAATCCCGACGTAAAAAAGAGCTTCGCAGAGCGCGAGCGGATGTTCGCTTTACCGCGGTCTACCTGGAATGATTACAACAAGAATCTGATCAGCAAGGGAGGAGGCGTGTTTCTGCGCAGCGCCAAGCGCATCGACCTGACACCAGAGATGCAGCACTTGCTGCATTGCAGGGAGACCAATCTGACACCCAACGAATTGATCGTCTATATCCTCAAGGCACCAGTCGACCTGATCTGGAACGGCGGCATCGGCACCTATATCAAGGCGACCAGCGAAACCGATGCCGACGTCTCCGACAAGAGCAACGATGCGATTCGGATCAACGGTCGGCAGGTGCGCGCCAGGGCGGTTGGAGAAGGCGGCAACCTGGGCGTTACGCAGCGTGGTCGGATCGAGTACGCGTTGGCCGGGGGAATGATCTACACCGATTCGATCGACAATTCGGCCGGCGTGAATTGTTCGGACAAGGAGGTCAATATCAAGATCCTGCTGTCCGGCCTGGTCAAGTCGGGACGCCTTAGCAGTAAGGATCGCAACCAGTTGCTCGTGGATATGACCGACGAGGTAGCGCAAAAGTGCCTGTTCAACAATTATCGTCAAACCCAGATCATAGACAGCATCGAAAAGCACGCCGCGCGCGATATGTACCAGCACGCTCGTTTCATGAGACACCTCGAAGCAGGCGGAATACTGAACCGCAAGCTGGAGCACCTGCCCAGCGACAAGCAAATCACCGATCGTGTCGCGAAGAACCAGGGACTTACCCGTCCCGAATTGTCGATACTGCTTTCCTATAGCAAGCTGACCTACAAAAATGCGCTGCTGGGAGCGTCGTCGCTGACCGAGGAATGCTACGACAAGTTGCTGCTGGGTTATTTCCCGAGACTGATCCGGGAACGCTTTGCCGACGAGATCCTGCAGCACCCGCTGCGCAAGGAAATTATCGCGACGATATTGAGCAACCAGATCGCCAACAATATCGGGGTCGGTTTTGGTTCGCGAATTCGCGAGGAAACCGGTTCGACCATCGAGGATATCGCCAAGGCGTACGTGATCTGCACCGAGGTATTCGAACTTTACGACCTCTGGAGAAAACTGGAAAAGCAGGATAATGTCGTCAATGAACAGGACCGGTATGACGCCTTCCGGTCGGTCAGCGGCCTGCTCGAACGTTCGATCAGCTGGCTGTTGCGCAACCAGCCCGCGGATTTAAATGTCAGTAACGTGATCGAGCGCTACAAGACCGACGTCAGGATATTGCGCGAGGTTATTTTCGATACAATTATCGGGCAGTCGCGCAAAAATTACCTCGCCAGCAAGCGTCGTTTCATCAAGTACAAGCTGCCGCCCGCGCTGGCGCAGGAGCTAGTAGACAAAACTACGATGGCTTCCGCCTTCGATATTATCGAAATCAAGACCAAGCTGTTCAGCGACACCGAATATGTCGCCAGGCTGTTTTTCGCGCTGTCGGAACGCCTGCAGTTGCACTGGATTCGGGATGCCATTTCGAAAACCAACGTGCGCAATCACTGGAATCATCTCGCTATTCTCAATTTGCGCAACGACTTGCATGCCAATCAGCACAACCTGACCGAACTGGTGCTGCAGATCGTCGACAACAAACGTCATACCACCAAGGCAATGGCCATCTGGGAAAAGCATCATGCCGATGCACTGCAGCGCTATGACAGCATTCTCAACGAATTCGGCGCGATGCGTACCTGCGATTTCCAGACGATTAGCGTTGCGGTGTCCGAGGTTCGTCGGCTTGTACAATTGAGCAAGCGTGAACATCACGGAATTGCTATCTTAAAATAATTATATTTTTCAATTATTTATAAGATATATTTAAAGTAAAAAAGTATTAAAGTTTATTGCCGATACAGATGAGGACGGGCATTATGAGCCGTTTTCGAGACAAGTTTGATCATCGCGTCTGGCAGGTCGTCGCGTCGATTCCGCCGGGCCGCGTAATGGGCTACGGGGAAGTCGCCAGGGCTGCCGGGTTTCCGCGCTATTCACGCATGGTGGGCGCGGCGCTGGGTCGATCGCCGCAACCGTTGCCGTGGTTTCGGGTGGTGCGTTCGAATCGAACCCTGGCCTTCGAGGAAGGCTCCAGTTCATATCGCGAACAGGCGCAATTGCTAAAACAGGAAGGGGTACGCTTCGAGGGTTCGAAGATCATCGAGATCGAGACGGAGCAAAGTCTCGATCGAATTCTGTGGGGTCCGGCAGACTAGTCAATGTTGACGCCTGGCGATCAGGTTCTAACTGCCGTTGCTCGAATCCGCGGCCGTGGCGATGCGCGACTAGCGGTAGCCTGCGGCGGTTATGAACTCGCCAAATGTTTCGCACCACACGACCAGCGCCCGATATTCGGCGGGACGGATAGTTGCCGGAATGTCGAGGATAAAATTATCGAAAGTCCTGATGGCCCCGACCCTCGCCGATTCATTCTTGATCGCCAGGAACTCCTGCTCGGTCAACGCGAGTTCACGGGTCAGGTAAAGCTGATAATCCGGCCCGGGTGCGATCGATCCCATGAAACTGATTTGTTTGTCGGTGATCGCCACTTCGCCGTCTCCCCAATGCAGGAAATCGCTGCCCGGCAGGTCCCGGTAAAACCGGGCCCTGTAAATCGCCTCGGAAGCACTGGAACTCACCGCCGCGTCGCTGGGCGCTTCGGGGGCTATCAGCACCGGCAGCAGGTAGATACCCAGCGCGAACCCGATCGCAAGGGCAATTCCGTGGGTAATCAAGAAGCGAATGAACTTAAACATATGGGCCCGGCTGGAATTAAATCTGGCCGAATTATGTCTGCTTCAGGGTAAAAAATCCATCGTAAAACTGATACAGTGCGCGCCGACACACCTGGGGATTGAGCATGGCAAAAAAATTCGATTACGACCTGATCACTATTGGCGCTGGCAGCGGCGGCCTGTCGGTCGTCGAGCGTGCGGCGAGCTATGGCCAGCGCTGCGCGGTGGCCGAACGCGGTAAGATCGGCGGTACCTGTGTCAACGTCGGATGCGTCCCCAAGAAAATCATGTGGTTCGGGGCAAACCTGGCGCATATGATCGACGACGCCGCGGGATACGGTTTCGACCTGGTCAACAAAGGATTTGACTGGTCGAAACTGGTCGCAAAGCGCGAAGACTATATCAGCGGAATCAACAGCTGGTATCACGCATATCTGAAGGAACTCGGCGTCGCTGAAATAGATGGCGAAGCGAGTTTCGTCGACCCGCATACCATCGACGTGAACGGCAAGCACTATTCCGCAAAGCACATCGTCATCGCCACCGGCACACGGCCAAGTGTCCCCGAGATATCGGGTGTCGAGCACGCGATCACGTCAGACGGCTTTTTTTCGCTCGAGCGTCAACCGCGGCGCGTCGTCATCGCGGGCTCGGGGTATATCGCGGTGGAACTGGCTGGTGTCCTCAATGCCCTCGGCAGCGAAGTGACGCTGTACCTGCGCAAACACCACGTGCTCGCCGAATTCGACACGCTGGTCAGTGATACCATTTTCGAGGAAATCGCCAAGTCCGGGATCCACGTGCGAACCGATATCGAGATTACCCGCGTTGACAGGCATGCGGACGGATTGCTGTCCGTACAGGATACCCATGGCGTGGGCCTCGAAGATCTCGACCAGGTGATTTATGCCATCGGGCGCGACCCCGACCTCGGCAAGCTCAACCTCGATAACGCCGGGGTAGCAATAAACCAGCGCGGTTATATCGAAACCGATACCTTTCAATGCACCAGCCAGCCGAATATTTTTGCGCTCGGTGATATTACCGGCAGGGCGCCGCTGACACCGGTGGCGGTAGCCGCCGGCAGGCGGCTGGCCGATCGCCTGTACGACAACCAGACCGATCGCCACCTCGATTACAGGCTCATTCCCACCGTTGTTTTCAGCCATCCCCCGGTAGGCGCCGTGGGATTGACGGAACGGCAGGCGCGCGCCGAGTATGGCGATCGTGTCAAAATATATCAGACCCGATTTACCGCGATGTATAACTCGATCAGCGGACACGATGTGCCAACCGTGATGAAACTGTTGTGTCTGGATGACGAGGAAAAAATAATCGGCTGCCACCTGATCGGGCCCGCGGTCGACGAAATGCTGCAGGGCTTTGCGGTTGCGATTCGCATGGGTGCCTGCAAGAAAGATTTCGACGACACCGTTGCGATACATCCCACCAGCGCCGAAGAACTCGTAACCATGAGGTAGCTGTGACACCGAATTGGCGGCGAAGCAGGCGAGAATCAAAGCAGAATAATAAATTAAACCAATAACTTAGGTTCGTAACTTAAAGTGATTTCAGCGCAACTTAAGTACGTCGCGCATGGTGTAAAGCCCGTTTGGCTGTCGCGCTATCCAGCGGCAAGCACGGATAGCGCCCCGCGCGAAAGTCATGCGGTCCGACGCCTTGTGCGTAATTTCGATTCTTTCGCCATCGGCGGCGAACAGGACGGTGTGTTCGCCAACGATATCGCCGGCGCGTATCGTCTCGAAACCAATGGTCATGCGATCGCGCGCTCCGGTCTGCCCCTGGCGACCGTAAACCGCGCATTTGGTGAGATCACGCCCGAGGGTATCCGCGATAACCTGCCCCATCTTCAACGCCGTGCCCGACGGCGCGTCGACCTTGTGGCGATGATGCGCTTCGATCACCTCGATATCGACGCTGTCGCCCAGCACCGATGCGGTGACCTGCAGTAATTCGAGGCAGAGGTTGACGCCGACGCTCATATTCGGCGCGTAAACGATCGCGGTTTGCCCGCCCGATGCGGCCAGTTTGGCCTCGAGCCTGGCACCACAACCGGTCGTACCGATAACCATTTTCCTGGCGTTCGCGACACAAAAATCGACATGATGCTCGGTTGCGATCGGATGTGTGAAATCGATCAATATGTCGAAAGCCTCCGCATCCAGACGGTCTTCGACCATGATCCCGTTCGGGTTTATTCCGGCGAGAACCCCGGAATCGAAACCGAGCGCGGGGCTATCCTCCCGTTCCAGGGCCTGGGCCAGCTCGAGGTCGTCGGCTTCGTCCAGGGCGACAACCAGGTTTCTGCCCATGCGGCCGGCTGCACCGGCAATCGCTATTCGAGTCACAGCCGCTCCGTCAGGATTTCATATCTTCGAAAAACTTTTTCATGTTGTCGATCCATGAATTCTCGTTTGGGCTATGTTTTTTAGCGGCCTTGCCCATGGATTCGCCGAACTGCTGCAGCAATTCTTTTTGTTCGCTATTCAATTTTACCGGTGTTTCGACGACGATTCGGCAAATCAGGTCGCCGATCGGGCCACCGCGTACCGGTTTAACACCCTTGCCCCGCATCCTGAACAGCTTATGCGTTTGCGTTCCCGCGGGAATCTTGAGATTGAGGCGACCGCTCAGGCTCGGTACTTCGAGTTCGCCGCCGAGCGCCGCGGTAACAATATTGATCGGTACTTCGCAGTAAAGGTCGGCATTGTCGCGCTGGAAAATCGGGTGAGGCTTGACGTGGATTTGCACGAACAGGTCGCCCGCGGGCGCGCCTGCCTCTCCTGCCTCTCCCTCTCCCGACAGGCGAATGCGATCGCCATTGTCGACCCCGGCGGGTACTTCCACCGACAGCGATTTTTGTTCCTTGATCCGGCCGGCGCCGTGACAGCTCTGGCAGGGGTCGCTGATCGTGGTGCCCTTGCCGCGACAATTCGGGCAGGTTTGTTGCACCGAGAAAAAGCCCTGCTGCATGCGTACCTGGCCGTGACCGCCGCAGGTGCTGCAGGTATCGGGCGAAGTGCCGGGCCTGGCACCGCTGCCAGAACAGGTGGTGCAATGCTTTAAGGTCGGAACACGAATTTTTACCGTGGTGCCGGCGACCGCGC
>Ga0224497_10002595_pt1 | contig 10656 bp, 13 predicted proteins | sample SF_Jul11_sed_USG_4_FD_167970 | JGI IMG/M metagenome (GOLD analysis project Ga0224497, IMG submission 167970) | Sediment microbial communities from San Francisco Bay, California, United States - SF_Jul11_sed_USGS_13 | ecosystem: Environmental > Aquatic > Marine > Sediment | place: USA...
TACCCGTCGAAGACTTTCAAGAAGGTCGTCGACGGGTAAGTGAATCAGCCAAACCGATGGGATACCATTTTGTTCACTGCGAAACTGGCGGATTTCCGCAGCGGCAGTCTCATTGTCAATTCTCATCTCGAAGTCCGCACCATCACGGTCAGTGTTCTGATTCTCAATGGGCTTGGCGTTCCACCCAACCACCTGTTGATAGAAGTCACGACTGGCCGAGGCATCTGGAACCGTCAACGAGAGCCACGAAATGCAGCCGATGCGTTCATTCTGGCCTCTGGATTCTGATTCCACATCCACAACGGGGATAACACCGAAGGCTGCCCCATATGGGTCGATAAGAACCGCCCATTGGCTTTGTCCCTTATCGTCCTTGCCGTGCATCAGTTCTTTGCCACCCATGTCGATCGCACTTTGAGCGCTGGCGGCGACATCAGCGACCTGAAAGTGGGGCATCCATTGCAACGGCAGAATGCTGTACTCGGGAGTGCGAACGCCGAGGCCGATTATCGGTGTGCCGAGGTTATTCATCAGATCATCACGCCACAGCGGGGCGTCGCCCGTCGTGAGGATTTTAGAGTAGAAAGCGAGTTCTCGCTCATGATCAGGCACCGCGATATCGGCGCTGAGGACACCGCCAACGTCGTGTACAAATGGGTTTCGCATTACTTACCTCCTTTGGGTCCCTTTAGTGATACAGCCTATGTCTACGCGAATCTATCAAACCGGCGGCATAATGTCAGGCTGAGCCGCGCTCCTTTACTCGGATTCCGGATATGCTCAACCGCCGACTGCGTCAGCGGACAGTCGGGTGCAGCGTGCATTATACGACGCTTAACTCGGTTGTGGCGTGATTTGCTCCGCTACGAGCTGCCAACTACCTTCCCGACGAACCCATACTTCCGTATAGCCATCGAGCGTAACTTTCTCCTGCCCCCTATCCGTAAGAGACGTTTTAGTATGCCCGCTGAGCACAGCCACGTCGCCGTAAATGCTCACTCGACGCAAGTCGTCTTCCATCGTAAAGAGGCCCAACTTATTGCGTTTCATCCGCGCCTTAAGTCCTGCTTTATCGATGATTTTGCCATCGACGCCGAGATAGGTATAGTCGCTTGAATAATATCGCCCCAAGGCAGCGTCCGGCCCCTCCTTAACAAGCGTCTTGTAATAGGCCTCGTGGATCTGGCGCACCTCGCGCTCGGCCCGTTCAGGTGACAACGAAGACGTTGCCGACGGCACAGCGTTGGTTTGATCAGGCGAAGTACAGGCAGCAAAGCAGGCGATAATCTGGATCGCCAGGAGCATCATCATCTTTTTCATAAGCGATTTCCTCAAAGCGTATTACCCGTTGCCGATCTTCGGCTTGTTAACTGACTTCTTCCAGTCGTCACGGCTCAAACTGTAAAAGACCGTGTCTAATCCATCAACGAGTTCACGCTTTTGGAACAAAAAACCTAACCTCTCCAATACCCGAACAGAGGCTTTGTTGGCAAGGTCAGTGCTGGCTTTGACACTTTGGAAGCCCAACTCCTCGAAGCCGTAGCGGATTACACACCGGCCGGACTCCGTTGCGATACCGCGATTCCAGTGTTCCGGCGCCACACCAAAAAGGAGCTCGATTGAGGGCGGCGTGCGGAACGGCCAATATCCCGCGAAACCCAATAGCTCCTTAGAACTCCGGTCGCACACACCCCATATCCCGAACCCGCTCTCCTCGAACAGAATGAGGCTCTTCTCGACGATTGCGCGCGTGCGTTCGAACGGGATCGTTTCGCCATCCCACAAGAAACGGCGCACTCGCTCATCGGTCCAGAGCGAATGAAGTGCTTTCGCTCTATCTACTTCGATCGGACGAAGTAGCAGGCGTTCAGAAACGATCTCCCGATTCACAGTGGCTCCAATCAGACCAGCTAACGGTTTTGCCGATCAGCGGCGGCCGAAGGCCGTCCGTTGCGTCGGCGTGTTAGACGGGAATGTAGCCAACACCGGCCACCCCCGTCTTGAGACTGTCAACGAACACCGATAGACAGGTCGGATCGGTCGTAAAGTGCATCACGCCGATTGTTGACCCGATCTTGTAGTCAACTGTCAGAACGGGCTTGCCAAGCTCAGCGATGGTATCATCGCGCGACCCAAACTTGAGTAGTAGGAAGTCCTGAGGCGCAAACATCAAGTCGATCTCCGCCTCAAGAGGCTCGAGTGCCAGCTCATCGACAGGCTTCGTGATCCACGACTCAATGACTTCAACCAGGTTTCGAATCTGCACGAGCGACAGGTGCAGAGTGCCGAGCGTAATCGTGATCGGACGCGGCTCCCCTTCAGCCCAACTGGAGGAAACGAGTCTCACCTGACAGTCGACGCCAGGGTCGGGCCCACAGTCACGCCGAGCGACGAAGCCGAGCTCGAAGTGCTCTGTTCCACGATTCGATACAAGCCTTGCTGCCATCGGTGGATCTCGTTCGCCCGTCTAACGGCCCGCGCGTGAGCTGCGGCGATGCGGAGGCCGCGCAAGCGGCCGAGCGTCGCCGTCAGCTCGACGCGCTGGGTTATGCCCTTCAGGGGGCTGCATACTTGGAAACGCCACCGTTCGTATCCCGATCGACGGCGGCAAGGAGTTCCTGCAGCTTTCCCTTTCGCTTGCAGTGAAGATAGAGGCTCACGATCTTCTCGGTCTTGGTACGTCCAGCGAGCTCGTCCCAATCTACATCGAGATCGAAGCATAGTGTCCTGAGCTCGGCCATATCGTAGCTGTTCGCCATGAGCACACGCAGCGAGTACCTCGAGATGGTCGTGCTCGGAACAAGCTGAAGATCGGCCGCTGGAACCCGCTGTGGCATATCCGCGGTGCCGACCGCATCGACCAGAAGGTCGAGTGCGTAGGCCGCGGAGGCCGAGGCGGCGTACGCCTGCCAATCGTCGTTCTTTCTCGAATCGGCGCGGTCACATACTCCCTTTATGAGGGTGAACGGAATCGCCGCATCATGATGATAGAGAGCGGCCCCGACGCCTGCTCCTTCCATCTCGACTGCCAGGGCCCGACGCCAAAACGACAGTAGATTGCGGGCGACAGCGCGGTTCGCGACGACCTTGTTACCGGACATCACAACACCGAAATGGATCCTCGGCTCGAAACCGAGCGGGGCCGAACTGGGCGGCGGAGCCACGATGTCGGACATCCACTCATTCCCGATCCACTGTTTGGCACGATGTAGGAGAATGGGGTCGTTCCGGTACACACTCCAGCGAGTCTCGACCTCTTCGTCGCGGATCTTTGCGAGTTCGTAGTCCACGACCTGCTCGGCCACCACGATGTCGCCAAGCGCGACATCGTCCGAAAGAGCACCGGCAATTCCGGTAAGAAGGAGCCGACCCGGTTCGTACTGGGCGAGGAGCTTGTTTGTGACTAGCGCGGCATCCGTTGCGCCCATGCTGGTCATGCTCGTCGCGACGATGTCGCACCCACCCTCAGTCTCAGCCTCGTAGTAGGTACGACCATCAGGGCCATCAACGCGCCGAAATCGATCCAACTGATCGAGGACGGCGTGCAGCTCCTTCGGCAGAGCTGTGATGATGGCTGCGTCTACTTTCTTCATCAATACAAACCTCTCGCCCTACGACAGCTCTTGCACTTAGGGGCATAACGGTTGAAGCCAGCTGCGCCTGCGGAGCAGGCGTCGGCATGGGCTGATTTGTTATGTGCGATTAACCAAAAAAACACGCGTATTCGTCCTTATCAACAAGGTCCAGGAATTCCTCAAGACTAGCGACCTCCGGAACTGGGTCATAGCGGTGCCATTTTAGGTCCGCTTTTCGCCAATACACTTTCCAGGGCCTTTGCGTCTTAACGTAAGTCGTCTTTGCTACAGCCTCTTCGATTGTTTTATCCGGCTGCCGCCACATCGGTCGGATCTCGAAAATCTCAATACTTCGCCCTTTTATCCGAAACCCTAAATCCAGATCCTTCCGAATGTGCGCCGGTGGCCGGCGCTTCTCGACAAACTCGCCTACGATTTTCTCACATTTCTTCTTTTCGAATTCGCTTAGCGCCATACCTTTCTAGAGCACATAACTGTAATTATGTTTCATCTGACCAAATATCCAATACTTCAGGGTGTTATCGGTCGCTAATTTCGAAATCATTCTGATTTCTTAAATCTTCGGAAGCCTACCATCAAAAACATGTATCCCTCAACAAAATCTTGTGGTAAAAAGCAGGACTCCTTGAAATAGTCAGCGATTCAAGCGCGGCGCTTTATGATGATATTACCCACCGTCGCCCCGATTTACGGGTTTCCGCCGCGGTCTCCTTTCGCTTTCAGGTGTTTCAAAGAGCCAGGCCCAGAACCAGCGCTGCCGGCCCGACAAACACCAAGCTTACAAAGCACGCTTTAGCAAAGGCCCGGGCGTGAAACGCGAAGTCCTTGTAGCCGGCAGCTCCGTTAGTACCCGGAATCGGCGGTGAATCCGGATCAATGAAAAGTATGTGGCCGACATCGATGATCACAAGGTCCCAGAGTTGAACAATGACCCACACTCCGTAAAGGTGCACGAACGCTCCAACGACCGTCAATTCGACGCGCGCAGACGCAGCAGCGAATAGTAGCGACACAATCGAGCCTCCCGGGAGCAATAGTAAATAAGCGATCAACAGCCACTTCGTTTGTCGCACCTCTCGATCCGTTTTGGGTCCCGCCATTTCCTGAATATCCGGCGGTAGACTGTGAAGCCACAACCGCGGCCTTACCCAGAACGTGCCGATCGCGAAGACCGTGAACGGAATGCAGAGCGCCAAACCATAGAATGCAGTCGTAGTCAACGGAATCATACTCTTTCTGCGCCGCCTTATTTTACTCAGTAGCCTTCTATCCGGAACGTTTCCAGATACTTCCAAAAAAAAGCCGCAAATTAATCGGCGCAACTCGAAGGAGGCAATAAAAAATGCGCTGGTGACCGAATCTCTTGATCTTATGTTAACTCGGAACAGGCCTCAATATTTTTTCACGCCAAGCGTCATAAAAAACGATATTTAGCCGACCAGGCGCGCGGCTCGATGCGAAGACGGCATTTGACGGTCAGTTTGTCGATGACATTGACGGTCCGGGGATGCCATCCTTTCGCCGGCGGCCACAGATTTAATAGCCCAGTTTCGTGAGTGAAGCGGATTGACACGTAGTCCGGCACAAATTAAACCGCCGAAGGTGTCGAGTGCCCACTCGCCGCACCCGCATGTAGTTTTCTTATTTAAGCAAACTGCCTACGCACGGATGGTTTCCGCCGCAGCCACTAAACGGGCGGCGACAAGGTGTGTAAGTGTGTAAAGCGCCAGAGGAAGGGCTGCAGAAACGAGCATCATAAACGGCCAAAAGACAAAGGACTAGCCGTTTCAGGAGACAGCCGCGACGACTTGTTAGTCTCCATTCTCCATCGCCTTCTTGGAAAGCTTCGTCAGTACGTCGGCCCACGCGAAATTACAAAAGGGTAGATATTTAGAGTTATCAGGCCATCCGGAATGGTCCAATCGCAAAACCGTCTGAACGGGAATCTGGGCGGACCATTTTTCGGATGCCGGCTCTGAACTGGACCGCTCGCCCATATGAAATGAAATTTCTGTGCCTGTCCACTCGGAAGCCGGCACATTCTCAGGGTGGCTGCTGATGCACCGCCACCTGACAAGACGGTCTTTTTCAGACTCCAGAACAAGGAATTGGACAGTCCCGTGTTCCGGTCCTGGATTGTGCTCAAGCACAACCCCTTCGGGAGTATCAACCTTGGTCTGTTGATCCCACCATGTACTGATCCCCTCTGCCGAGCTTAAAAGCTCAAATACGCGGCTTGGCGGTGCGTCTATCCAAACCTCATGCCTGATCGATGCCATGTGACCTCCCTTTAAATAAATCGTTAAATCGCGTTGGCGATACTGCGACGGGAAACGGGCCGCTGTCCCCTAACAGCGGCCTGAAACTCAGAACGATTTGCAGGGTTTTTAAACAGCAATGTTCGCTGCGCAACCGGCGTCCTCCCCCGAAACAGGGACCCCCAATGCACTTGCGATTTCAAACGTGCTCCGGCTATGGCGTGAACTCGACGAGCATGCGCATAGTCTCAATCTTCAGTCCGTCTTCGCGCATCGCTTTTTGCCCTTCTTCCGATTGCAGCAATTCATGGAATTCTGCCATATCGGGTATCTCCGCCATGACACCCGTTGCATTTGGGTTTTTGGGGTCGCGAAAGTTTCGGCACCTGACTCCAAGTTTCCCGAACATCTCATGCCGGCTTCCCGGTCCCTTTTTCCAGGCTTTGGCCCAGACTTCTCCATCCTGAACTTCGTGACATATGATTACCGTTGTCATTCTATATTCCTCCTCCTGACCTTTTCAGTGGTTTGTTTGCCGAAAGCGAATGCCTTTCGATCTCTAAAGTTTTGTAATGACGAAACTACCCGCCGTCTCCCGATATTGCCGGGTTCCGCCACCGGTCTCCCGATGCCTTTAAGTAATGCCTAAAGACGTAACCCCAGGGAACCACAAGAAGAACCACAATGATGCCGAAAATACTTTCGTTCAATGTATCCGCTGTGTCCTGATCCAGTTTACCGGCAGACCAGAACCGAATTCCGAAGGCGAGAACCCACACGGACTTCCAGATCAATTCAAAGAAAAGCACAGGTAGCATTTTGAGCGGATAGCGTATACCGAGAAACGCGAGCAGCGAGACGGCGGCAAGCATTCCGCGAACGACCGAGCCCATATGCGAAATATTTTCGGGAGGCCGGACAATCCCCGGAAAAATCATTATCGCGAGGCCCGCGGCAATCAGGAGATACCCGGCCCTCAACAAATAAAGTCTGATCGTAGATATTCCAAACACGAGACAGCCCCCCTTTTCAAGCAGTTTAATCCTACGATGAGGCATCCAAAACAGTTTCAAGAAAAGGCCGCCCGTTACGCCGTTTCGGCCCTCGGACGGCCTAATTACGCAGACTCCGGTCTCGGGTCCGGCCTGGATTACTCATTCGCCGGCCGAGCAGCGCCTCGTGGCGCATTCGCGTTCAAAGCCAGAATGACCTCGGAAGGAAACAGTAGCTGCTGATAGTACTCCCGCGAAAGCACGGAGAAACCATTCTGCTCCAGCACGTCGGACAAACGCACTCCGCGGCATCCACCCATGAGCGAGGGCGAAAGCCTGTACAACCTTTCGTAGAAACTGCTTCCTCTTTTCTCTCCAAAGGTCATGTTCACCAAGACAAGTCTTCCGGCAGATTTGATTACACGGCGAAACTCAGAGAGCACTTGAGGCCATTCAGATTCGTCAAGGAGATCAAACATAAAGTTGCAAAGAAGCAGGTCGAAGGAGGCAGCGTCCTCCGCAACGGATGAGGCGCTGCCGGCAAGTAACTCAAAGTTCGTAAGCCCCGCTTTCCGAAGTCGTCGCTTCGCTTTCGAGAGCATTCCCCGGGAAATATCGATACCCACATTCCGCCCGTTGGGATTTCGCGTGACGATATGCTCAAACGCGAGCCCGGTGCCTACCGCAACCTCCAGAACATGCTCTCCGGGCTGTATGGCTGCCAGCTCAAGAGCGCGATCGCGCGCTTTTGATTCTGTAAGGTGGCCCCATAGGTCATAGATCCAGGCCAACCTGTCATACAGAGCGGGGACATCGCTCTGCGGCAGTTTGGCTTTCTGAGGGACAAGTTCATTTTTCATACGGCCAAAAGACTGCTCAATTGCTTCTCAGCGAGATCCAGTTCGAACGCGTCGACAGCGCTAAAGTTGTCCCAGGAATCATTCCGACCGACTGACCTGCTTACCGCGTATTTCCCGCAGCGCTACAATAATTCCGGCGACCACCGTTATCGGAATAACGAAGTAAAACATGACCGCACTGAACCGTGGCAAAGTTTCGTGATGAGATGCCGCTAAGACAAGGTACAGCGTATATGCCACGTAATACCCCAGTAACAATGCCCCTTCCCACCGGCTGATGATGCCGCCTGTAAAAAATATGGGCAGACACGCCAACGCTACCGCTATCATAACCGGCATATCGAATCCGATCACCGCGGTTGAAACTTCGATACCTGTTGGCGAAACCACACTGGCGAGCCCAAGCACCGCCATAATATTGAAGATGTTGCTGCCAACCACATTACCGACAGCGATGTCACGTTCGCCGCGAATAGCTGCAATGACAGACGTAACCACTTCAGGCAGCGATGTGCCGACCGCAACTATCGTCAGCCCGATAACTAATTCGCTGACCCCGAGATATTGAGCAAAGGACACGGCACTTTCGACGAGCCAGTGCGAGCCTAGCGCCAATAGTACAAGGCCGCCAAGCACAAGGCCGATATTACCGATCCAGTTACCTTTTGCCCGGCTCTCATTCCCGAACTCCCTGGTGTACTCCTCCTTCACCGCAATGGTTTCTTTGCGGCTTTGGTAAATCGCAAACGAGACATAAACAGCGAGGCCTGCCACCAGCATGATCCCATCAGCGCGACCCAGGTTTCCATCCAATGAAAGGATGAGGACAATAACCGATAACGCGATCATCAGAGGCACATCAAGCCGCACGAGTTGCTGCGATACAACGAGCGGTACAATCAACGATGAAAGGCCGAGAATGAACAGCACGTTGAAAATATTGCTTCCGACAACGTTTCCCACGGCAATACTTGGCTGACCGGATAGCGCCGACTTTACGCTTACCATCAGCTCAGGCGAACTCGTGCCGAATGCCACGACAGTCAGCCCGATGACCAATGGCGATATGCCGATGACAGCCGCCAACCGGGATGCACCCCGCACCAACGCCTCCGCCCCGAGAATTAGAAAGCCCAGTCCAACGATGAACAAGAAAATTGCCATTGCGACCTCAAGTTCGCTAAATTGCCGCCCGACGGCGAAGATGAAATGGGGCGGGTGTCAACGGAAGTAGACTGCCTGCGCTGTCATTTCCGCGGCTCACGCTCCGAACTGGCGGAGGTGCAGATCGACATGGGCCCACCCCCAGCGCGTCCACTCCGGCCAGGTCAGTTGGCCAAAGAGCGGGTGTGACGGACGCTCCTCTGTCATACCCTGTGCAATAAACTGCCTCATGAGGTCGAGCAGAATCGCCACATCTTCCGAGAACTCTCCGGGCGGCGTCCCCTTTCCCGCGACCTGGTCAATATCTGGCGATGTCGGCGCCCCGCCCCGCCATTGCAGTGCGGTCCGCAATATAATCCACTTCAGCACAGTGCGTGTGAACCAGGTATCCCGCCGCGGCGACGCAGGCCGCTTTCCCAGTGGACGCCGGAACGAGTCAGCCAGATGACACACCATCTGACCGAAAGACATATGCCCCCAAAGGCCGCGTGAATCCGGTTTGAGCTTCCGGATGCGCGCCGCGAGTTCCTCCAGGTCCCGATCGTCGGCCAACCTCTTCATTTCATTGTCCTCCGGGTCTCCCGCCTCCTCCTTTGAGGTTCGCCGAACGATTGAGATGACGTGGGGCGAAGCCCCTGGCGTCAACTCGAATTTTTAACGAGCCGTGTTGGCAAAAAAGTCGCTTTTTCCACCTCACGTCCATTGAATTATTCGACGGCGCGTTGATAGAACGAATTACTCATTTTTTATCGGCTTTCCTATTTTCAGGCAAACTGTAAAAAACCTTTCCGGTCTCATCCAGGAACTCGAGTTTTGGTGTACCGTCCGGCGAGACCCGCAACCTGATGCGTGGTTTGCCTTTCATGTCAGCCATTACAAGCAACGCGGTGTCGTCGCGCCCTTTGCCGAGAAAAAGTCGCTGCGTGGTAAGTTCATTATTATCTTCTAACGCCTGGATGGCGGCTTTCCTGGAGGCTTCGTCAGCGATATTCTGAGCCACCTCCAATTTGCTTAAAATTACGTCAGACGGAATATTGGGTTGCTGCCACATTTCCAAACCGGCTGCGTAGGTTCCGTTATTACTTTCCAAATGCCTGAAGCCGATTGTTTGGTCGCCTCTGACCTTATCCCAGGTCAGCGAACCGAAATGCCCGTTTCCGCCATTTTCTCCAAAAATCAGACCTCCCATCTCATCGCCCAAGTGGTTGAAGAAAATAATACCCGGCGGGCGCGGGCCATCGCGTTTGATAATTTTTCCGTTAACGATTCCGGGATGTTGGCGTTCCTGGTTGGAAATGACCATACGAAGTTTGCCGTCTTTTTCAACTATGTTTACGCGTTCAACATCGATTTCGGCAAACTTTTGATTTTTGCTTTGTATGGCGAAAGCCGTTAACAGGAATACCGCGAAAAAAATTGTGGCAACGACGGCGTATATTTTCAAAAAGCGTAACTCTCGTTCAAGTTTTGTTTCCATCTTCATAATCTCCGCCTAAATTCATAATCTCCGCCTAAAATTCGATTCTCGATCTGCTCCTTTAGGTAAATAGAAAGCCGTAGAACGCATGTTGATTTCAGAGTCCGCGCGGCTGGCGGCTCCGGTCCAACAGATTGTTACTTGGCCGCAACGAGCTCAATCAAGGCGTATCCATTTCGGGCCGTCGCGCCGTACCGCTTGCCGGGTAACGGCGGACATGTCCAGCGTTCCATCAGTGCGTCGACGAATCCCGTACACCGTCCCTGGAAAATCGAGTGTTTGCTGGACCTCCCAGATACCATCGTGGTC
>Ga0224497_10002597_pt1 | contig 10651 bp, 13 predicted proteins | sample SF_Jul11_sed_USG_4_FD_167970 | JGI IMG/M metagenome (GOLD analysis project Ga0224497, IMG submission 167970) | Sediment microbial communities from San Francisco Bay, California, United States - SF_Jul11_sed_USGS_13 | ecosystem: Environmental > Aquatic > Marine > Sediment | place: USA...
GATATCCTGATCGCGTATTGCTGATGGTGACCAACCAATGTCCAATCTATTGTCGGTTTTGTACGAGAAAACGGCTGGTGGGAAAGCCGGGGTTTCTCAAGAAGGGTGAGCTGGATCGAGCGGTGGGCTATCTCCGGGAGCATACTGAAGTACGGGATGTCATCTTGTCGGGAGGTGATCCGTTGTTATTGCCCGATCGCCTCATTGAGCGGATCTTGAAAGCCCTTCGGTCTATCCCGCATTTAGAATTAATTCGGTTTGGGACCCGCGTGCCAGGGACCCTCCCCCAACGAATTACTCCGGAATTGTGTGATATTGTCAAACGCTACCATCCCATCTATATGAATTTGCATTTTAACCATCCGGATGAGTTGACGCCGGAGGTCAAGGAGGCTTGTGGCCGATTGGCGGATGCCGGGGTGCCCTTGGGGGCCCAAACCGTTTTGCTGAAGGGTGTGAATGATGATCCGGAAATCATGAAACGCCTCATGCATCAGTTGTTGCTGGCCAGAGTGAAACCGTATTACCTCTATCAAGCCGATCTCACCAAGGGAACCAACCATTTCCGGACCACGGTGGAAACAGGGTTGAAAATTATTCAAGCGCTTCAGGGGCATACCAGTGGCATGGCTGTTCCCCACTTTGTCATTGATGCGCCTGGAGGGGGCGGAAAGATCCCTCTGTTGCCGAACGATTATTTATTGAATTTGGATGAGAACGGAGCGGTGTTAAAAAATTACGAAAATAAAACCTACCATTATCCTCAGCCGCCATCGCCAAACGGGCGTGAACTCCCCATGGTAGGCGCGCCTGCGTCCCAGGATATGTGCAGTGCCGGCGCCATGGATGACTATTGATGCCCGACTCCAAAAAAACGGGAATTTTGTCCTTCCAACATCTTCGGGCGTTGGTTCGTCAACAGGTTATCCAAGCCGACGTGCCCATCACCTCCAAGCAAATTCAACCGGCCAGTCTCGATTTGCGGTTGGGGACGAAGGTCTATCGTCTCCTGAGCAGTTTTCTGCCAGAGCCCTCAGACCAGCAATCACAGTTTACGATAGAAGATCTCTACCGATCCGATCTGGTGATGTACGATATGGATCTGACCAATGGTGCGATTCTGGAAAAGGGCCATGTCTACCTCGTCCCCTTGATGGAGCGGCTGAAGCTTCCCAAAGACATTCGCGGTCGAACTAATCCCAAAAGTTCCACGGGAAGGTTGGATATTTTTACCCGCGTGGTAACGGATCTGCATGTGGGCTTTGATGAAATCCGCGCGGGATACGAAGGCCCCTTATTTTTGGAAATCGTGCCTCGGTCGTTTACGATCCGAGTGCAGGCTGGATTGGCTCTCAACCAATTGCGATTACTGTCGGGCAAACCCATGGTCTCGGATTCAGGGTTGCGAACCGTTCATCGCAAGACTCCCTTGCTGTTTCATAATGGAGATTCGGGGAAAACGGATCGGCCTTTATTATCCAAGGAACTTCGGGTGGATAACGGTCTGTTTCTGAGTGTCGATTTGCGAGGATCAAGTGACCAACCTGAGGGGATTGTGGGGTACCGGGCGAAAAAGAACAGTCATGTCATTGATCTCAGCCAGATAGGCCACTATGCCGCCACGGATTATTGGGAACCGCTAAAACGCAATGCCACGGCCACAATGCTCTTGGAGCCGGAAGAATTTTATATCCTGGCCTCCAAAGAACGTATCCAGGTTCCGCCTGGCTATTCATCGGAAATGGTGGCCTATGAAGCCGCCTGCGGGGAATTACGAACCCATTATGCCGGGTTCTTCGATCCGGGGTTTGGCTATGCCAACCCGAGCCGGAAAGGCACCCAGGTGGTGTTGGAGGTTCGCCCACACGATGTGCCGTTCCGTATTCATGACGGGCAGACATTTTTTAAAGTCGTCTACGAAAAGATGCGCGATATTCCCACGCAGTTATATGGATCGGCTTTAGGGTCTTCCTATTACCAGCAGGGGCTCACACTCAGCAAACATTTTAAGTGGTAACGATGAGTACAGAAACCGAACAACCTCAGCCGACCGATCCTGTTGCCCCCAAGCCAGTGCCTCCCCGTCCGCCAGTCAGGGAGGAGGACCCGGAGGATCAAGAAAACCTGCAGATGCAGGTGGCCATGCGTATGGTGGGATCCGCCATGGTCTTTATCGGGTTTTTGCAGGTTTTTCTGTCCGCCAGTACCGGTGCGGAAATCAGCATCTTCCCCTTGATTATTTATTTTTCAGGAATGGCGATGTGGGCCTATTCCTCTGTTGAAAACCTCACCGTCCGTTATACGGTGATGGCGTTGTCTCTGCTTTGTGCAATGGCATTTATGCATTTCGGAGAAGTCTTGTTTTGGCATAAGTATCTGATTTACTGGGGCACGATCGGGGTCGTCGTGTTTTTTATGTTCAAAAATCCCAAGAAACCCGCCGGCTCCTAAGGAGGCGCATCGTAAAGTGTGAGGCGTTAGTAGTGAGGAGTAAGGAGCAAAGAATAAGGAGGAAAGAGTAAGGATGCATTTAGCACATTAAGTCGTGCACTCTTTTCGACCACCCATTTCTGAGCACTCCTCACGTTTTTCGGACCATGGAATGCCGCTGGCTTGCCTGCCGAAGCTCCGGCGCAGGCATGGCGGCCCCTTCGGCCAGATTCAGGGCATGCTTTTTCAACACTCCCTCCATGACCATCGCTGTGATCATCCCGGTCTTGAATGAACAGAAGGCTTTGCCTGCTCTGTTGCCTGAGTTGCTGTCGTTAGGGTTTGAAGAGATGATCATTGTGGATGGAGGAAGCCGGGATCGAACGGTGGATATGGCCGGGATGATTTGTCAATCCGCGCCTCATGTCCACTCTCGGATTATTCCCGGGCCATGTGGGCGGGCTTCTCAAATGAACGCCGGGGCAGCTCTGGCCAACTCCGACATTCTGGTATTTCTGCATGCGGACACGCAATTGCCGCACAATGCCAGGCAAGTGGTGGAGCAGGCCATGGACGATCCGCGGTGTGTCGGTGGCCGGTTTGATGTACGATTCCCACGGGACACGGGTTATGCATGGATGGTGAGCCGGCTCATGAATCTGCGCTCACGCTGGTCCGGGATTTCCACCGGCGATCAAACCATGTTTGTGCGACGTTCAGTGTTTGAAGAGTTGGGAGGCTTTGCGAATATTCCTCTTATGGAAGATATTGAATTCAGTCGCCGGTTGAAGCGAGTTGGCACGATCGCGCCTTTGCGAGCGAAGGTCATCACCTCGTTTCGACGGTGGGAACAGCACGGCCCTCTCCGCACGATCGTGCGCATGTGGATACTCCGCGCGTGGTATTGGCTAGGATGGGATCCTCGTCGTCTTCAGCAGTATTATGACACCGTCCGGTAACGACCCAGCTGTTCGTCGATCACGTTCATCGCACCAGGGGGAAAGACGTCGATCTCTCCCACCTGCGACGTCGGCGATTATTGTCTTTGCGAAGGCACCAGTTGCCGGTCAAGTCAAAACACGCCTGTGTCCTCCTCTCACGCCTGATGAGGCAGCCAGTCTCCACGGAAGTCTGGTCTTGGATATCTTAGAACGATGCCAATCTCTCAAAGGGTACGATCGTATTCTGGCCGGAACGCCCTCTCCCCATCACCCCTTCTTTCGGGCCATGGAGGCTCGATTCAAAATCCCTGTCTGGGATCAACAGGGGGATGACCTGGGAGCCCGCATGGCCGGGGTTTTTAAACAGTCGCTCGGTGCTCCCTATCGTTCGGTTGTGGTCATTGGCACCGACATTCCCGGGATCAATGGTCCACTGCTGACTTCAGCCGTGAAGGGCTTGCAGGATCGTGATGTGGTGTTGGGCCCCACAGTGGATGGCGGGTATTATTTAATCGGGCTGCGCTCCCCTGTGCCGGAACTGTTTGAGAATATGCCGTGGTCCACTGATCAGGTGTATACGCGCACCACACAGAGGGTTCAGGAGCTGGGATTAACGTTGAAGGTGTTACCGACCCTCCGAGATTTCGATACGGTTGAGGATCTTCATCTGTTTATCCGGGAAGCCAAGGATCCGCAGAATCAGATATTTTCTTCTCGTACGAAAAACGTGTTGCAAGAGTTAGCCAAGCGATTAACCAATCGCGAGTAAGGGGGCAATTATACTTTCTCAACAAGGGAGTGGAGCGATGAATGAACGGGTGGCGTTGATCACTGGTGGAGCAAGGGGAATTGGGCGGGGTATCGCCCTCGACCTAGCCGCCAATGATTGGACGGTGGCCCTTTGCTATCGCAGAAGTCAGCAGGAGGCTCAAGACGTCGTCCGCACCATTGAAGAGAAAGGCGGCAAAGCCTTGGCTATTCAGTGTGATGTCTCAGACTCCACTGCTGCCCTACGGCTTGTTCAGCAGGTGGAGAGTACATGGGGACGGATTGATGCCCTGATCAACGGGGCCGGACCCTACCATCGAGTGCCGCTTTTTGAAGAAACGTTTGATGGCTGGTCGGAGATGTTCACCAATAACCTCCACCCGATCTTCTACCTCGCGAAGGCTGTTGCGCCAGGGATGAAGTCCAGAAAATCAGGCCGGATCATTTCGTTTAGTATGGCCAACGCGGACAAAATGGAAGCCCAACCCCATGTGACCGCCCATTATATTGCCAAAGCCGGGGTCCTCATTCTTACCCGGACTCTGGCGAAAATATTGGCCCCTGATGGTATCACCGTGAATGCGATTTCCCCGGGATTTATCGATTCCGGGAGCGCCCCACCGGGAGAGCTGGAGGGCATGGCCAAGAAAATTCCGGCTGGATATATTGGCGAAATCGATGATGCCGTTCAAGCCGTTCGTTATTTCCTTTCCGACGAAGCTCGGTACGTGACGGGCGCCAATCTGCACGTTAGCGGCGGTTGGGGAATCTAGAGTGCTTGATCAGTTTGAAACAGCCGGATAGCGAATAAGAAGGTTTCCTCAATGCGGTCATTCCCGACATTTTTTATCGGGAATCCATCTTGATTTTTTTCTCAAAAACCGTTGGTTAGATGAAACACATCGAATGTGGTTACCCAACTATAGTGTTCACGAGATTTTTGGGGATGCCGGGTTTCGCCCCGGCGGACGAGGCCCTTTTCTTTCGGGAAAAGGACCCAAAACCATTGACGCCCAGTTCGGCCTTATTGGATGGGACGGACGCAGGATGGGGAGCGGACCAACTCGCTGCGCTCAGACAAGGTCCGCCGAATACATAGAGCGTCCGACCCGAGGGCCGAACAGCAGGCGTCGGATATTGGGGAGAATGGATGGGGTTGATGGGGGATACGATCCATGGTGAATAGGCCTGAGATGGAGCCGCAAACGATTCCGTCCAACGGCTGGTCGGAATCAAGGAGTAAATAAATTAATTCGCTGCCTGATCCCAAATACACTAGATGGCGGACACCAAGTTTGGTGTCATTTGAATACTTAAGCACACTTATGGCGTATTGTTTTAGGCAATCGACGGCATGTTATGGGGCACAGATAATAAAAATCAGGATCTTTTGTGGGCCTGTCTAAAAATTAGTTAAGTAGTAAACCAAAAATCATGAAGCTCACCGTACGTTGGATTTGGGAAGCCATCGTTCTATACGCGGCTATCTTTTGGCCCCTAGCGAGATTGGTGCACGAGAATCCAAGTCGAATGTGGGAGCTCGCTATTCCCCCAATTTTCGTGCTGCTGATCGTTGTTTTGGTGTGGCCTAAGCTCATTCGCTTACTCGGTGCCAAAGACTCCCTTGGCGTTCTTCTCCTTTTCACGTTCTTTTCGGCTCTAGTTTCAACTATCGCATCCTCGCTTTTCTGGGCCTTTCTAGCCGGTGGCTTTCGGTCAGATCTTGGCGAACACGGCGGAGCCATTCTGCTCATCATGGTCTTCACGTCCGCTCTCTTCTCCTGCCTCGCACTACCACTAGCACTCATTTTCCCACGCTTAATCGATCCCGTACTCCGCCTTGGCATATTTTGCTCATCTCAATAGCGAATACGCAGACTATTTATTGGGTCGGGTATTGATAGTAAAGTGTAGTTGAAAGTGGAAGTCAGGCGAGTTCAATCTATACATGCACTATGAGCGATTCAGGCCCTGTGTTGGGTTATACCCATTTCTGTTCAGTCCATTTTAATCTGAAGATGTCAGCAAAATGGGCTGCCACTTGTTCTCTCACTTGTGTTCCATCAATGGGTTTACCAAGAAATTTCTCCATTGATGTCATGACGCAATGTTCAATGCCGCAAGGGGTTAGAAGTGAAAATGGGTGAAGGTCATTATTTACGTTGAGGGCAAAGCCGTGCATCGTGATCCCTTTTGAAATACGCACTCCTATGGAAGCAATCTTTTCCAATCCCGTGGCGGATGTTCTCACCCACACCCCGCGAAACGATTCATGGCGACATCCGGCAATACCCCATTCCCCTAAGGTGCGAATCAGGACCTCCTCCAATTGCTGGACATAGATTTTGGGACCAGGACAGAAATTGCGAAGTCGAAGAATCGGATATCCGATCATCTGTCCGGGGCCATGATAGGTCACCGATCCGCCTCGTCCGGTCTGATGAAGGTGGATCCCCATGTCTCGCAGTTCAGGCCAACGAGGCTCCCAATGTTCCGGTTTGGTCGTTCGTCCCAACGTGAGGACCGGTTCATGTTCCGTCAGCACCAGCGTGTCGGGCCGGCGGTCCTCAAGACGTTGGGCCGCCAGGGATTGTTGCAGTTCCCAGCCTTCCGCATAGGGCAGGTAGGGAAGCGCCAGCAACACTCCCGGTTGTGGAGAATCGGAGGAAAACATAGGAATGCAATCTCAGGAAGACGTGATGACTAACGGGAGGCCTAAGGCTTCCAGGATGGGAGGGGGAAGGCGTTTGATTTTGCCGTTGGTATCGACGGCCACAAGGGTTGCCGATCCTTCCACGACCAATCTCTTGGTGGTGCGATCCTTGATGACATGGGAAAACGTGAGAGAAATTCGTCGATCAGCTTCCACAGTCGTCTCAACCACCAGGGTTTCTCCATAGGCAGCGGGTGATCGATACGCGAGTTCGGCACGGGTCACACGAAATTCGGTTCCTTCCTGTACCAACGTGGCGACCGACAAGCCGTGGGTTTCCAGGTAGTGAGTTCTGGCCCGTTCAAAGTATTTCAGATAGTTGGCGTAGTAGACGACTCCGCCACAATCCGTATCCTCATAATAGACCCGTACTTCCATGCCGGCCGGTCGTCTCCGCTACACGTTCAAGGATGGAAATTCCGGAAGGTCAGTGGGCGCCACGCCACTCAATTTTACCACCAGGTCATAGAGCTGGTGGAAGCGTTCGGGTTTGATGGGTTCAAATCCGTAACCCAGCAGCGCATGATCAGCGGCATCAAATAAGGATTTCATTTTAGGCCAATCCGTGACAAATCGTTGTCCCATGGGATCTCCAAGCCCGGCCAGCGCATGAAATTGCGCTTGGAGGGGAAGGCGATATTTCCCATCTATCTCGTTGAGATATTGCCTGCAACAGGTGTCTCGCAGGTCCTCCGGGAGTTGTTCGAGGTTCACATCCCAACTTTTCAGGTGATACTGCGTAAACAATCGGGATTGAGCAAAGGCTTCCAAGGCTCGAAGCAGGACGTGAGTCGCGGTTTCAAGGTCCCGCCCCCGATCTCCACGGCGCTTGGCCCATGCCAATAAGTCGAGAGACACCGCCGGTTTAATGTCTTTTGAATCAAGCACAATTCGTTCAAGGAAGGCGAGATTTCCTTTGAGTACGTGAATGAGACGATCCATGCCTGGAGGACCGCCCCACACGGAGGCCAGTTCCAAGGCTTTGATCCCGCCTTTTAATTTTTCCCAAGCGGCGCGATACAGCAGTTGATCCCACAGGCCATAGGCCTGTGCCACCTCGGCCCAGGCCCGATAGAAAGGTTTCAGCCCGCCGCTGATACGATGTTCCAGCGTGTGAAACGCTTTCACGGCTGCATCATACGAGCCATGATTGAAATGGTAACACGCCTCCTGCCGGAGGCGCGGTGCCTCTTCGTCCCAGGGATTGGCAGAGGCTTCAGATTGCGACAACCGTTTGGTGATCTCTTCAACAGCCTGGTCAGCAGACGGAAAAGGATGACCGGGAAACAACAACACTTTGGTGGAAAAGGGAAATCCTGTCAGCACCATGGCAGCAGCCATGCCAGCGGTCGCGCTGGTAATATCAATCACCAGTTCACCCGGCATCACTTTCCAGGTTGCCAGCAGAGGGCCAAGCCCCTGAGCCAGGACCTTCTGGCACGCAGAAAAACTTTCAGGAGAAGGCGTGAAGATCCAGTCCCAGCGTTGGGGCATGCGGGACAAGGCTGGAGGGATTTGGGACTCCACGACATCTTTATGAGACTCGTGTAGAAAAAAACACACCATGTCGGGATTTAAATGTCGGACAATGGCTATGGCGGACGTGGGATCGGCTTGAATGGCGAGTAGGAGTGCTTTGGTGGGGATATGGGCACTCACAATGGGTCGACTATATCATCGGTCGGGGAGACCGGCAAGAAAGCTGATACTGGATATCATGCCTTCAACGGGTCACCTCTGTTTTTCTCTTTAGCATAGTGTGAAATTTGAGTCCTATCCTGATAGAATCCGCCACGATGGATATTGATGCGGTCATCCAGGCCTTTGAAACCAGTGCGGATGTCAAAAATGAATTTATCCGCACCCACGCGGAACGTGTGGTTGAAGTCGGTCAATTGCTGATCCGGGCATTTCGTGAAGGCCGAAAGGTATTGCTCTTTGGGAATGGCGGAAGTGCCACCGACGCTTCCCATCTTGCCGCGGAATTTGTCGGTCGGTATCGGCGCGATCGAGATCCTCTCCCCGCCCTGGCTTTGGCCACCGATATGGCGGTCATGACCTGCATTGCGAATGATTACGACTATTCGGATATTTTCTCGCGGCAAATACAGGCGCATGGCCGCAAGGGCGATGTCGCGATTGCCATAAGCACCAGTGGCAACTCCCTGAACGTTATTCGTGGCGTGGAAGCGGCGGCTGATTGTGGCCTTGTCACAGTGGCCTGGACAGGCGCCACCGGTGGAAAGGTCGGAGATCTCGTCGATTATTGTTTTCGGGTCCCTTCTTCGGTGACCGCACGTATTCAAGAATGTCACATCACGCTGGGCCACGTGTTGTGCGAATTCATTGAAGAGCGTCTTTTTGGTGACCAGGGCTAAATCATTACCGACCGGTACGTCCCCGAAGCTGGATCTCGCCCGGCTTCGGACCTACCCGCTTCAAACCCGTCATTCCAAAGTGAAGATGGTGGATTTTGCCTCGCCCTGGCGTCGTACGGGTTCCTTTCAAGCCTTTCTCAAAACCCTGCCGGATATTTTAGCAGGCAAAACCTTTCGAGCCGTGGTGGCGGCGATTGTCCATGCCAGACGACGGGGGCGACCGGTGATTCTCGGCATGGGTGCTCATCCCACCAAGGTTGGCCTCAATCCTATTCTGGTTGATCTGATGCGCAAAGGAGTGATCACTGCATTGGCCATGAATGGTGCCGTCATTATTCACGACTTTGAGTTGGCCTATCTAGGGCAAACCTCGGAGGAGGTCGAAGCCGAAATTGATTCCGGACGATTCGGCATGGCGGAAGACACGGGACGCATTCTAAATGAGGCGATTGTGCAGGGATGGCAAGCGGGTTTGGGCATTGGTGAGGCGGTCGGCCGTTATCTCCTGAAGCATCCCAAGCAATTTCCACATCGGCGGTGGAGTTTGCTGGCGGCCGGGGCGCAACTTGGTCTTCCCGTGACGGTGCATGTGGCGATCGGCACGGATATCATTCACATGCATCCCCACGCAAACGGAGAAGCGATTGGCGGCGGCTCGTTATTGGATTTTCGCAAGCTGGCCGCGGTGGTATCGAAGATGGAGGGGGGGGTGTATATCAATTTGGGATCGGCCGTGCTCATGCCGGAAGTCTTTCTCAAAACAGTGGCCTTGGGCCGGAATCTTGGACAAGCGTTAAAACAGATCACCACGGTGAACATGGATTTTCTGCCGCATTATCGACCGATGACCAATGTTGTTAAACGACCAACGCAAAAAGGCGGAAAAGGTTATGCGCTGACCGGCCATCATGAATTGATGGTTCCGCTTCTGGCCGCAGCCGTGCTGGAGGCGCTTGGCAAGTAAGGGATTCCACGGTGGCTACAGTGGTCTAGAATGACGATAATCAGGTGCAGGAGTAAGGAGTCGAACCCTCATGAAAAAGAAAATTCTCATCGTCGATGATCATCCCGACATTGTCCTCATGCTCACAGATCGCTTAGAAGCCCTGGGCTATGACACGATTGCCGCTGAAAATGGCCAAGAAGCGTTGGAGAAATATGAGCAGGACTGTCCTCACCTCATGCTGTTGGATTTAGAAATGCCCCGGATGGCCGGCATGGAAGTGTTGCACCAATTAGCAAAATGGGTGTGAAAAAAAATGGAGAGGTCGACTCTCAGTCATTTGGCGGAGGAGAGTGCCTCCCGTTGCCTGTGGTGGTCATGACGGCTCATGGCACAATTTCCAAAGCCGTTGAAGCCATGAAAGCGGGAGCGTATGACTTTCTCACGAAGCCTATTGAGCTGGACCATCTGGCCCTGG
>Ga0224497_10002598_pt1 | contig 10651 bp, 11 predicted proteins | sample SF_Jul11_sed_USG_4_FD_167970 | JGI IMG/M metagenome (GOLD analysis project Ga0224497, IMG submission 167970) | Sediment microbial communities from San Francisco Bay, California, United States - SF_Jul11_sed_USGS_13 | ecosystem: Environmental > Aquatic > Marine > Sediment | place: USA...
TCGGCGGGTCACCGAGTTAGGTGAGGAGCTGAGCGGCGACTACGCAGGTCGTGTTCCGGTCATGATCGGTGTGCTCAACGGTTGTGTGCCGTTCTTTGCAGATCTGGTGCGCGCTATGTCAATCGACCTCGTTGTCGACTTTCTCTCGCTGACACGCTTCGACGGGAGCGGCCGGGTCGGCATGGCCCTCGATGCCGGGGTGCCGCTCGCAGGACGGGACGTGATTCTCGTCGAAGACATCGTCGACACCGGCCTCACGTTGGTGACGCTGCGGAAGATTCTCGATCTGCACGGCCTGGCGTCCCTGGCGACGGTGGCACTGCTCGACAAGGCGCCTCGACGAATCGTTGACGTGCCGGTCGAGTACCGCGGGTTCGAAGTGGGCGATGAGTTCCTCATCGGCTACGGCCTCGATTGGAACCACTCGTACCGCAACGCTCGCGGCATCTGGGCCGTCATGGATCTCGCCGTGCTGCAGTCAGACGTGGCTGCCTTTGCCCCGTACGCCTATCCGGCCCCGGTGTAAAAGCCCAGGGCGTTCTCGTGCGAGTCGGTGATAGGCTGGCCGCATGAGCGATCCTGTACCGATGGAGCTGGTCGGAGTCCGTATCGAGTTGCCGACCAACACCCCGATTCTGCTTCTACGAGAAACTTCGGGAACACGCTTTCTGCCGATCTGGATCGGAGCGAACGAGGCGACCGCGATTGCGTTGGCGCTCGAAGGGATCGAGCCGCAGCGTCCCCTGACGCACGACCTGTTGAAGATGGTCACTGAGCAACTCGGCGCCGAGATCGACAGGGTCGTTGTCACCGACCTCGAAGACGGCACCTTCTACGCCGACTTGGTCATGACTCGAGATGGCGAAGAGCTGACCGTCAGCTCCCGCCCATCGGATGCCATTGCACTTGCCGCCCGGACCAAGTCGCCGCTGTTCGCCGCAGCAAATGTGATAGATGAAGCGGGCGTCGAAATCCGCGACGACGGCCAAGAAGAGGAGATCGACCGCTTCCGCGAATTCCTCGACGAGATCACCCCCGAAGACTTCCAAGGTCATCAGCACGAGCAGTAGGTTTCGCTCAAACCAGGATTTGAGCGAGTTGCTCCGCATCGCCTGCGGCGCTGCTGCGTAACTGTTGCCGCGTTGCGGCATTGTCGTCACGGAGTTGTGAGCGGTGACGGAGGTTGTCCATGGACCTGTACCCCGTGTTCCGGACCCACCACATACCCAACGCGCTTCCCGGTGCCGCGTCGGATCGTTGTCGTTGCAGGGCTTATCCACAGGGTTGTTGACAAGTGGTTGGGCGGCTTCTTTACTGACAAGCCGGTAGTTCGGCGGGCGGAATTACGTCGGTGTAAGCTACGCATCAAATCGGAGGCCACGTGAGCAAGCAGATCGAGAATTCAGGGGATGTCGTCGAAGGGTATCGGGCACCACAGGTGTGCGCCCTCGTCGATATCACGTATCGACAGTTGGACTATTGGGCGAGGACCGGGCTCATCAAACCGTCGGTACAGTCGGCGGCGGGTTCGGGCTCGCAGCGGCTCTACAGCTTCAACGACATCATCCAACTGAAGGTTGTCAAGCGCCTCCTCGACGCCGGAATGAGCTTGAAGCGCATCCGCACCGCCGTCGAGATTCTTCGGGAACAGCTCCAGAGCAACAATCCGTTGAGCGACGTCACCCTCCTCTCCGACGGCGCCACCATCTATGCCGCCCACAGCGCCGACGAGGTCGTCGACGTATTCCGGCGCGGCCAGGGCGTGTTTGGCATCGCAGTCGGTCCAGTCGAAGAAGAGCTGGTCGGTGAGTTGCACGTCCTCGAACCCGAAGTCGTTCACATCGACACCGCCCGCCGCACGGAAGCCAAAGCCAACTGAGCGCGCCCATCGACTTCGAAAGCCCGGCCGACCACGTCGTTTTTGCCCACGAGAGCGAGAGGCAGTTTGCCCGACTCCTAGACTTCTACGACGTTCCGTGGGAGTACGAGCCCCGCGAATTTGCCGTTGAGTGGGACTCCGCCGGCGAGCCAGTCCAGTTCTTTCGGCCGGACTTCTACTTGCCCGACGAAGACCAATTCATCGAGATCACGACGATGAACCAGAAGCTCGTCACGAAGAAGAACGGCAAAGTCCGCAAGCTGCGCGAGCTGTACCCGGACGTCAGCTGCAAGATCTTCTACCAGCGGGACTACCTCAGCTTGCTGGTCAAGTACGGCCTCGAGGAGGCGATCGATGACGCTGAAGTGGCGTCCCCGACACGCATTCCCGGCCCTCCCCAACTGGTCGACCTCGGTCTCGATGGGGACCAGCAGGTTGCCGGCTAACCGCCGGCCCAGCCGCAGTTAGGCTCTCATCGCGGTTCTCTTCGAACGAGGATGCGATGCCCACAACACCGATCAGGTCCAGCCACGAGGCTCTCGGCGCCCGTTTCACCGATTTTGGTGGCTGGGAGATGCCCCTCCAGTACGAGGGTGTGATTGCTGAGCACAACGCGGTTCGCGAGGCTGCCGGGATCTTCGATGTGACCCATCTTGGGCGCTTCGAAGTCGCCGGCGGCGGCGCTGTGGAGTTGCTGCAGAAGATGCTGTGCAACGACATTGCCAAGATCTCGCCGGGACGAGCCCAGTACACAATGGCGCTGACCGAATCTGGTGGTGTCGAGGACGACATCATTGTCTGGTGGGTAGACGATGAGCGACTGTGGGTGATGCCCAACGGCGTCAATTTCGGCGAGATCATGGCTCGATTCGAAGCCGCCGCTCCCGAAGACACGTTGGTGAGACCGCTCCGTGAGCAAACCGTGTTGCTGGCCGTTCAAGGGCCCCAGGCCCCGTCGATCGTCGAGGCGGTGCTCGGCGGGGTTCCCGGCAAGTTTCGAGTCGCCCGCGGCAACTGGGGTAAAGATTGGTTCGTGGCTGCGGGCACCGGCTACACGGGTGAGCCCGGGGCCGAGATATGCGTATCCGAGGGTGACGGTGCCGAACTCTGGGAAGCCTTGGTCGCGGCCGGAGCAGCACCGTGCGGCCTGGGGGCGCGCGACACGCTGCGCCTCGAGATGGGGTATCCGCTGTGGGGTCAAGACCTTGACGAAAGCACATCGCCGCTCGAGGCGAATCTAGGGTGGGTAGTTGATTGGGACCATGACTTTCTAGGCAAGGACGCCTTGGTCGCGCAGCGCTCCTCGGGTCTTGACAGGCAGTTGGTTGGGTTCACTATTGCCGGGCGCCGGCCGCCCCGCCCCGGCTACGAGCTGCGCGCCGGCGACTCAACCGGAACCGTGACATCCGGCAACTTCAGTCCCGTTCTCGGTCACGGCATCGGGATGGGTTACTTGTCGCCGCCCATTGGCGGATCGGCCAGCCTGGAAGTGTCACTGCGTGGCAGCTGGACGCCGGCGACAGTGACCAAACCACCCTTCGTGAAGAAATGAACGACTCGGAGACCCTCTTCGGGATCGATGTCGGCGGGTCCGGGATCAAAGGAGCGGAAGTCGACGTCCAGCGGGGAGAGTTGGTGACCGAGCGATACCGGATTCCGACTCCACAACCGGCGACGCCGGCTGCCGTCGCCGCGACCGTCCATGACATTGTTGAGCACTGCGGGTGGAGTGGGCCGCTCGGCATCGCGATCCCCACTGTGGTGCAAAACGGGATTGTGGCGACCGCAGCCAACATCGACAAAGGTTGGATCGGCACTAATGCAGAAGAGCTGTTTGTCGCCGCGACTGGTCATTCGGCACGAGTTCTCAACGATGCCGACGCCGCAGGAATCGCGGAAATGACCTACGGAGCCGGGAGTGGCGTAAGGGGATTGGTGATAATGCTCACGTTCGGAACAGGCATCGGCAGTGCGGTCTTCTACGACGGCATCCTGGTTCCCAACTCCGAGCTCGGCCACCTCGAGTTCCAGGGCATGGTTGCCGAGCACTACGCGGCGGCGCGTCTCGTCGAACGCGACGACATGGAGCTTTCTCCATGGGCCGACCGGGTCGGTGCCTATCTTCGCCATGTCGAAAGGGTGCTGACCCCTGATTTGTTCCTCTTCGGGGGCGGCATCTCGAAACGTTTCGCTGAGTTTGCTCACCAGCTGGACATACGGACACCGCTCGAAGTAGCCGCGCTGCGAAACAACGCCGGCATTGTCGGTGCCGCACTAGCAAGCAGGGAGCTGCCGCCCAGTGTCGGCAGCCTTACCGGAATGAAGGAGTAGCACGTGGCAACCACCGGGAAACGCACCATGAGTGATGGAACGGTTCTAGCGACAAGTGCGTGGAGCCATTCGGATCCGGTTGCGACCGTGCTGATCATCCACGGCGTCTCTGAACACGCCGGGCGCTGGGGCCACGTTGCGGAGCACCTCGTCGACGAGGGATTTGAAGTGTTCAGCTACGACCAGAGAGCGCATGGGCGCTCGGGCGACGGTGTGCTCGACATCGAGAATTTCGAGCTGTTCGTGAGTGACGTCGCAGAAGCCATGGAAGCGGTGCGAACAGAGGGCCGACCCTTGGTCCTATATGGGCATTCGATGGGCGGCCTGGTTGCGGTTCTCCATGCAGAGTCAGACCATCCGCAAGCGGATCTGCTGGTCCTGTCGGCGCCTGCACTAGTGGCCAACGTTCCCGCTCCACTGAAGCTGGCAGCGAATGTTCTTGGACGGTACCTGCCCAAGCTGGCGATAACCTCGCCTATCGAAAAGTCCCACCTGTCCCGCGATCCGGAAGTCGGCGACGCCTACATGGCTGATCCGTTGGTCTATCTGAAGGGGACTACTCGCTTCGGCAGAACCTTCTTTGGATCCATGGAGCCGGCGATGGCCGCGATCGACAAGATCAAGATCCCCACGCTCGTGGTGCACGGAGCTGACGATGAGATCGTCCCACCGAGCGCTTCGGCACCGCTGGCCGGTGCCGCCGGCGTCGAACGACGGGTGTTCCCCGGATTGCGCCACGAGATGCACAACGAACCGGAATCAGGTGAAGTCCTCGGCTTTGTCTCACGGTGGGTCAAAGATCACCTGAAATAGCCGCCGCGTAAGCCGGGCCGACAACCTCTTGAATGAGACTGTTGCGCACCGCCCAGTCGCCGAATCCCGCCTCGAGAGTCCGGGTCGTGATAACTGCCAGGTCGGTCAGCCTGAGGCCAAAGGCCTCCTGTGCCAGCGCCAGCTCACTGGACATCGACACTGCGCTCATGAGGCGGTTATCCGTATTGATGCTGACGTTGAAGCCAGCCCGGTAGAGCATCCCGAGCGGATGCGATTTGGCGTCGGGGGCGACCCCGGTGTGGAGATTGGAGCTGATAGATATCTCGAGCGGGACGCCATGGTCGCGGACTCGGGCGGCAACTCGCCCGAGATCAACTATCTCCCCGTCCTGGACGGAGCAATCATCGATGATCCGCACCCCATGGCCGATGCGGTCGGCTGCACACTTGCCGATGGCCGTGGCAATCGCTTCGGGACCGACAGCCTCTCCGGCATGGAGAGTGATCCCGAGACCCCACTCGCGGGCGAGCCGAATTGCCGCCAGATGGTTCTCTGCCGGGTACCCGATCTCAGGCCCGGCGAGGTCGAATCCGACGACGCCATCGCCCACAAAGCGGGCCGCCGCCAATGCCACCTGATCGGAATCGTCCTGGTCGCGCAGCGCCGTGACAATGAGTCCGAATGCGAGCCCGGTCTCACCTTCAGCCCGCCGCAGACCGGTCAGCGCCGCCTCGATTGCTGCCTCTCTGTGAAGCCCACCTTCTGTTAGGAGGCTGGGCCCGAAGCGGATCTCGGCGTACACGACACCGTCTGCGGCGTGATCTATTGCGGCCTCGTACGCGACGCGCTCGATGGCTGGGGCCGTCTGCATCACGGCGACCGTGTGCGAGAAGATGGCGAGGTAATCGGCCAACGACTCGACGCCGTCCTGGTGCATCGCCGCAGCCAGGTCAGTCGGCTCGGTCGCCGGTAGATTTGTATAGCCGGCTGCGGCCGCCAGCTCGATCAGCGTCTCAACGCGTAGGCCGCCGTCGAGATGATCGTGCAAAACCGCCTGCGGTAGCGCGCTTGCGTCCCCTCCTGTCATCGGTACGAGCTTAGCCCCTCTTGGTCGAGGTCCTTCGGATGCTTCACTTACGTCGGTACCCTCCTGGCGTGGAATCGCATCCCCCCGCGACCGCACAACCGAAACGTCCGAGGCTGTTTAGCGACGCCACGGACAGCATGCCGCCGTGGCTACCGCGCCTGCTGAGCGAGATTGTCCTGCTCGTCATAGCTGCCTTTGTTGTGTACAACGTTCTGAAGGCGCTCCGGGGCTTCTTGGTGCTGCTCCTGATATCCGTCTTCCTGGCGATAGCTCTCGAGCCGGCCGTTGCGTTCCTGGCAAAGCGCGGCTGGCGGCGCGGTCTGGCCACTGCGTTCATTTTCTCGATCGTGTTGATCGTCGGCTCGGTTTTTGTCGCGCTGATGATCCCGCTCGTGATCGACCAGGTGAGCAAGCTGATTGACCGGGCTCCCGGTTATCTGGACCAACTCTCCGATTTCCTGGCCAACTTCGGCATCGACTTCTCGGGTGAAGCTCTCCTGTCGGCGATCTCGTCGGCTGACCGCTCGGTCGAATCGCTGGCATCACGGGTGGCCGGCAACGCCTTTGGAGTGGGTTCTGTTTTGCTGTCCACAATATTGAAAGGGCTGACAATCCTGCTGTTCACCTTCTATCTCACTGCGGACGCGCCCAAACTGCGGCGCACCGTCCTATCGGTCTTGCAGCCGGAGCGGCAAGCCGAAGTACTCCGGCTGGTCGAGATCGCCATTGAAAAGACAGGCGGCTACTTCTATTCCCGTGCGCTGCTGGCGACCGTCGCCGCATTCGTCACGTGGTTGGCGCTCACGGTCATCGACGTTCCCTTTGCGGCACCCCTTGCCATCTGGGTGGGGGTGCTGTCGCAGTTTGTCCCCGTCGTCGGCACGTATCTGGGAGGAACCCTGCCGGTGTTGATCGCTCTGCTCGAAGATCCGCAGAAGGCAATCTGGGTGGTCATCTTCATCGTCGCCTATCAGCAGTTCGAGAACTACCTGATCGGCCCTCGGATCACAGCCCACACGATGTCCCTGCACCCCGCCGTCGCTTTCGGTGCCGCCATCGTCGGGGGTACGTTGCTAGGCGCGCCGGGAACGATCATGGCGTTGCCGGTTGCGGCGACGATCCAAGCCGCCGTATCTACGTACCTGCACCGCCACGGGCTCGTCGAATCGGCACTCTTCGATGAGCCGAAATTCGAACCTCGGGATCATGGTTCCATGCTCCCGAGAAGACAGCCCAGGCGTTCTGGGGAATCTGGCGACGCCTAGAAACCTACGATGGGGCCATGGCGGAATCATTAGCCGGGAAACTCTTGGTATCGAATCCAATGATGGGTGACCCCAACTTCGCCAGGACTGTCGTGCTGCTCATCGAAGACAATGAGGACGGCACGATGGGCCTGGTGCTCAACCGTCCATCCGAGGAGCTTGTGGCGCTCCACGTGCCGATGTGGGCCGACACGGTGGCTCCGCCAGCTGTGGTGTTCGTCGGAGGCCCGGTACTCGCCGACATAGCCATCGGCGTCGGTGCGGGTCCAGCGGTGCCGCCCCGAGACTGGTCGCCTGTGATCTCCGACATCGGTCTGGTCGACGTTGCATATGGGCCCGACCACTGGGGTGGCCTCAACGCGGCGCGGGTCTTCGCCGGCTATTCCGGCTGGGTGCCGGGGCAGCTCCTCGCCGAGCTGGCGACACAGTCTTGGATCATCTGTGAGCCGCTGCCGGGCGACGTACTGGACACGAATCCGGCAACGTTGTGGCGGCGCGTCTTGGCCCGTCAGCCGGGCCGCATCTCTCTGTACGCGGCATTTCCCGAGGACCTGAGCACAAATTGAGCCGAGCTTGTGGTCGCTCATGGCTAAATTCGATCGTGTGACCACCACCGTTCCCAAATTACGCAAGGCCATCAAGCAACGGTCGCCGGGATTGGCCGTCGAGCGTGAGCTGTGGATCGATCAGGCGACCGTGGTAGTGGGCGTCGACGAGGTAGGTAGGGGAGCATGGGCCGGGCCGCTGTCGGTGGGCGCGGCAGTGGTTCCCAAAAACCGGCGCGTCTACAAAGTACGCGACTCCAAGATGCTGACCGAGGATGAGCGGGAGGCGATGTTCGATCGGATCGCAGCCTGGGTCGAGGATTGGGCGGTCGGCCATGCCTCGCACACCGAGTGTGATGAGTTGGGGATGGCCGAGGCACAACGCCTCGCTACTCGACGGGCCCTTCAAGGCCTCGACACGGCGGCCGATCATGTGCTCGTAGACGGGAACTGGGACTTTGTCGGGGGCGGCAACACCAAGCTCATCGTCCGTGGCGATGCCACCTGTCTGAGCATCTCGGCCGCGTCAATTCTCGCCAAGGTGACGAGGGACCGCATCATGAGGGATCTCGCCCCGTCGTACCCCGGCTACAACTTCGCCAGGAACAAGGGCTACCCGGGTCCCCGGCACAAGGCAGCGTTGGCGGCGATGGGCCCAACGACTATCCACCGGCGGAGTTGGGTCTTCATGGACCACCTGCCATGGAACGGCATCAAGCGCTTCCATCGGCCGGAGCCACAGGGCACCTTCTTCGACTAGACGGGCTGGTCAAACATCTAGCACTTCTGAGAAGTCGTGGGCGAATACGCCGAACCCACCACCGGTGTGCCAGAAGATCACGTCATCGAAGTCATCCAGGCCGCCGTGGCGGATCTCTTCACGAAGCGCATACATCGCCTTGCCGGTATAGACGGGATCGAACAGCAGCCCGGTCAGCCGGGTTGCCTCCAGCTGGCAGGCAAGCTCCTCGTCGCTGATCACCGCGTAGCCGCCGCCGATGTATGCATCGGTCAGTCGCGGTGGTTGCAGGTTTTCCGGAAGCGGTCCGTGAAGCCGCGTTTCCGTCCAGATCTGGTCCAGGAAACTGTTCAGTTCCGCAATCGTGTCTCCCACCGACGTCCCGTACACGGTGAACCGATGCCCGGTTTCCGCCGCCGCCATTGCCAGGCCGGCCGTCGTGCCCCCTGACGAGGCGGCGTGCCACACCACCGGAGGGGCCGCCCAATCGACGATTTGAGCTGCCAGCTCGTGTCCGGCTGCGGCGAAACCGCGCATGCCGAGGTAGTCGGATGCTCCCACCGGGATAACCCACGCAGTTGACCCAGCGGCGCTCAATTCGGCCGCCAAGGCTCCCATCAGTTGCGCCCGGTCGGCGAACTGGTCTGCCCTTATGAAGTGAAGTGTCGCCCCGGAGAGGTGGTGCAGCAGGTGGTTGCCGGTCGCCACCGCGGGGGGATTGCCGTCTGCGGTGCGCAGGAAGAGGTGGCAGTGGAAGCCGAGCTGAGCCGCCGCAAGCGCTGTTGCCCGGCAATGATTCGACTGCTCCGCCCCCATCGTGATCAAGACGGTGGCGCCGGCGGCCCGGGCTGCCGCCACGTGGTATTCGATCTTGCGAATCTTGTTGCCGGACAGGCCGAAGCCCGTCAGATCATCACGCTTGATCCATATGCGAGGACCCCCCCAGACTTTGCTCAGGCGATCGGCAGGCTGCAGCGGCGTCGGCAGATTGGCGAGGGGTACTTTTTCGAGCATCCCGCAACGCTAGCTCGACCTTGCGCCCCGGATCGATCAGACTGAGTGCAGCAGCAACCAGGGACGGATATGAACAAAGACCCAATCGGTGCGGGAGCGACCAACCCCCGTGACTTCCTTGACATCGACGCCGAGCTGACGACCGATGAACGCCTATTGCGGGACACGGTGCGTCAGTTCGTCGACGACCGAATCCTGCCCAGTGTCTCCGAATGGTTTGAAGAGGGTTACTTCCCGCGCGAGATGGCGAAGGAAATGGGAGCACTAGGTCTCCTCGGCATGCACCTCGACGGATATGGCTGTGCCGGAATGTCGGCTGTGGACTACGGGCTGGCCTGTGTGGAGCTTGAAGCCGGAGACAGTGGGACTCGCAGTTTTGTCTCAGTTCAGGGCTCGCTCGCCATGTTTCCCATCTGGGCGTTCGGCTCGGAGGAGCAGAAGACACAATGGCTCCCCGGCATGGCTGCCGGCGATCTGATCGGCTGTTTCGGGCTGACCGAGTCGGACTCCGGCAGTGATCCGGGAAGTATGCGCACCAATGCGAAAAAGGATGGCGCCGATTGGGTGCTCAACGGCAGCAAAATGTGGATCACCAACGGCGGCATCGCGGACGTCGCGGTCGTATGGGCCCACACCGACGATGGCGTTCGCGGCTTCATCGTGCCGACCAACTCGCCGGGTTTCTCGACGCAGGACATTCACCACAAGGTGTCGCTGCGTGCGTCAATCACATCAGAGCTTGTGATGGACAATGTGCGCCTGCCCGACGAGGCCGTGCTGCCCGGTGTCGCGGGACTCAAGGGACCGCTGACTTGTCTCAGTGAGGCTCGCTACGGGATTCTGTGGGGCTCTGTGGGAGCCGCGCGGGCATGCTATGAGGCAGCACTGGACTACTCGAAATCACGAGAGCAATTTGGGCGGCCCATTGCAGGATTCCAGCTCACCCAACGCAAGCTCGTCGAAATGATGGTCGGAATCAATCGAGGCATGCTCCTCGCCCTCCATCTGGGTCGGAAG
>Ga0224497_10002600_pt1 | contig 10642 bp, 8 predicted proteins | sample SF_Jul11_sed_USG_4_FD_167970 | JGI IMG/M metagenome (GOLD analysis project Ga0224497, IMG submission 167970) | Sediment microbial communities from San Francisco Bay, California, United States - SF_Jul11_sed_USGS_13 | ecosystem: Environmental > Aquatic > Marine > Sediment | place: USA: California...
CCCGCGCCAGCGACACAGCGGTCGCATCGATGCCGTTCATGCCGATATGCGCGTGGTACATGATATGACCGTCACGCATCGACTGCTGCTTGTAGGCCAGTTCGGAATCGACCTCGTAGGCTTCCATGAAGGCGCTACGGCCGATGCTGACTCGCGTCGCCAGGTCCAGCGCGGCTTTGCGCAGCCGGTTGAAATCGGCGAGCTTTTCGGTGGAAATCCGCCGGATCGATGCGACGCTCATAGCCGTCGATTCCGCTTCCGCACCCCGGGATACGGTGCAGGGAGGAGATAGTTGCTTGCCGCCATCGGGATCTGCAATCCAGCCGGGCCGCTCAACCGGGCTTATCCGTCCACACCGCAAACTCGTTGCCGCAGGGTTCGCAGAAATGGAAGCGGCGGCCGCCCGGAAAAGCAAAAATCGGTTTTTCGATGCGCCCGCCCGCCGCTTCTATTTTAGCAAGCGTCGCGTCGATGTCCTCGCTGTAGAAGACCAGCAGCGCGGCGCCGTTGCGGGTCGTCGAGTAAAGCTCCGAACGGTAGAAACCGCCATCGAGGCCCTGCTTCGAGAATGCGCAGTAGTCGGGACCGTAGTCTTCGAACGTCCAGCCGAAGGCCTGCTCGAAAAAAGCCCTGGTCCTGTCCAGGTTGGCGGCGGGCAATTCGACGTAATCCAGTTTTTCGTGAGTCTTCATGTCTACTCCCCAGGTTCGGGTTTAATCCACACCGCGGTGTCATGATAGATCGCGCCGCCGTTAGGTTTGCCGGGTTCGGCCGAGACCAGCGCGTTGACGCCCAGCCCCTCGATGAAGGCGCCGTTCGGCCATATGCTCTCGATAATCACGACACCCGCCTGCATGCCGTCGAAAATGCGCGCGTGCAGCAAGATGTCGGCGAGTTCGTTACCGACGCGAACCCTGGCGCCGTCGGCGACACCCAGCCGCGCGGCATCCGCGGCGCCGAGCAGCAGCGTCGGCCGCACCTCGGCGCGCCGCGACGTCGGCGTTTCGGTGAAACTGGTATTCAGAAACTGGCGCGCCGGCGCCGCCACCAGGCGAAACGGATGCGCGGCGTCGGACTCGTTTGCGACCGGCATATGATCGGGCAGTGCCGGCATATCGTCGAAATCCGCGCCGACCCGATCCCAGTCCGCCCTGAAATGAAAGCGCCGGTCGGCGGTGCCGAACCCGTCCAGGAAATTACTGCGCTCGAAGGTCCCTGCGCAATCGATCCAGCGGGCACGGTACAGGGTCTGCTCGTCCGGCAACCCGCTCAGCCTGAGGCTCTGGTCGATCAGCGCGCGTGCGTCCATGACAAATCCATCGTGATGAAATCCGAGTCGCTGCGCGAGCTGTGCGAGCACCCAGTGGTTGCTGCGGCACTCGGCGTAAGGCGCCACCAGCGCCCGCGTCGCCTGCAGGTGCGTATGCCCGCCCGCCTGGTAAAAATCGTCGTGCTCGAGAAACATCGTCGCCGGTAACACGATATCCGCCAGCGCCGCGGTCTCGGTCATGAATTGCTCGTGCACACAGGTGAACAGGTCGGCGCGCGCCAGACCTTGCAGCACCTTGCGGGTTTCGGGCGCCACCACCGCCGGGTTGGTATTCTGGATGATCATCGCGGTTACCGGCGGGCCACCCTGCAAATCACGGGGATTGCCGCACAGCACGTCGCCGATGCGCGACTGGTCCAGCACCCGGGTAGCGGGATCGAGCACATCCAGACCCTTGATCGTGGTCTGGTCGATGCCGTACATGGCGCCGTTCGCATAGAGCGCTCCGCCACCCGGGTGACGCCAGGCGCCGGTCAGCGCCGGCAGGCACGAGACCGCGTGCATGTTCGCGGCGCCGTTGCGCGAGCGCGTAAATCCGTAACCGAGCCGCAGGAAGCTGCGCTCGGTATTGCCGTAAAGCCGCGCGAAGTCGATGATTTCGCGCGCCTCGAGACCGGTAATCGCCGACGCCCAGGCCGGTGACTTCGATTGCAGGTGGGCCTCGAGCGCATCCGGCGCATCGCAATAGCGTGCCATATAGTCCCTGTCGACCAGGCCATCGGCGAACAGCTGGTGCATTACCGCGCAGGCGAGCGCGCCGTCGCTACCCGGGCGCAGCATCAGGAACTGGTCGGCCTTTTGCGCGGTCGCGTTCAGGTAGGGATCGACTACGACCAGTTTCGCGCCGCGTTCCCGGCGCGCTTTGGCGACGTGATGCATGACGTTGACCTGGGTGTAAACCGGGTTACCGCCCCACACGACGATCAGGTCGCTTGCGGCCATCATGCGCGGATCCGAACCGCGCTTGACCCCGGTACCGGCAATCCAGCCGGCGTCGGCCAGCGTGATGCAAAAGGTCGAGTGTTGACGCGACGTCTTCAGCAGGTTGCGGAACAGCTCGATACTGTCGCGCTGGATCAGGCCCATGGTGCCGGCGTAATGATACGGCCACAGGGTTTCGCCGCCATGTTTCTGCATCGCCCGCGCAAACCGCTCGGCGACCTCGTCGAGCGCCTGCTCCCAGGTGATGACTTCGAACGCCGACCGTCCCTCTCCGCGGGCGCCGTGGCGACGCAGCGGCTGGCCCAGCCGCTCGCGATGGTGAATGCGCTCGGCGTAGCGCGAAACCTTGGCGCAGATCACGCCCGCGGTGTAGCTATTGTCGCGCGCGCCGACAACCCTGCCGATGGTATTGGCGTCGAGCACCTCGACCTCCAGCGCGCAGGTGCTGGGGCAATCATGCGGGCAGGTCGAATGGGCGTATAGAGGGTAGGTCGCGGCCGCCATGAGCAGCATTTTGCAAGATTGGCGTGACCAGCGCCAGCCCCGCAGATCGCGCTTTTTTAAATTACCTCACTGATGCTAGAATTGCCGTCTTTTTGCAATCCTGACAACCGGGGACACCGATGAGCGGCAAAGACACACGACATTTCAAAACGCGCGAAGTACGTGCCGGAGTCAAACCCGACCCGGTTACCGGCGCGATTCTGACGCCGATCTACCAGACCACGACCTATGTACAGGAATCGGTCGACAAGTACCTGGCAAAGGGCTATTCCTACAGCCGCTCAGGCAACCCGACCGTTACCGCGCTGGAAGCGCGCATTACCGCGCTCGAAGGCGGCGTCGGCAGCCTTTGTTTCGCCACCGGCATGGCCGCCACCAGTTGCACGATCATGGCGCTGGTGGGCAGCGGCCAGCACGCGATCCTGTCCGATGTCGTCTACGGCGGCACGCACCGTGTTGCCACCAAGGTACTGAACCGATGGGGTCTCGAGTGCAGCTTCGTCGACACGTCCAACCCGGCTAACGTCGAAAAAGCGATCCGCGAAAACACCCGGCTGATCTTTACCGAAACGCCGGCCAATCCGACGCTGAAGCTGACCGATATCGCCGCGATATCGGAAGTCGCACGCGCGCACGGCATACCGCATGTCGTCGACAACACCTTCCTGACGCCGTTTTACCAGCGTCCGCTGGAGCTCGGCGCCGATATCACGCTGCACAGCACCACCAAGTTCATGGAAGGCCACAACATCACCGTCGGCGGTTCGATCACCGCCGCGAACAAGGATCATATCGAGCAGATCATGTTCGTGCGCAACTGTCTCGGCAGCAACATGACGCCGATGGTTGCGTTCTATACCCTGCAGGGCATCAAGACCATGAGTACGCGGCTGGAGGCCCAGTCGGCCAACGCACTCAAGGTCGCGCGCTTTCTCGAGACTCATCCGAATGTCGATCGCGTCGCCTACCCGGGCCTCGAATCCTTTGCGCAGAAAGAACTCGCCGATCGCCAGGCCAGCGGCCACGGATCGATGCTGTGGTTCGAGGTTCACGGCGGCGTGCAGTCGGGCAAAAAACTGATGGATAACCTGAAACTCTGGAGCCTCGCGGAAAACCTGGGCTCGGTCGAATCGCTGGTTACGCACTCGGTCACGATGACCCACGCCGACATGCCGCGCGAGGAGCGCATGGCCGCCGGCATAACCGATGGCCTGGTGAGGCTGTCAACCGGCCTCGAATCTGCCGAAGACCTGATCGATGACCTGAAACAGGCGCTGGACGGTCTCTAAGCGACCGACAGCATGATTATTACCAGCATCGAAACTTTCGCCACGGAATACGTGGCGCTGGTGCGGATTCGTACCGACGACGGCGATGAGGGATGGGGGCAGGTATCGCCCTATAACTCCGACATTACCGCCGAGGTACTCCACCGCCAGGTTGCCTGCCACGTGCTCGGTATGGATGCGGACGATACCGACGCCGTGACCGCCACGGTGCTGGACCGGGAGCACAAGTTCCAGGGCACCTATCTCTACCGGGCGCTGTGCGGAGTCGACACCGCGCTGTGGGATATCCGTGGCAAGCGCGCCGGCAAGAGCGTGCAGCAGCTGCTCGGAGGCAATCGCAGCGAATTCCCGGTTTACGCGTCGAGCATGCAGCGCGACATCACGCCGCGGCAGGAAGCCGAACGCATGCTCGGATTGCGCGATCGTTTCGGCTATCACTCGTTCAAGTTCCGCATCGCGCGCGAGTGCGGGCATGACCTCGACCAGTGGCCTGGCCGCACCGAGGAAATCGTCAAAACCATGCGCGAGGCGCTGGGCGACGACATCACCCTTATGGTCGACGCCAACAGCGGTTATACCCCGAAAAAGGCGATCGAGGTCGGGCGGATGCTGGCCGACTACGGCGTCAGTCACTACGAGGAGCCCTGCCCCTACTGGGAACTCGACTGGACGCGCGAGGTCAGCGCGGCGCTCGAAATCGACGTCAGCGGCGGCGAACAGGACAATAACATGATCGTCTGGAAGCAGATGATCGATACCCATGCGGTCGATATCGTGCAGCCCGATATCTGCTACATGGGAGGCGTTACCCGTACGCTGCAGGTGGCGAATTACGCGCGGCAGGCCGGCATCCCCTGCACGCTGCATTCGGCCAACCTTAGCCTGGTGACGTTATTTTCGATACACTTCATGGCGGCTATCGAAAATGCCGGCAAGTATGTCGAGTTTTCGATCGAGGGCAGCGACTACTACCCGTGGCAGAACAATATCTTCAGTCCGGGATACGAAATCAGGGATGGTAATCTGTTATTGTCATCCAGACCGGGCTGGGGCATCGACATCGATCCCGAGTGGATAGCCCTCAGCCAGTATCGCGTCAGCTACCATGGCTCACGCTTCTAACCCTGATTACGGTGATCGACGATGGAAATTTATAATTCTGTTCTGGAACTGATCGGCAACACGCCAATACTGAAGCTCAAACAGTTCGATACCGGGCCCTGCGAGCTTTTCATCAAAATGGAATCCGAAAACCCGGGTGGTTCGATCAAGGACAGGATCGCGGTTTCGATGATCGAAGCGGCCGAGGCCGAGGGCAAGATACAGCCCGGCGGAACTATTATCGAGGCCACCGCCGGCAATACCGGGCTGGGTCTCGGCCTGGTCGCGGCGCAAAAGGGTTACAAGCTTATCCTGGTTATTCCCGACAAGATGAGCCCGGACAAGATTCGGCATATACGCGCGATGGGCGTAGACGTGCGGCTGACGCGCTCGGACGTGCAAAAGGGGCACCCCGAGTATTACCAGGATTACGCCAAGCGCCTGGCGTCGGAAATTCCGAACTCTTTTTTCATCGACCAGTTCTCGAATCCGAATAATCCGAAGACGCACCGCGTTGAGACCGGTCCCGAAATCCTGCGCCAGATGGGCGGCAGTCTCGATGCGATGGTAGTGGGCGTCGGTTCCAGCGGCACGGTCACCGGACTGGGGCAGTTCTTTCACGAACATGCGCCCGAATGCGAAATGATCGTCGCCGACCCCGAGGGCTCGATCCTCGCGGATACCATCAATACCGGCCATACGCCGCAGGCCGGTTCTTGGCTGGTCGAGGGGATAGGCGAAGATTTCCTGCCCCCGATTTGCGATATCAGCCTGGTCAAGAAAGCCTACGCGATCAGCGACCGGGAAGCGTTTCACACCCAGCGCGAACTGTTGAAAAAGGAGGGTATCATCGCCGGTTCGTCCACCGGTACGCTGCTGTCCGCGGCGCTCAGGTACTGCCGCGAGCAAACCACGCCGAAGCGCGTGCTGACCCTGGCCTGCGACACCGGCAACAAGTACCTGAACAAGTCCTTCAACGACTCATGGCTGGCCGACCAGGGCCTGCTGGAACGCGAGGACTACGGCGATTTACGCGACCTGATCGCGCGCCCGATGGACAGCGGCGACGTGGTGACCGTGACCTCGGAAGACAACCTGATCACAACCTACAAGCGCATGCGCATGTTCGACGTTTCGCAGCTGCCGGTCGTCGACGACGGCCATATCGTCGGGCTGATAGACGAGTCCGATATCCTGCTGGGCATTTACGAGGACAAGGACAGCTTTCAGATGAAGGTCGCGTCGGTCATGGTGACCAGCCTCGAAACGGTGCCGCCGACCGCCAGCATCGACGACATCGTTAATTTGTTCAAGGAAGACAAGGTTGCCATCATCGCCGACGACGATAACTTTTTTGGCCTGATTACCCAGATCGACCTGATCAATCACCTGCGCAAGACGATGCTTTAGTCGCGCCAGCGGCCCGGCCAGGAGCGTTCCTGCGGGTTGCAGACGAACGGTTAAGCGCCACGCCGCGCTTGCCGAGGACGATTTCACGAGCCGGGAATTGCTTTGCCGCGGGCCTGGGCCGCGGCGTGTTTCGGTCATTTTGACTTCCCGGTGAAAACATTATTTAATGCCGTGGCTACACCTGCTCGGTTATCGGATTCACCTACACCAACCAGAGACTTCCGTAATGGATATTCAGCGTCTGCTCACCAGCCTCAGCACCAGGATTATCGTCCAGTTCGGGGGCGTCATTGCCGCCGCGATCATACTGGTTGCGCTGAATTTCGACCTGCTCTACCCGTTTTACTTCGAAAATCAGCTTACCGGTGTCGGCATTACGATTAACAGCGCAATCATGGGCCTGTTGATAATCGGTCTCGGCAGCATTCTCTATAACCTGCTGCGCTACAGGCGCGAAGAAGCGGCCATCGCCCGCTTCGTCAACAACGTCGAAGCGCTCAAGGCCGACCTTATGGAAGGGATACCCGCCGATACCATCGTCGCCGGCCGCCATGCCACGATGCACTCGATCCAGAATTCCAATGGTGAGATCAACCATGGCGCGCTGGCTTCCATGTTGAATGCCGACGAGTCGACCCGCTTCGGATTGATTCGGTTCATCAACAATATCCTGATCCTGACCGGTGTGTTCGGAACCATCGTATCGCTGTCCATCGCGTTGCTCGGCGCCTCGGACCTGATCGACTCGGCGGATGCGAGCCTGGGCGGCATGGGGCTGGTTATTCAGGGCATGTCGACCGCGCTGTCGACGACGATTACCGCGATCGTCTCCTACGGCATATTCGGGTATTTTTATACCCGCCTGAACGACGTGCAGACTCACTTTCTCAGCGGTGTCGAGCACCTGACCTCGGTCTACCTGATGCCGAAGTACGTCAAGTCCAGCGACGATATCGTGCACAAGATGAGCGATTTGATCAAATCGGTCATCCATGCCACGCACAACCTGAAGATGACCCAGGAGGTTTATCACGACGCCGCGGTAACCCTGCAGCAGACAATTACCGCAAATCGTCAACAGATAGATAATCTGACCGACGAACTGGAGGGAATCAAGACAATCCTGCGCGAGGGTTTTCGCCTTCCGGCCGTGGAACGGGAGTCCTAGACGGTCATGGACACCAGCTTCCCACCGATCGGGGGTAGCCATGCCGGTATCGGCGGCGAGAACAGTTTCTGGCCTTCGTTTACCGATATCATGATGGTCATCACGATGATCTTCCTGATGGCGACAAGCCTGCTGGTGGTGCGTAACTGGCAACTGGTCGCCGAACTGCAGGAGAGTATTGCCGCCGAACGCATCGCCTCGCAAATGATCGAGTCAACTTCACAGGAAAACGCGACCCTGGAGGAGCGCCTCGCCAACGCCGAGCAAAGCAACTCGATACTGCGCCTGCGGCTGATGCGAAAGGACGAGGAGCTCGAGCTTGCCGAGCGCTCGCTGCGCGAACAGGAATCCAGCATCGCGTCGCTGGAGCTGCAAAACAGCGACCTCGAATCATCGCTGCAGCAAACTCGTGCGCAGCTCGACACCGCCAACCTCGAGATCGATGCCGCAAGCGCGCAGAACCAGGATCTGTCGCAGCAGATAGCGGCGCTGAATCAGCAGCTTGCCCGGCTCAAACTCGACAGCGAGCAAGCCCGCAGCCAACTGGACGCCGCCCAGGTGCAGATTGCCGAGCTGTCGGAATCGAGCGCGGCACAACAGCAAAGTATCAGCCGCCTGACGCAGGAGAAAACCCTGTTGAGCCAGGAAATCGAATCCTACAACCAGCAATTGCTGACGCTCAAGGGGGATTACGAAACCGTCAAGTCCAAGTACGAGGAATTGATCAAGCCGGCGCGCAGCGCACGTGGCAAATATATCGCCGAGGTCTATTACGTCAAAGGGCAGTCCGGCAACGTGATTCGTTATCGTCAACCCGGTGACGACGGTTACAGCCGGCTCAGCCTGGAGCAGGTCGAATCCCGGCTCGCGCGGCTGAAGCGCGAACACGGCAAGAATCTATACGTCAAGATCATCATCCCGAAAGACAGCGGACTGAGTTACAACGAGGCCTGGCAATTCATGCGCAGCCTGCTGGTCAAGTACGACTACTACTACCAGGAATAGCTTGATTATTTCTCGCAGAAGCGCGGAGACGTCGAGGCTGCAGAGAAAACATGTGGTTTTCCAGGCGGCAGGCCTGGTGTCAAAAATACTGGCCTCATAAACTCCGCGTGATCGTCGATCCCTGCGCCAGTGCGAGAAATTCGTCGCATCTAATTCAATCGTGGATTTTCCTGGAAGCAGGCTTGCTGCTACAATTCGGCCAACGTCCCCGTGGCACAACAGGATAGCGCGACGCCCTCCTAAGGCGTAGGTTGCCCGTTCGAATCGGGCCGGGGACACCACCCTTTCACCGCCTTGCACAGGCAGGCAATAACCCGGTCCGCGAAGATCGCTTTATGACGCAACTGGCCTACGAACAGAAAAAGCGGGACTTAATCCGGCAACTACAGCGCGATTCCGGCGCCATTCGTCTCGACAAGACGACCTCGAACCTGTTCAGGACCCGTGCCAAACCGGATGATAATAAAATCGACGTACGGACACTCAACCAGGTGCTCGCCGTGGATAGCGAAAACCAGACGGTCGAGGTCGAGGGCATGACCACCTATGAAAATCTCGCTGACGCCTGCCTCGCAAGGACCTGCATGCCGCTCGTCGTACCGCAGCTGAAATCGATTACGATCGGGGGCGCGGTTTCGGGGATCGGCATCGAATCGACCTCGTTCCGGCATGGATTGCCGCACGAGTCGGTGCTTGCCATGGACGTGTTGCTCGCCGACGGCGACGTGGTCACCTGCACTCCCGATAACGAGCACGCCGACCTGTTTTTCGGTATTCCGAACTCGTACGGAACGCTCGGCTACATATTGAAGCTCACCGCCAGGACCATGCCGGTAAAGCCCTATGTGGTGCTACAGCACCTGCGTCATACCGATATAGAAGAATACTTCGGCGCCGTCGGCGAGGCTTGCGCGAGCGACGTGGATTTTGTCGACGGGTCGGTATTCGACGGCGAGGAAATGTATCTGACGCTCGGCCGCTTCACCGATAGTGCTCCTTACACGAGCGATTATACCTGGCTCAAAATGTACTTCCGCTCGATCCGGGAACGCCGCGAGGATTACCTGGACCTGCGCGATTATCTGTGGCGCTGGGATACCGACTGGTTCTGGTGCTCGAAAAACCTGTTCGTGCAAAACCTGCCGATGCGACTGCTTCTCGGCAGGCGTCGACTCAACTCGGTTACCTATCAAAAGGTCATGCGCTGGAACAATCGGCTGGGGCTTACCGCCGCCATCAACCGGCTCATGGATCGCCACCCGGAAGGCGTGGTCCAGGACGTCGACATTCCGCTCGAAAACGCTGCCGAATTCCTGCGCTTTTTTCTCGACGAAATCGGCATCCGGCCAGTCTGGATATGCCCGATCGGAGGCCATGACCCCACTCGGAATTTCCCGCTCTATCCGCTGCACGGGTCCGGGCTTTTCATCAATTTCGGGTTCTGGGATATCGTGCCGAACCCGCAGAAACACGAGGCCGGCTATTTTAATCGCAAGATAGAGGCGAAAGTCAGCGAACTCGGCGGTGTCAAATCGCTCTACTCCGACGCCTACTACGACGAGGATGTATTCTGGAAACTTTACGCCGGGGATAAGTACTTCGCGCTCAAGCAGAAATACGATCCGCGCGGGCGCCTGCGCGACCTGTACCAGAAATGCGTACTCAGGAAATGACCTGGACAGCGTCGCTATTCCCGCCCCGACGGCGCGGGATTTTCGCAATACCCGGCCTTCAGGCGTCGGCCAGCTCGCGTTGCGCTTCGACCTTGCCGGCTTGACCGGCGTACAGGTGCGCGCGCGACCAGGGCAGCTGGTTGTTTCGGCTCTTGGCGAAAACAACCTGGAACAGCTGCAGTTCGCCGACCCTGAACGCCGCGATCGATCCGGCCAGGTA
>Ga0224497_10002605_pt1 | contig 10634 bp, 12 predicted proteins | sample SF_Jul11_sed_USG_4_FD_167970 | JGI IMG/M metagenome (GOLD analysis project Ga0224497, IMG submission 167970) | Sediment microbial communities from San Francisco Bay, California, United States - SF_Jul11_sed_USGS_13 | ecosystem: Environmental > Aquatic > Marine > Sediment | place: USA...
GCGCTCGATCTGCCGGTGGTTGCGACACTGCCGCTCCCCAACCACGCCTGGCAAGTGATGGCACACCCGGATGGCGAACGAGCGATCGCTATCAGCGACCATCGATTCCATCTCATCCAGGTTGAATCCGGTCGGCCGGCAATTGTCTCGCAAAGCGAGCCTTTCCCGCTATACTTGACATCATTTGCGATAAGTCCGGACGGGCGCTCAATTATTGCGACAGCTGCCGAAGAGCTCGCCTACTCGACAGCTGTTGAGCTACACCTATTCATACTCGAAGGTAATACGATTCGTCACGTTGTCCAGATCGGAATTGATCCTGCGGTGGGCGAGATTGATCAGCCCTTTGCGCCTCGCTTCAGTCCGGACGGTTCTCGTGCGCTAGTCTTGAATGGATTAGGTATTGCCGCGAGACCCCCTCTTGACGCTGTGTTGAACATCGACATGACACTCGAAACTCCCAGGGTGACTGAAGCGATCCCCAACGTCGCACAGGGGCTCGAGAGTGCCGCCTTTCATCCCAGTGGTAACTTTGCCGTAATCACCTGCATTGACGGGCCTTACATCGGGCATCTCGCGGTCGTCGACCTAACGGTGTCGCCGATGCAGCTCCTCTACTATCTTCCGATGGCATTCGTAGCCCAGGGAATCGAGTTCAGTCCTGATGGCAAAATGCTCTTCGTCCAGGCGAACATGGCACACCACATCGATGTGTATAGCGTTAATGGGATGAAGTTGGTTCGAAGTCCCTACGTAATCCACACGGGCGAAGGGCCGGCATCAATGGCACTGAGCCCGCTCTAAACTGGGTGACGACCGCTTTTGGCCGTAAGCAGCCCCTGGGCTGTTAAACTAGCGACTGGCTGCTACTGACCCGAAGCGGACTTTGGTGTGCAGTCAATGGATACGGGCGCTAAGTAACAGAGGAATAGCTCATGCGACGCGAATCTCGACGGTTTCGATTGACGGCGGTGCAATCACGGCACCTTAGCGAATTGACGAGACGTAGGTTTTTGAAGCTTGCCAGTGCCGCTGCATTGAGCGGCGTCATCCCTGCATGTTCGCGTGACAATAGCACATTGCCTTTAGATCCGATCGCGAAAGGTGAGCTGCATTACGCAACGTTAGTAGATGTCGCGCGACAGATTAAATCGCGCGAAATTTCGCCACTCGATCTCGTGCATTCAATGCTCAGTCGTATAGAGGCGGTAGACAGCAGTCTGAAAAGTTTCGCTACAGTCACGCCGGAACGAGCTTTGGCGGCAGCAGAAAAAGCCGAGCAGGAGATCGCATCTGGTAATTACCGCGGGCCGATGCACGGCATACCAATTGCTGTGAAAGACCTTTGTTATACGAAGGGTATCAGGACGATGGGTGGCCTAGCAGTCTTCAGGGACTTCACGCCTGACTTCGATGGGACAGCTGTCTCTCGTCTCAAAAGCGCTGGCGCCATACTACTTGGTAAGCTCAATCTAACCGAGGGTGCCATGGCGGGCTATCACCGTGACTTCGATGTACCGGTAAACCCATGGGATCCAACGTATTGGTCAGGCGCTTCATCAAGTGGCTCTGGCGTCGCGGTTGCCGCCGGACTTTGCTTTGCGGCTCTAGGCACAGATACGGGTGGCTCCATTCGTTTTCCATCAATGGCTAACGGCATTGTTGGCCTGAAGCCAACGTATGGCAGGGTCAGCCGGTATGGCGTTCACCCGCTGGGCGAAACATTGGATCACGTCGGCCCGATGACTCGCTCGGTTACTGATGCGGCGATTGTTTTAGAAGTCATTGCCGGACACGACATCAACGACCCGACGTCGCTCAAACATTCGGCTCCAGATATGTTGGAGCACCTAAATAACGGCGTCGTCGGCATGCGTATCGGATACGACCGGGCTTTCGCCAGCGAGGGCCTCAACGCGGGTCTGGTAACTGCAATCGAAGATGCGCTCAGCGTGTTGGAAAATCTGGGCGCAGCTATTGTCGATGTGAAAATGCCGGTCGATCCGGCGACCATCGGCGACACTTGGTTTGCAATATGTTCCCGCGAGGCATTCAACGCACACGCAAAGACATTCCCATCACGCGCCGACGAATACGGCACGCACTTTCGCGAGTTTCTTGAGATTGGCGCTTCCATCACTGACGACCAGTACGCGGCAGCGACCGAAGTGCGCAACGCGTTCAACGAACAATTCAATTCCGTACTGGGCTCTACCGACACAGTAATTTGCCCGGCAGGTGGATTCACGTTACCGCTGCCGCCAGAAATCATGTATGGCAGCACGGCCGACCTGCAACCACTTTTCGAAGGCGTGCAGATGCACTTCACAATTCCTGCGGACTTCGCTGGAACGCCAGCGCTCACGTTACCCTGCGGGTTTTCAGAGAATGGCATTCCTTACGCGATGCAATTACTTGGACCGCAGTTGTCGGAGGCGCGCCTGTGTCGAATCGGATATGCGTTTGAGAAGGCCACCGATTGGCATGATCGCCATCCTACCGTCTAGGTAAGATCGCCCCGCGACAGACCGCTATTGGCCGTAAGCAGCCCCTGGGCTGTTAAACTAGCGACTGACTGCTACTGACCCAAAGCAGCCGGTCAAGATCAGCATCGCTCAAGGACTTAATTGTGAATCCGGAATATCTCGTGTTACAGCTAGGTGACCCTTGAGTCTTTTCGAATTTATTGTAGGAATGATCTCGGTCATTTTTGCGTTATCAATTGCGCAACTCTTCATGGGTGTGGCTGATTTACTTCAGCAGGGCGTCCGGGTGCGGTTCTTCTTGCCCCACGGCCTTTGGATCATAAACCTGTTCTTACTCACGTTTCTTCATTGGTGGTCGCTTTGGACTTTCCGGGAGCTGTCCTGGAATTTCGGGATGTTCTTATACAGTCTGATCGGGCCGAGCCTAATGTTCTTCGCGTGCACGATGATAAGCCCAAGAAATACGACGACGATTGACGTCGACATTTCGGACCACTTTCTGGGTATCCGGAAGTGGTTCTTGTCAATCTTTGCCGTGCTCATGGTCTGTTTCACCTTTGATGGTCCACTGTTCGGAACGGAGCCATTTCTCAATGAACTTAGGGCCGTACAATTGTCGATTGTGGCTATATCGATATTGGGGGTCTTTTCGGCGAATCGTCGTTTTCACACAGCAGCTTCAGTGGGCGTTCTGCTAAGTCTATGCGTTGGTGTGTTCATTCGTTTCTTGCCGGGTCAGTAATTGAGCTGAAGACTACTGGCAACGCAATCTCACGGAAAATTGCTCGATTCAACAAGCACCCCGACCGGCCGCTTATGGCCGTTTGCTGCCTGTCAGAATCTCTGATTCTCGGCTGTTTGAATGGCCGCTTCGGGTCAAAGCAGTCATCTGGTATGTCAGTCGAGAAACCGGTCTATCGAACGACCGCTTAGCGCTTGAAAGCAGGCATTAGGCTAGTATGGGGCAAGAGGGCCGCTACTGACCCGAAGCGGACGTCAGGCGGCTGCAAAAAAATAATTTCTCGCCGCCGACATTGCATAGGAGAGGCGCTAGCAACAAGTCGCCAAGTTAATAATCAAATATAATTACCACCCCTAAGGAGATCCCGATGATTGGATATGTTGTTCTTGGTACCAATGACCTCGCTCGCGCCGCGTCGTTTTACGACGAACTGCTTGCGGAAATGGGCGTCACTCGTATGATGGACTTTGGCGAACGAGGCTATGCGTGGGCCGCGGCAATGGACAAACCGATGCTTTGCATAATGACGCCCTACGATGGTCAACCGGCAACGGTGGGTAATGGCGTGATGGCCGGTATTGCGGCCGATTCCCGCGACCAAGTCGATCGTATCTATAAGAAGGCGATTGAACTCGGCGCCGACGACGAAGGCCCTCCTGGCTTGCGCGCGGAAGGTGGCGACGGCTTCTACGCGGCGTACTTCCGTGACTTGGATGGCAACAAACTCGACGTGTTCAGCTATAGCTGAGATATTGCGCATCCCCACTTGTCGGGATGCCTACCTTTATCCGCTACCGTTGAAGAAGCCGCTCGACTGAATGACCAAGGAGCGACCGCTTCTGGCCGTTTGCTGCCTGTCAGAGTCTCTGATTTGTCGCTGTCTGAATGACAGCTCTTGGTGAAAGCAGTCATTCATAATCTGGCTTTCGGAATATTCCTGACGAACGTCCGCTATACGCCCGGATGCAGCCGTTGAGCTAGAATAAGGGCTAGGGGCCGCTAGTGACCCTTAGCGGCCGTTCGCCGTTCCGATACAACTGCGTAGTAATAGTCGACTCGAGAAATAGATGAAAAAGATCGACGTTGGGCAAATGCTTACATTGCTCGCAAATTTCGGCGTAATTGTCGGACTCTTGTTGCTGGTTTATGAGCTGAATCAAGCTCGCGAATTCGCGAAAATCGAGTTTCTGAGCAGCAATCGGCTAGCGTTCCAGGAAATCGAAAGGGACATGATGAACCCTGACATAGCCGCAGTCTGGGTCAAGGCCGCCGTCGATCCTGACTCGATGTCCAACTCAGAAGTCCGGGTCATGGATGCATTCCTAATCAACATATACAACCATTGGCAACAGCAGTGGGTTCTTGAGCAGGAAGGTTTCTTGAAGTCTGGCGAGTCGCAAGCTGTCTTGATGACTGATGTTCCATTTTATCTTGGCAGCACTTTTGCCCAAGTATGGTGGGAGGCTCTAAAATCCACCCATGATCGGCCAGGAACACTGGAATTCGATGCCCTTATTGACAAGGCGTTGGCTGATACAGACCCGTCGGCAAATCGGCAGTACATGGAGCGTATTCAGCAACGTGTCCGAGAGCGGGTTTCCGGTGGCGAGGAGTAATGTAACGACCGCTACTGGCCGTAAGCTGCCTGCGAGAATCTCAGATTTTCGGCTGTATGAATGACTGCTTTGGGTGAAAGCTGACACTCAGGCAGGGGGCGCCGAAACCGTGCTTCCGAATGACCGCTTTACCCCCGAAAGCCGCCATTCAGCTAGTATTGGCTTGAAGGGCCGCTACTGACCCAAAGGAGCCACACGATTGGGTCCGCTGCTTGAATATCTTTAAAGAGAAAGGAACAGTTATGTTGGCCAGCCACACATATTTGACAGGAGCCTTGTTGATCTTAGTCACGTTCGGGACAATTGCGGAGACGGTCGCGGAAGATTCGCAAATCCAATCAGAATGGGGGCCACACGACGAAAGAGGCGCCGCAAATAGAATCACACCAGAGAAAGTCATTGAAGCATCGCGATTGATTACGGAGGGTCGAATATACGAGCTTGGCCGTGATTACGAGGCTGGGATGCCAGTATTTCCAGGTCGTCACTACAGTCTCACAATTCCCGGCGCTCCGACCGGCGGTCCATTCGGCAAGAACCAACTTATATATCACGATGAGATGATTAGTGGCCAGATTGGACAGGTCGGCACTCAATTTGACGGGCTAGGGCATATTGGTACTCGCGTAAATGGCGAGGACGTCTTTTACAATGGCTTCAAACGCAGCGACTTCGGCACCGCTGCTGGTTTGGAGAGACTTGGCGTTGAGAAGGCGGGAGTGTTTATTACTCGCGGTGTACTCATTGACGTGGCGAGATACAAGGAGTTGGACCGTCTTCCCGTAGGGACCGTAATTACCGCGGACGACCTTCAAGGAGCATTGCGGTATCAATCTGTGGAATTAACCGAAGGCGATGTCGTATTGATTCACACTGGGCACGGCCAACTTTGGATGGTTGACAACGATGAATACAATCGGGGTGAGCCGGGCATCGGAATGGGTGCTGCGCTCTGGCTGGCGGAGAAAAATGTTGTGATGACAGCTGCGGACTCTTGGTCCGTCGAGGTGATTCCTTCAGAAGATCCCGAGACGGCTTTCCCGGTACATCAAGAACTCATCGCGAGGCGAGGAATCTACAATCTTGAGAATCTCGACCTCTCGGAATTGGCGAGGGATCAGGTCTATGAGTTCGCTTTTATGTTTGCGCCGGTTAAGTTTAAAGGTGCCACTGGTTCCCCGGGAAACCCGATAGCAATCAAATGATGAAGCGGCTGCTTCTGGCCGTTAGCCGCCCTGGTTGCCGGATGATTTCGGGCGATTTGAATGACTGCTACCGGTGAAAGCTGACATACGGCTCTACCAATAGTCCGCTTACCGCTCCGAAGCTGCCGTTCGCCTGCTAGACTGCTAGAAGGCCGCTAGTGACCCAAAGCCGACATTTTGAAAGCGTGAGCTAGACTGAGCTGTGGGGCGGATCTTGACCCCAAGTCGCCGTTGGCCGTCAGCTAGATATATGAATTATATGCTGCACTATTGCAAGATAGCCATTAGTTAAGTCCCATTGGAGGACTGAGTTTGGCGACGCAATGATCGCAACCCGCATCACTTTCGGTTTGCAGGCTCTCTGTGCGGCGCTCTTACTAGTCGGACTCTTAGTTGCTGCATTCATGTCTGATCGCGAAGCTGCCGGAATGATTATCGCCCTGCAGATAGCGCTGCCGCTTGTGGTTGTTTTGCCGCTAAGTGCGATAAGTTCCATTATCGTACTGAAAAACGGTCAAAAAAGAGATCGCATACGGCTTGGCATCTGGTATGCGCTGATCGTCGTCATTATCTGCTTGTTCGTTTTCTTGGATGTACTAAATGAGCGAGCATCCGCGATTATCTCAATGCCCGTCGCGGCTGCTGCGTTGATCGCTACCGTGGTGTGGCTGTTGAAAAGTAGGTGAAGTGTATGAACCATCTTGATGCCTTACGTCCTAATTCAGCGGCCGTAAGCGTAATATAGGTACGTTATGCGACACTTTTGTCCACTAGTATCTAGTTAGGCACCACAAGGATCCATGGAGCCATCGGAATCGTGGGTTACGTACTGGTGGGCAGTTATTCCTGTCGCGGCGCTCATTTATTTTGCCTACGCGATACTAACAAGAGAAGCGTCCCGACCGTCTCAAGCCGCTCTTGCCAGCTTGGCTCTTGGCGTGGCGGGACTGTTCTTCTGCCCCGTGGCCCCGTTCGCTATATTTCTTGGCCGCAAAGTCTTGGCACTCGAACCACGAGACGCGACTGTTACTATCATGTCACGAATTGGGGTTGTGCTAGGCATTATCGGCACTCTGTTTCTCACCTTTGTAGTTCTGATCGCAAGCTTCTACTTTTACGCTTGGCTTACAGGGCAATATCCGTAAGACCAGGGGAGGTCTTGAGGAATAAGACGATGGCGCCTAATAAGCGACTGGGAACAACTATCGACTATGCTGTATTGCGTCAAGGCGCGAAGTAAAGGAGGTCGGACCCTGACGTGAAGAAGGTACTGGTCGCGTGGGGAATCTGGCTCGCCTGGATAGTACTAACTTTCCAGTTTGCACAGTGGATACCCTATACCTTGTTCGGAATTCTGCTCATCGGTGTACCGATTATCTTTTGTGTGCTGATTTTTCTCGGCCAACAGAAGTTGCGACTGTGGGCGAATATTCTCCTTCTAATCGTGCAGGGAGCTGCAGCTTTACCGTTGACGATGTACGTGGCGCTAATATTTGGTACATACAGTCCCCGGCATTACGATTGCGGCCTTCCTTTCCTGGAGTCGGAGATTCCGAGCAGCACAATTGCCGCAGTTGATAACGTGACTTTGACCGATGCTTGCCCGATTCCCGTCGCGAGCGAACTGGAATTCGTGAGAGAGTATGGTGCCATCCGGATGAAATTGCGCACGATCTCGCGAGCGGACTCTAAGTATGACTCAGTGCAGATAGCGGCCCAAACGGCTGACGGTCAGCCTCTCAAGATCAGCGGTTCCAGAGTGCAGGAGTATGGTGACTACAGCGGGCCGCTTCTGTTGGGCCAGAAGCCGGTAGTATTGAATCTTGGTTGGGGCGAGAGTCCTGGAACGTTTTTGATCGATGTCATACAACAGAATGGAGATGTCATTGAGCGGCTCGAATTCGAATATGTCCGCCGTCGATGCACTTGCCTCAGTTACGGAATTTGAGTGTCGGCTTCTGGCCGAAAGCAGACCTCACAATTGGCGGATATCGTGCAGCCTGAACGACCGCTACTGACCCAAAGCGGACGCCGCACGGTCGTATATAATTTCTTCAGATCGGCTGCGAAATAGCAAAAACCGCCGTAGCTACCAGATAGCTTAGGGGAAAACGATGATTAGACGTTCAGTAGTATTACTTTCTGCATTTTCAGTGATCGGTGGATGCCGAGTTGATGTGTCAACTGAGGCCGACACCGAGTCATCACTGAAGCTTTACGTATTCGACTGCGGGATGTTGCGATTTGCCAGCATTGAAAGCTTCTCTGTATCCGATGACGAGACTGATATTCGTGACTTGATCGTGCCGTGCTACGTCGTGGAACACGAAAAGGGGCGGCTGCTGTGGGATGGAGGATTGCCGTCAAAGACAGCAGAAGTCGATGGCTGGCAAGGCGAAGGTATGTTGTCTCGACTTGACAGAACATTGAGCGAGCAACTGCCAGAAATTGGTCTAGACATGAATTCCTTCGATTATGCAGCGTATTCCCATATGCACTTCGATCACGTAGGGGTTGCTAATGAAGTAAAAGGGGCAACTCTAATCATTCAGAAAAAAGAGTATGACGCGGCATTCGCAGACGAGGTGACGGTGCCGGGTTTCGACCCAAGTCTCTACAACAATCTGAAAGATGCGGAGCGGATACTTATTGAGGGCGATCACGATGTGTTCGGGGACAGTCTTGTACGAATTATTTCAGCTCCTGGCCACACCCCTGGGCACCAGGTTCTGTTCATCGATCTCGAGAACAGCGGTCCGATCGTGCTTTCCGGGGACCTCTACCACTTTGCCATCAGTCGCCAGGATAGGCGTGTTCCGGTTTTTAATGTTGATAGAGATATGACCCTGGCGTCGATGGATCGTGTTGAGGCTCTAGTCGTAGAGACCGGCGCAACATTCTGGATAGAACACGAGCTCGCGTTTTTCGAGCAATTGAAGATAGCACCGGCATACTATGACTGAGACAAGGCGGCGCAACATCGGCTTGTGGCCGATAGCCGACCTGAAAACAGGGCGATTCAGAGTCTCTTGAATGCCCGCTATCGGTGAGAGCTGTCATTCATTCCGGGGTCGCCGGAGTCCGTGCGGGAGACCGTCCGGTGACCACTCGAAAGCCGCCGTTGAGCTAGAATTGGGCTGAAGGGCTGCTACTGACCCTCCTCGGACCTTCGCCCGATCAGTGATTATGTAAAAGTACGTATTTCCTCGAAGCATGCCCGTCGCCGTAGCCGAGTCGGAGTTAATTGGACATAGAGCCAGCCCCGCCCTCGTGGCGGGGTTTTCTTTGAACCCTTTACTCGCGTTATTCCACTTTCAGCCAATCAAGTTCCTTAACAGCCTGAGCCATCGCGGGGTCTGTTTTGATCCAGCTTTCGGGAATAAAGACGGTGCCGCCACTGCTTGACTTACGCAGGAACTCGAGACGGTTCTTAGCATCCTGCTCGGGGTCGCCGGTTGAGGCTAACAAGGGCGTTTTGCAAACGCTCATGATGAAATCCTCCTATCTCAGAGGGTGAACATTTTTGTTCTTGGAGTTGTCCGGAGCGGCCTCAGGCAGTTTCTGGCCCTGATCTGCCAACCTGGAATCCGTCGAATAACAAAGACGCTTCCACTCTAAGTACTTAACCCAGAATCTACGTTCTCGTATGCGCGGGTGCATATTGTTTGCCGTGTCGTCATTCATGGTCTTGCCTCCTAATTAGGAAGCCAACGTCGATATGGAGTACCCGCTTCGTTGCCGGGACGGCCACATCCCCCTTTCGGGGCAACCACCTTGCCCGGGTGGGCAGGTTGGCGGAGCGTTAGCTCACTCTTGATGTACGGCCAAATTATACTGCCATTGATGGCTGCTTTACACCCGAAAGCAGTCACTCGGTTAGAATGGCTGAAAAGAGCCGCTAATGACCCGTTGCGGAACATCTGAGTACTTCACTGTCAGTGCAGCCAATAAGCCACTTATGCCGGTAGTAAGACCAAATGTGCAGAGCTTTGCGTCCCTCTCAATGGCGTTCTCCATTTGCTCTGCAGTGCTTTCACTATTCTTCTACTTTGGCGCCAGCAAGCCTTTTATTGTCCTTACAAGCGCGGTGCCGATAAGCATTATTGCTGGATTCATCGCAATAGTAGCTATTGCATACGAATCGCTTAGAAAGGGTTCCATTTCAGTCAGGTGCTTAGGGGCATTTGCTCTTGCAGTAGCCGCGTATGCGTTTGGCGAATTCGTGATTCGCGATTACGCTAGTAGCTACTCTATTTTGCAGTAGCTTCGTTCAGACGCAACTTCTCCTCCTGGCCGCCAGGCGACAGTCGCCAAGTCTGGGCTATAATTTCTGCTACTGACCCTTACCGGACGCTGATCCTGACGCAGTCCGCAGGATCCGAGCATCGACAAGGTAATTGCTCCACCAATATTCGCCATCTCGAGTTGGAGGAAAATAAGAATGAGCTACATTGACGGATTCGTAATAGCCGTGCCGACGGCGAACAAGCAGAAATTCATCGAACACGCCGGATTGGTCGACACTATCTTCACCGATCTCGGCGCTACGCGTATTGTCGAATGCTGGGCTGATGATGTGCCGGAA
>Ga0224497_10002607_pt1 | contig 10629 bp, 11 predicted proteins | sample SF_Jul11_sed_USG_4_FD_167970 | JGI IMG/M metagenome (GOLD analysis project Ga0224497, IMG submission 167970) | Sediment microbial communities from San Francisco Bay, California, United States - SF_Jul11_sed_USGS_13 | ecosystem: Environmental > Aquatic > Marine > Sediment | place: USA...
GCCAGACATCTGCTTCGATACCGCCGTATACGTTATCGCGGACGATGCGCCCCTCGTCGTCATGGGCGTGATCGTCGTCTGAATGATTCGCGGCAGCACGAAACGTGGCAACCTCGATAATCTCGCGGCCAAAGCGAACGTGCGCCAAGCGAAACCGCCGGCCGATCAGGCGGCAATTTCCGAACAGCGCCCTGACCTCCTCTGGCGTCGCGTCTGTGGCAACGTCAAAGTCCTTCGGGTGTAGTTCGAGCATAGCGTCTCGCACACAGCCGCCGACCAGAAATGCCTGGTAGCCAGCCTTGTTCAGCCGATACAAGACCTTCAGCGCGCTCTTGGAAATCTCGTTTCGCGAGACATTATGGGCTGCGCGGGGAATGATCTTGGGGGCTGTATGCTTCGGAGTCCCGCTGTTTTTCAAATGATTACTGCTTAAGGAATGTACATGCGGCCGTATGATAGCAGCCCGCGCAGGGCACAGCAGGCCTAAAGAAGGCAGATAATTGCGCCACGCGGGGCTTGAGACTCTGGATTACGACCGTATAATAGCGACCCCGCCCATGCGGGAATGAATACTCCGCTCCCTTCGTCTAGTGGTTCAGGACGCTGCCCTCTCACGGCGGTAACAGGGGTTCGAATCCCCTAGGGAGTACCAGACAATTAAAAGAGGCCCTTGTGGCCTCTTTTTGTTTGTGCGGACACCCTATGTACATCCCGGAATTGACGAATTTTCTCAATCTGCCAGAATTACTGAGTCGATAAAGGCAAATCTGGCCAAAGCCAGAGACGCAATGCCACGGGTCCTCGCCTCCTCCGAGAAGCAATAGATGACTCCTCGAAGGACCCCAAGATCGCCGGGCTGCCGAAACCGATTCGGGTCTGATGGGAGGCTTTCATGCGTAATAGACAATTTACAAATACGACAGCTTGCAGGGCGTACCTGATTGCTGTCGCGATGCTGTTGGTGTCCGGTTGTGCGGCAACCATTGAATTGGCTTCGCCAGAGGAAGACGTGGCGGCAAAACTCTTTGCTGCACCGGAGGGAAAAGCCAATTTATACGTAACCAGGAAGGATCAATTCACTGGTTCTGCTGTCTTGTTTCAGGTAGTCGTAGATGGCCGGGTCGAAGGCGGACTCGCGCCCGGCACTTATCGTATGATAACCGTGGAACCTGGGCGGCATATTGTGAGTGTGACGACAGCGGAGAACCAGTCGACCCAGAAAATCGATGCGGTGGCTGGAAAATGCTATTTCTTTGAGGTCAAGCCAAAGATAGGCATGATCGCTGCTCGGGTAGAAGTTATACCGTTGAGCGAACCAGATGGGCAAAAAGCGGTTGCGCAAAACTCTCTAGCCGAAGGCTTCCAATTCGATACTGGATAGAGAAGTATCGGTACGTTTGAATGACCGCTCTTGAAGAAAGCGGTCGTTGGGCTCCTGCGCTGTGTGGACGCTGTATAAAATTTGGGTCCCTGGCCACAACTACTGCTTGTCGCCTCCGGGTCTGGGGCGCCGCATACGCAGGAGCAAAAACTATTCTACGCTTGCCGTCGTCGATCGGCAATGGCCATAAGCAGCCACCACCTACTTGAATACTGAGAGGCTGACAATGACCCAAAGCGGCAATCTGATTATTGCGTATCCGCCCTCGAGCCTTAGCGGCCGTTTAATTCGGCGGCGATCGCCGTTGCGATATCGTTAATCTCGTCCACGGTACTTTCGGCGAGCGCCTGGCCAGCAGCCGCTATGCGAATCCGAAATAGCACGTTGCGTCGAATATCGTTCCAGGAGTCGGACTCGGCTGGCTCTGACAAAATACGGTCTTCCGGAAGCGAGAACGCCGGTCCCAGGCGTTCGTACGCAATCGCAGTCCCTCGGTTCAGGGTCGCGGTCACCTGCATGGTTTCGAGTGGCGGCAAAGCGGAAATCCCTGCACGCATGACAAATGGAACAAAAACATTATCGATGAGCGCACGGTTATTATTATCCGTGATCCGTTCATTGCGTTCCATGGTCGCGAAAAAACGAACAATCCTGTTGCGTAATTCGTGATTTCTGATCAGTTGCAGATGCCCGCTACTGACCATCTGATCGTATGTCGCACTGCTCAAACTTACGGTGCGCCTGCTAACCAACATCGACAATGATGAATAGATTTCCGTCCGTTTCGTCCCCGGATCCGAAGTAGACAGAGCCGCGTATGCTCTAGCAGCTGTGTCGATCTTCTCTTTCTCGAACTCGATCTGAAGATCAGCTTGGTGCCGAATTCCTTCAATGTCGCGAGCCAGCAGTTCCAGGTACACACTTTCGGTTTTTCGATCATGCGAATCACTGATCCATCCGTCGACAGCGAGTGCGACGAGGACCCCAGCTATCACCAGGATTAGCTCAGCAACGAAGAAACCGAGTCGTCTATTGAGCAGGCTGTTGGTCAGCCGGCCAAGTAAGGTGATTTGTCCTGCTCCGTTCGGCGCTTGTTTATCGATCAAAAGTCCGCATCCAGTACACTTGGGCGTAAGACTTTATACCGTAACAGATACACGATCGACTATTTCTGCGCGGCCGCTTCGGTTGCGACCTTCCCCGTGAAATTCCAGCTAAGCAGGAACAATACGAGAAAAACGAGGTCTACCCACGCCCAGGGAACCCACATTGCAGGAACACCGGTTGTCGCCATGTAGTAAAAAACGATACCGCTGTAGCCGGTTTTTAACGCAACGCCGTACAACATGATGAAACGATTGGCGATCGGATCGCGAGCAACACGATAGAACATTGCCGCGAAAATCATCAGAAGAATCGCCGGAAACTGAACGTAAGCCATATGGTTTGGTGGTGCGACTTCAAAGATCTGAAAAGCCAGGCCCGGCCAAAACAGAAACAGGAAACCCAGCACACCATCATAAATTGCGGCAATGATGAAAAGAAATTTGACCATACTGATATTCATAACTCTCACCCACTCGACTTTTTGTGTTTCGTCGCCTATGCAGCCTGTCTTTGGTGGAATCCCTGGTGACGCATATTTGTGAATTTTTCGCTGTAAAGTTGTTCCACCAGCCAGCGAAAACGACCTTCAAGATACTCATTGCTCATATGCAAAGGATGGTAATTCACATCGAATAATGTGCTGAGCTCCCATGCATCCGGCTTGATTATCCGGTCTTCGCGAAGCAACCGGTCATAAAGCGGCGTACCCGGAAACGCCGTCATAATTGTGATCTGGACATCGTAAAGATTGCTGTCTTCGACGAATTTCCGGACCTCCTCAAAGCAGTCCGGACCCTGGTTGTCCATTCCCAGCACGAAGCAACCGTTCACGGTAATACCGTGACTCTGGATCCTGTCGATCGAAGACATGTACTTGTCGAACTGTTTTGCTTTCCAGTCAGACTTGGTCTCGATTCCGGCCAGGCCCTCTCTGGAAGCACTCTCGAAGCCGATCAAGACCTGGGCACACCCCGCATCATGCATAAGGCTCAGCAATTCATCATCCTCCGCGACCGAAATGTCGGTTTCGGTGAACCAACGAACATTTTCCTTTGCGATAGCCTGCATCAGCGCTTTGCCATGGCGCTTGTTGACGAATGTATTGTCGTCGGCGAACTCTATGAATGGCTCAGGTTGCTGACTCTTGATATGCCGGATTTCGGCAATCACTCTATCCACGGGCTTCACTCGGTACTGCGGGCACAAGCGAATCGATGCAGCGCAGAACTCACAGCTAAACGGGCAACCGCGGGCCGTCTGGACGGTCAGTCGGTTGTAGAGGTCCTGATTCAGCAGCTCATACCTTGGGACTGGGCTATCTGCCAGATCGAATGGCCGGTCTCTCGAGTCATAGACGCGCTGCAGATTTTTGTTCTTCAGATCCGTTATTAGTGCCGGCCATGACGGCTCTCCTTCGCCAATGACAATCGAATCGGCATGTTCGAGTGCTTCACCCGGCAGCGCCGTAATATGCAGCCCACCCATGAGTACGATCGTTCCTGAGGCCCGGTAGCGGTCTGCAAGTTCATAGGCCTCGCGAATCTGTGCAGTAAAGGACGAGATCGCAACCGCATCAAACTCAGCGGGCAAATCATCGATCGCCGTAAGATCCGGTATGTCGATGTATTCGACGTCAATGTCATTCGGCGTCATTCCTGCGAGCGTTAGCAGTCCGAGACTTGGCAGCGAGGCGATTACCCGGCTGCGATCGACGAAGCCTGGCAGAGTGAATCCAAGCTCCGTTAACTCTTTGTTGTGCGCGCGGGTAGCGCTCATCGCGATGAGACCGAGTTTCATGAGATCACCATTTTCTGTAGCACCAGGACAATTGTGATCGCGACGCAAATGACGGGTAGTGCAAAAGCGTGTCGAAAAAAGGCTTTCCACGCCGTCAGGAAACAGATCGTGGGCATGAGGGCGGCACCAGCAATCAAACTAAGCGATGCGGTCAGCGGATAATCGGGTTGTATGCTGCCACTGGAAAGGGCAAGCGAGAACAGGACGTTGATGATGCCGAGGCCGAAGAAAGCGATATGGCCGAGCCGCAGCAATCTACGGCGAAAAGCCCCGTATCCGCCCGCGAAATCAGCCTGGTGAAAAAAGAGGCCGATAACGCTGCCGGAAATTAGACCAAAAAACATGCCGGCCCATCCGGCGAACATGTTCCACTGAGCCATAAGCGGCGCCCATTACTTCGGGGATCTTAATGGTGCGCGCAAGAAACGTAAGAACGAATCCGCATTAATACCTAATCTGAAACGGCGCCCCCATCAGCTTCTATTGCGTGATCTTATTTTGCGTCGCGTATGCTTGTCTGGACGTCCTTCTGTCTTCGGCATCAGCATTCGATCTTGTCGCAGAGCCTTGGCTTGGAGGTCCCGCCGATAAACCGTTTCCTCGTCCTCGAGATAACAGTTGCGCGCTTCCGCTGCCGGACCACGCCGGTTCGGAATACCAGTAACCTGGAGCGAAAACGGCAATCGCTCGCGGATCAGGTCAATCTGGTCTCCACATTTGATACGACTGCCCGGCGTTGTGCGTTCGCCGTTGAGCTTCACGTGCCCTCCCGAGACCGCCGCTGTCGCCAGGCTTCGCGTCTTGAAAAATCGGCAATAGAAAAGCCAGCGATCAATGCGCAATGTTTCCGAAGGCGCAGACATAAAGTCTAGACCACCTGACCGGCGGCTTGCGCGGACGCCCATGCCCACTGGAAATTGAAGCCTCCCAATTGCCCGGTTACGTCGACAACCTCACCAATAAAGTACAAGCCGTCGTGCTGTTTGCTCTCCATGGTTTTCGATGACAGCGCATTAGTATCCACGCCGCCCATCGTCACTTCCGCTGTTCGGTACCCTTCTGTGCCAGATGGTTTCAGGACCCAGCAGTGCAAGACGCCCGCCAGTCGTTGCAACGCCGCGTCGCTAATCTCACCCAGCGGCCTTTCGGCCAGCTCGCGCCAAAGTAATACCTGAAGTTCGAGAACCAGCGCACGCGGCAGGTAATCCGCCAGTACCGTTCGCAGTAGCGATTTTGCCTGGCTCGACTTGGCGGCGAGCAAGAATTGTGCTCCATCGTGCTCCGGCAACAGGTCGAGCTGTATCTCATCACCGGTTTTCCAGCAACTCGACAACTGAAGTATCGCCGGACCACTGAGGCCACGATGTGTGAATAGAACATCATCGGTAAATGATTGCTTCCCGGTGCTTGCCGTCGCTCGCACGCTCACACCCGACAAACGTGACGTGAGCTCGAGAATTGCACCGCTGAACGTGAACGGAACCAACGCTGCGCGTGTTTCCAAAACGTCTATCCCGAATTGTCGCGCCAATCGATAACCGAAGCCGGATGCACCCATTTTCGGTATGGACAGGCCTCCGGTGGCAACAACCAGCGAAGTTGCTTCGAACTCACCCTTGTCGCAACTCACAACATAACTGCTCGTGCGTTCGACGGATGAGATCTTGCAGCTGGTCAGGATTCGTACGCCGACCTCCTCACATTCTGCTGTGAGCATGTTGAGAATGTCTTTCGACGACTCATCACAAAACAGTTGACCTTCGCTTTTGTCGTGATACGCGATGTTGTGCTTGTCGATGTACTCGAGAAAATGTGCAGGCGAAAATTGACTTAGAGCGGAAATGCAAAAGCTGGGGTTTGCCGACACGAAGTTCGCCGGCGTGCAATTCAGATTCGTAAAATTGCAACGCCCACCACCCGACATCAGAATTTTCTTGCCAATCTTATTAGAACCTTCGAGCACGACAACTCGGCGGCCGCGCTTGCCAGCGACGATGGCGCACATCAACCCGGCGGCGCCACCGCCAAGAACTATGACGTCAACGCTGTTCAGATCAGCGACATCACAGCGGCTACTAACGACCAGACGAGAAGCACGGCGGTTGCAAACACCCCGATCGTAAAACCATTGGAACGACTGGCGGGATCTTTCAAGTACGCTGCGCGATAAACAAACCGGCCAATAACAAAGAAGATACCAATACCAGCGCCCCAAAGAGGGTTAACCAAGTGCGCGTATATCCAGAGAGCCGGCACAAACACGATTAGTTGCTCCATGGTGTTCTGCTGAACCCGAAACATGCGATCGAACTCGGGATGCCCGGTCGTCGCCGGCGCTTTTACGCCATGTTTGATCCGCATCGAGCCGACCTGAATAGAAAACAGCATGAATTGCATAAGAGCCAGCAACGTTACTATCGCAGTGTATTCAATGTATTCCATCTCGAAAGTCCTTTCATTTTCAGTTATTTGTGAATATGCGGTGACATTTAGACGCCGGTCATTAAGATGATCGATGAGATGATTACACCGCCTGACAATAACGCTGAACCGACCCTCCTCGGCCGCATCCTGGGCCCCAAGAAACACGAGTACGTGGCAGTTGCCTGGTCGTTCGCTTATTTCTCCTGTGTTCTCTCGTCGTATTACATCCTTCGGCCAGTTCGCGAGCAGTTGGCAGTCGGCAGCGGGCCGAATACGATTCCGTGGCTGTTCTTTGGCACCTTTATTACGATGATGATCGCGACGCCGATTTTCGGTTGGGTCGCGTCGCGATATCCACGCCGCCAGTTTCTGCCCTGGGTCTATTTGTTCTTTATCAGCAACATCTTAATCTTTTGGGCTGTCTTTTCCATCTCTATCGACAACGACTCGGGCCATGTATGGCTCGGACGCGTGTTTTTTGTCTGGCTCAGTGTCTTCAATCTGTACGTCGTGTCCGTGTTCTGGAGCTTCATGGCGGACATCTACACGCGCGAGCAAGGTCGACGGCTGTTCGGCATCATCACCGCCGGCGGCAGCATTGGCGCCCTCATCGGCGGAATTGCCACGAGTATTCTGGTCGTGAAAATCGGTTTTCAGAACCTGCTTCCTATGGCAGCCGGGCTACTGCTGATCGCAGTTTTTTGCATCACTCGATTACGGCAATGGGTGGAACAAAGCCATGTTGACGACGTAACCGAAACCGCGGCAAGCCAAAAGCCCCTGGGTGGAAATCCCTTTAGCGGCATTACGCACGTATTCTCGTCAAAGTACTTCGGCGGCATTGCGACTTCATCGATCATTGCCAGTTTATTGGGTACGGCGCTTTACATGTTCATGGCGCAAATGGTTGCAGATTCCATACCTAGCGCTGACGAACAGACCAGATTTTTCTCAAACATCAACATTGCGACTAACGTACTGGCCCTTGTCGGCCAGTCGCTTGTCGTCAGGCATTTGGTGCACCGATTCAACATCGGCGTGTCCATGTCGTTATTGCCTATCGCTTCTATTGCAGGCTTCATATTTCTCGCGATCGAGCCAACACTAGCGATTGTCGCAATTATAACCGTGATCAGGCGAGGGCTGGGCTTCGGCTTCAGCAAGCCAACAACCGACATGCTTTATTCGGTCGTTACACCGGAAGAAAAATACAAATCGAAGAACTTCATCGATACGGCTGTCTATCGCTTTGGGGATCTGGTCGGAACCTGGTCAGTAAAAGGTCTCATCGCAGTGGGATTATCTACTCCGCTAATATCTGTCGCGATGTTGCCTTTCGCAGCAGTCTGGGGCGCCATTGCGTTGTGGCTGGGCCGTGACTATCGTCGCCAGGCCAAGCAGCTCAAAGAAAAAGGCATCGAGTGATCCACGACGAGAGGTTTTCACCAACATGAAGAACGCAACTCTACTGCGGCGCCTTGGCGCTATCGTGTACGACTCGCTGCTAGTGCTGGCACTGTTGTTTCTTGTCACAATACCGTTCATCGCAATACGTGGCGGCCAACCCGTCGAAGCTGGCGACAGCCTGCTCTATCGCCTGTGTCTTGCCGCCATTATTTTTGTTTTCTTCACGGGGTTCTGGAGCCGCTCAGGTCGAACACTGGGCATGCAGTCCTGGGGGCTGCGCGTCGAAACCCCGTCTGGCGAAATTCCGACATTCACGGTGGCTGGCATTCGTTTCTTTGCGGCGATGCTTTCGTGGCTACCCGCAGGTCTCGGTTTCATCTGGCAGCTGTGGGACAAGGATCAGTTGACCTGGCACGACCGTCTCAGTGGAACACGACTAAGGCATTACCCGAAACCCATCAAGAACAAGTGACTAGCGTATTCGGGCAAGCGCAACAACGGTCACAATCGCCAACACCGCCGACGGCAACCAGGCGAGGATAGCCGGGTTCAAACTAAACACCTGCCCTGAGTTGGCCAGCATCTCGCTGGCAAGATAGTACGCAAGTCCTATCACCACCCCTATCATCAGGCGCGCCCCGGAACCGCCCGTCCGCAATGAACCAAACACAAACGCGAGCGCCAGTATCGGCATAATCATTACGGTCACGGTGCGAGCGACTCGATACCACAATTCCGTTTCGTAGCGATTTGAATCGAGACTATTGCGCTTCAGATAGCTAATGTAGCTGAGCAATTCCCTGCCGGACAAGCTATGCGGTTTGACCAGGGTGATGCCGAGCACTCCGGCATCAATGTCGAACGACTCTACGGCCATTGACGACTCTACGACATGGACACTATCGTTCTGAAACCGCGTCTCACGAAAGTTCTCGAGTATCCACTGATCGTCGTCGTCGATACCGGAGTTCTCCGCCTTGGCAATGGCTTCGAGCATATGGTCTTCACCGAAGCGAAACATATAAACGCTGCCGAACTCGAATTCCGAGCTGACCCGCTCAAGGTGCAATACGACCGGCCCGTCTTTGACCCAGGTTTCGTTGCCCAGGCGTTCTTCATTTTGCTCATAGCGCGATTCGAGCCGCATGTTTCTCGCGTAGTAATCGAGTGGAGGCCCGATGAACTCGCCGAGCAGGCCGGTAAAAACCAATAGTACGAATCCTGTAACCGCTACCATCGCTGACAATTTGCGTACCGACAGTCCCGCCGATCGCATGACGATTATTTCGCTGTTTGCAGCCAACCCGCCGAGCCCCAGCAGTGAGCCAATTAACGCAGCAATGGGCAACATCTCGAACGCGAGCTGTGGCAAGCGCAACGCCGTGTACAGGATGACCCGTGGCGTTTGGTAACCGCCCTGAGTATCGTCGAGCTCCGCGATGAATTCGAACAGTCCAGCCAACGCCAGCAAGACGACCAGCACCAGTGACGTCGCCATCAGGATTGTGCGCATCAAGTATTGGCTCAGCAGACCATTCACGATAGCAGCCGCCGATGAACCGAATTTTGAACCACCAGCATGCCGAGCGCCAGCAGTAGCACGGCACCATGCACCCACCACAAGCCAATCTGCGGTGCAACAACACCCTGCTCGATCCACGCCTTCGCGGCACTTAGCATGTTGAGATAAATAATAAAGACAAGCAGCCCAATGCCCAATCGTCCATAGCGACCGGAGCGAGGCTGCGTCTTGGCCAATGGCACTGCGAGAATACCGAGGATGATTGTCGCCAGCGGAATGCTGATGCGCCATTGCATTTCAGCAACATGTTCGATCTCGCCGGCTTGCGATAGCCCGACAAACGTCATTGCGCGCGGCGTTTGCTCTGGGGGGTCTAGCCTGGGCAATCGATACGGGATGCCGTGTTCTACAAATTCGACAACGCGAAACTGCGTGGTACCCGGTATGCCTTCATAACGACGCCCGTCGTGCAAAACCAGGAAGCGAACATCCGGGTTGTCGGATTCCCTCTGCTCCCCCCGATTTGCGACAACCACCTCGACTACGCCGCTGTCCGCCTGGCGCTGCAGGAACACGTTTTCCATTTGACCATCGGCCAACACGCGTTCGCCATACACCACCGCTTTGTCAGGACCGACCATCGTAAATCGTCCGGCTTCCATGCTCGTCAGATCGGCCTCACGACGTGCCTCAGCTCCAATGCGATCGACCGCCTGCAGGGCGCGGGGTGCCAGATCGACTGACAACCACGCCACAGCCAGCGAAAGCGGTACCAGTAACCACATTAGCGGCCGGAATATGCCTCCCGGACCGACGCGACACGCCATCATCGCCGGCAATTCGCTGTCCCGGTACAAGCGCCCCAGGGCCAGCATAATGGCCAGAAACAGGCCGATAGGCACGATAATCGTTAGATATTGGGCCGCTGAGAGCCCAATAACGTCCATTGCCGCATCTTTTGGCAGGTTTCCCTTCGCAACGTCACCGAGAA
>Ga0224497_10002609_pt1 | contig 10625 bp, 9 predicted proteins | sample SF_Jul11_sed_USG_4_FD_167970 | JGI IMG/M metagenome (GOLD analysis project Ga0224497, IMG submission 167970) | Sediment microbial communities from San Francisco Bay, California, United States - SF_Jul11_sed_USGS_13 | ecosystem: Environmental > Aquatic > Marine > Sediment | place: USA: California...
CCGTGCCACGCAGTTACAGGCCGACGAGACGATCCTGGTCGAACCGGGCACCTCCATCGGCCGGGCGGCCAAACTGCTCACCGGCGGAGGCGTCGACACCGCTATCGAGTTCGTCGGTCGGGCCGCGACTCTCGACGCCGCGATCAAGTCGCTCCGCCCCGGGGGCACGGCGGTCGCAGTCGGGGTCGGCCTGGAACCGCTCACCACGCTTCCGCCCGTTTTGTGGGCCCGTCACGAGTACGCCCTCCTGGGCTCGTTCGGCAGTCACCGACGCGACGTCGAACAGATCCTCGACTGGCTGAGCGACAGAACGCTGGTGGCACCAGCACTCGAACAGACCCCGCTTGAAGGGGCCGAACTGGTGATCATGTCGCGGGCGAACGGCTCCCGGCCGGCGAAGGGGCGATTGATGGTGATTCCCTAGGAGCCCTCAGCTCTGTCCCCAATGCCGCTTGGCGGCTTCCTCGAGTGCATCGAGCCGCGTGTAGTAGTCGGGAAACTCATTCAGGTGAGCGAGGGCGATCTTGCCGGTGAGCACCGGGTCGTCCCCGGTGAGGTTCGTCTCCGGATCCCGGGTGCCGTGCTCGAGCTCCACATTCAGGCCCATGTGAAACTGCTCGATATCGAAGTCTGCGTCCTCGAACTCAACACCGATGGCGTCCGCGATCCTCTGTGCATCTTCAAGCGTGAACGGCATCCTTGCCTTCCTTTCTCTGCCGACATCATCCGGCGCCAACCGGATCCCGACTACCGCCGGAGGTCACATTCGCGCCGCCGGAAGACTGGTCACGACGCGATGCCGGTGCCCTTCCAGACCTCGGATAGCCTGGCGTAGGCTCCGTCCCGTGCGATCAGATCGTCGTGGGTCCCCTCTTCGACGATCCTCCCCCCATCGACGAGAACCACTCGATCCGCCCGGCGGGCGGTTTGGAGCCGGTGCGCAATGACCATCGCCGTCCGGCCTTCGAACAGAACCGACAACGCGGCTTCGATACGAGCCTCAGTTTCGGGATCGAGGTTGCTGGTGGCCTCGTCGAGAACGATCAGCGCAGGGTCGGCGATCAGTGCCCGGGCCAGTGCCACCAGTTGCCGCTCGCCAGAGGAGAGGCGGCTGCCGCGCTCACGCACCTCGGTGTCGAGCCGTTCGGGCAGGCCGCGGACCCAATCACCGATCCCCATCGTTGCGCAAACGGACCAAATCTCCTCATCTGAAATATCCGGCCGTGCAAAGGCGAGGTTGTCGCGCAGCGTGCCTCCAAAGAGATATCCCTCTTGGGGGACGAGAGCTACGTGTCGCCGGAGTGCCGCAAACGAAAGCTCTCGAAGATCGACACCGTCGATGCTGACGCTGCCCCGAGTCGGGTCGTGGAAACGAACCGCCAGCTTGGCCAAAGTGCTTTTCCCCCCTCCCGTCTCTCCCACCACGGCGACCCGCTCTCCGCACCCGATGGCCAGGTCGATGTCTTCGAGCACAGACGTTTCAGGGTCATAACCGAACGAAACGCCGCGGAAGTTGACCTCACCGCACACCGGTTCCGCCAGCACCGTGGGACGGTCAACCTCCGGCACGGCCGTCCTGGTATCCAGTATCCCGAAAAGCTTGCTGAGGGCTGCCAGCGCGGCCTGTAAGAGGTTGTACACGTTTGACAACTGCACGATCGGTTCAAAGAAGTAGCCCAGATACAGAAGGAACGCCACCAGCGATCCGAACGACATGTCACCATCGAGCACCCGGCTACCGCCCACAAACAGAATGAGAGCGATTCCCAGGCTGGCCAGGAGGTCGACGGCCGGGAAATACGAGGCGATGGCCTTGGCAGCCGACAGATTCGCTTCGAAATAGCGTTGGTTGACCCGCCCGAACTCGATCGCCTGCCGCCCTTCCTGGGTATACGCCTGCACGACCCGTACCCCCGAAATACCTTCCTGCAACGCACCGAGAACCTGTCCGATCTGCTCTCTGATGGCCTGATAGGCACGATCCGCGTAGCGGCGAAAGACGAGTGACATGACAATGAGCAACGGCATGAGGGCAAGCACCGAGAAAGCCAGGGTCACGTCGACCAGCAACATCGCCCCCGTCACCCCGGTCACCATCAGCACGCTGGAGACAACCGACACGGCTCCTTGATTGGCGAATTCGGTCAGGGACTCGATGTCGGACGTCATGCGTGCCACGAGCACGCCCGTCTTCGACCGTCCAAAGAACCCCATATCCAGGCTGATGAGATGACGGAATACCCTGACTCGCATTGACCGCAGGTAACGCTCGGCGACCCAAGCCACGGAGTAGACAGAAACCCTTTGGGACACGTACTGGACGACCAGCACCGCTATCAGGATCAAGGTGGCGTTGGTGATGATCCGCAGATCGCGATCGATCACTCCCTTGTCGATGCCAAGTCTGATGACCAACGGGCTCGCCAGCCTGGCCACCGTGGAGGCAACAGTCGCCGCCATGGCGCCGGCGGCAGGGCCGATGAGATCCTTGCCGTATCCGCCTGCCCGGCGGAGCAACCGGATCGGTCGCTCAACTTTGTTGTCGCCGCCAAACCTGGCGTACATCATGGCGCCCCCTCGTCGGCGGGGAACACCCCGCTCTCGGCGAGGACCTCTCGATAGCGGGGGACGCTGGCCAACAGCTCTTCATGGGGGCCGGAGGCAACCACCTTGCCGTCGTCGAGGAGGATGACCCGATCCGCCAGCGTCAGGGTTGAGGTCCGATGGGCAATAATGATGGTCGTCCGCCCCTCCATCACTTGCTCCAGTGCCGCCCGGATTTCTCCTTCCGTTATTGCGTCAACAGACGAAGTGGCATCGTCGAGAATCAGAATCCGCGGATCACGGAGAATTGCTCTGGCCAGGGCGATGCGCTGTCGCTGGCCACCCGACATGCTGTAGCCCCGCTCCCCCACCACGGTTTCATATCCATCTTCCAGATCGGCGATGAACTCATGGGCCTGGGCGAGTCGGGCAGCCAGGCGAACCTGCTCTTCCGTTGCGTCCGGGTTCCCAAAGGCAATGTTCTCGCCGATGGTCGCAGAAAACAAGAAGGTGTCTTCGAACACCACTGCGACCTCGCTCCGGAGGTCGTCGATCAATACTCCGGTGATGTCGATGCCGTCAATGCGCACCGATCCGTTGCTTGGGTCATAGAAACGCGGCAACAGATAGGCGAGGGTCGTCTTGCCGGAACCGGTCGACCCAACCAGCGCCACGGAGGATCCCCCGGGGATATGCAGGTCGACGCCGTCCAGTACCGGCGGCCCATCCGGATAGGAAAACGACACATCAGTCAGGCGGACATCGCCGGGGCCATCCGGAAGGCTCGTGGCGCCGTCCAAGTCCCTGATATCGGGGGCGGTCCGCAGGAGGTCGGTCACCCGGGCAGCCGAGGCGGCCGCCCGAGGCAACTCGGCGAAGAACCAACCGGTGATACGCAATGGGAATTGGAGGGCGACCAGATACTGGGTGAAAGCGACAAAATCGCCCAGGGTCATCGAGCCTTCGACCACGCGCCGGCCACCGACCAAGACCACCAGTACTGTGGCGACGGCCGGGATCAGCTCAAAAAGTGGGACATAGATCGAGCGCAGTCGGAGCATGTCCATGGTGCGGGTGAAGATACGGTTGGCAGCCCGGCTGAGCCTTCCTACCTCCTGGTCTTCTTGTCCGTACGACTTGACCACCCGGACCCCAGCAACGACTTCTTCGACCACGTTGGAGAGGTCGGCAAGTCGCTGCTGGACGTCCCAAGAAACCTTCAGAACCCGGCGAGCGTAACGATTCGCCAGAAACAGCAAGGCAGGCACGGTCAACGCCGACAGAAGGCCCAATACCGGGTCGAGCGCCACCAAAACGATCACAACCACTACGAACATGACGAGGTTGGCAGTAGAGATGGGCAGCATCGCGAAGATCAAGCGCACCTGGGAAAGATCGCTCGATGAACGGGCCAACAATTCGCCGGTCGGCACCCGGTCATGAAACGAGAAAGCCAGCCGTTGCAGATGCTCGAAGATCCTGTTGCGGAGATCCGTCTCTGCCCGGTATGACAACGAGAACGCGAAAAACCGACGTCCCCCAATCCCTACGGCCTTGAGCACGCCGGCCGCAACCACCAACCCGACCAGCGGGAGCAACATCTCGCGCTTTTCCCCATCGATCGCCCGATCGATCACCAGTTTGGTGAGGTATGGAGTCAGCACCACCACCGTCATCCAGAGCAATGCGCTGGCGACGCTGAACATTGATTCCCGCCGGTATTGGAGGAGGGTCCGGCCCAGCAACCGCAACCCGGATCGCACCGCCGGATCTCGCAGCGTCGTCGTCACCTCACCTCTCTCCGGCGTCCGACTGCTTCCTGTTCGAGCGTCTCGAGTCCGAGCTTCATTTGCTCGGTGGTGTCGGCTGCCTGACCAGACTTCCGTACGAGCCGCCGCCGCGCTGCGGCGGCCGCTACCGAGCCGGAGACAATGATCAGATACGAGACGACATACAGCCACAAGAGCAGCAAACCAACCGCTCCAAAGGTGGCGTAGGTCGGCCCAAGGCCGCCCGCAGTATTGAGGTAGTACTGCAGGCCGAGTGAGAACCCGACCATTCCTCCGGTCGCCATGAAGGCTGCCAGCCAGGTACCCGGGAGACGGCGCGGCGGCCCAAACCGGTAGAGCAGCCAGAAAAACCCCAACAGGCTGAGCGATGCCACGGGAATCCGTAATGCTGCCCACAGATCAACCGGCCAGGCCAGGTTCGTGATCTCCTGGAGCCAGTCACGGATGGCCCGTCCGGCGATGATCAGCACGAGTGAGAGCGCCAGGGTGAGACCAACGGCGACGGTGAGCCCGGTGGCAATGAGCCGGGTTTCCCACCACGACCGATCTTCATCGATTCCCTCGACTCTGGTAAGCACGCGCATGATCGTGAGCACTCCGCGCGAGCCGAACCAGAGAGCCAGGATGGCGCCCAGCACGATGACGAGGCCTTCGCGGTCGGCGACGATGCCGGATGCGTCCACGAGCGCCGTGCCGATGAACTCGGCAACCTCTACCGGAGCGATCAACGAGATGACCCGAACCGTTTCCGCTTGCGCTTGGTTGGTCCTCCCCAGGAATGAGGCGGCGGTGAGCAAAACCACCGCCCCGGGAACCAGAGCGAAGATGATGTTGTAGGCGATAGCCCCGGCCAGTACGCCCGGGCCTGCGGCGCTGAACCGCACCCAGAACTTGACAACCGGTATCTCCCTGATCCGATCGAAGATCCGTGCAGGCGCCATCACCTCAGATTAGGACCGATGGCGAACGGACTTGCGTCGCTCCCAAACGGGTTCTTCGTACACTGGCGCGGATGCGACGGTCTTCAGCACTCTGGCTCATGGTGGCGGTAGGCCTGGCCTCGTGCACTTCGTGGCTCGGTGCCGGCACCGATGCGATCGCACCAACCACGACCGTCTCCCTCATCAACACGACAGAATCTGCGGCCCCAACCACGAGCTCAACCGTTTCGAGTACAACCACCACGATCCCCGTGCGAGAAGCCGGCACCGTTCCCGGATGGACCGTCGGGCAAGCCTGGGGTTCGGTTCGTGGGCTGACGATGTTTCGCGGCAACCCCACCCGGACGTACTACGGCGAACCGCCGGTGCCCACAAATCCAGATGTGCTGTGGAGCTACCCGGCCGGTGACTCATTGTGCAGCCGCTCGAACGTTGCCGGGACGAGCACTGTCTGGTGCGGGACGGGGTGGACCGGACAACCGGTAGTGTACGAACGTACCGACGGGGTGACCGAAGTCATCTTCGGGGCCTACGACAAGAAGGTCCATTTCCTGGATGGTTCGACCGGTTTGCCGACCAGAGCGCCATTCGTCACCGGCGATCTCATCAAGGGCTCGGTTTCCCTCGATCCGGACGGGTTCCCGCTGCTCTACTTCGGCTCGCGAGACAACAAACTACGGATCGTTGCTCTGGACCGTCCGGAACCGGATTTGCTGTGGGACCTCGATGCGTCCGCTGTGCGCGGAATCTGGAACAACGATTGGGATGGCAACCCCGTAGTCCTCGACGACTTGCTCCTCGAGGGTGGTGAGAATTCCTGGTTCTTCATCATCAAACTCAACCGGGGCTACGACGCAGCGGGATTCGTGACCGTCCAGCCGGAGCGCCTGATTGAGGTCCCTGGATACACAGACGACCTGATCTCCCGCGTTGGCAGCAATGTTTCGATCGAAAACTCGCCGGCAGTCTTCGACAACCGGGTGTACTTCGCGAATTCGGGGGGAAGAATCGTAGGGTTGGACTTGTCCGAGATAGCGGCCGGCCAAGCCCCCGTCGTCTTCGACTATTGGGTAGGCGATGACGTCGACGCCACGATCACTATTGACGGGGAAGGCATGCTGTATATCGCGGCTGAATTGGAGCGGTTCAACGAGCGTTCGGCCGAGCTCGGCCAGTTGATCAAACTCGATCCCTACGCTGCCGATCCCTTCGTGTGGGGCGTTCCCGTCCCACCGCGCGGTCCGGGGGATGGCGGGCTCTGGGCTACCCCGGCCCTGGGGGACGGAGTGCTTTACGCATCGACTCATCCCGGCGAACTCCTGGCGGTCGATACCGAAACCGGGCAGGTGCTTTGGCGGGATGAGATTGGCTTTCACGCCTGGTCGTCGCCGGTCATTGTCGACAAAACCTTGGTGGTCTCCGTCAATTGCGAGACGGGCGGCGGATTGCGGGCCTATTCGCTCGCCGACCCGGCAGAGCCGCAACGGCTCTGGCAGTACGACCACGCATCCGGTTGCATCGAAAGCACCCCGGCCGTCTGGAAAGGAACCATCTTCGTCGGGTCGCGTGATGGAAGGTTTTACGCCTTCGGCGAGAAGTGAGTTGCGAGCTGCGAGCGCCGCCTCATTCCCACTTGAACAGGAAGTACGCGGCTCCCGCCGAGACGACCCCGATCGCCAGCACGGCCACCGAGGGCCCAACTGCCCATTCGCCGCTCAACCAGGGCTCTTGCAACATCTTTATGACCGGCGTCAGAGGGGCGTATTCGCCAATGGCGGCCAGGGATTCGGGTAATACCTCTGGGGGCGGTCCGGCGCCCGAAACGAACATGAAGAGAAACCACAGAAGCAAACCGGCCGACTGAGCAGCCCGGGCGGTGGGAAGCACCGTCCCCACCAAGATCCCGAAAGCGGAGAAACAGACCGCTCCAAGCACAAAAGCGATCAGGAAGAGGCCGGCCGACACGGGGGTGTCGACCTCGGTCGAGGGAAAGGCGACTGCCAGCAGCAGAACGCTGCCGATCGCAGCAATGAAAAAGGAGACAATCAGCTGCGCGCTCAAGAACCCAGTACGAGACACCGAGGACGCTCGCAGCCGGCGCAACACTCCCCGCTCCCGATACTCGGCAATGTGGGCCGGCACGCCGATCATCGCAACGCCCGCGATTGCCAGGCCAACATAGGCCGGCGTATACCAGTTGGTGGGCCCGTACCCGCCGTAGACGACAAAACCCCCATTGCCGCCGGTATCGCCCTCGTTGCCGAACACGCCTCCGAGGACATACAGGACCATGAGCGGGAGAGCGAACGTGAACAACACGGTCACCGGTTCGCGCAGAAAGAGCTTGGTCTCCACCCACGTCATCTTGAGTAGCGAGGTCATTTCTTTCTCATTCCCCCAGCCCCCGTCCGGTCAACCGAAGGAACACGTCCTCGAGCGTTGCCTGTTGGACGCGCAGATCGGTTGGTACGATCCCATTGCGGACCAATTCGGCGCCGACCAGCGCCAAGACCGGGCCGCGACCGACCACAACCACGTGCGGACCTCGGCGCGAGACGGAGTCCACCCACTCGATGGCTTCAAGAAAGGACACATCAGGCCGGTCGGTGCTGAAGTTGACTTGAAGATCTCCTCCATACTCAGCAATCAGGCTCTGGGGGCTGCCGCCGGCGACCACTCGACCTCCATCAACGATTGCCAAACGGTCACAGAGTTGCTCGGCTTCGTCCATGAAATGGGTGACCAGCACGAGAGTCGCCCCGCCGTCCCGAACCGCCTCAATGAGTTGCCAGGTGGCACGGCGGGCCGCCGGATCGAGCCCGGTCGTCATCTCGTCGAGGAACACCACTCGCGGTTCGTTGACGACCGCCAGGGCCACGAGCAGCCGCTGACGTTGACCTCCCGACAAACTGGAGAATGAAGCGGAGGCCTTTTCCGTCAGGCTCCACCGCTCCATCACCTCTCGCCATTCGGGTCCGCCCGGCACAAGGGAGGCAAACAGATCAAGCGCTTCCCAAACCTTCAGCCGGCCCGGTAGTGCGGACTCTTGGAGTTGTGAACCGACCAGCCGGCGAAGTTGGGTCGCCTGGGTGCGGGGATCGAGACCGAGAACTCTGATATCTCCTCCATCAGGCACCCGCAGGCCCTGAGTGATCTCAACACTGGTTGTCTTGCCGGCTCCGTTGGGTCCGAGGAGGCCGAAGATCTCGCCCTCCTCGACCTCGAAGGAGATGTCGTCGACCGCCACAAACGACCCGTACGTTTTGCGCAGATGCTCGACAGAGATGACTGAACCCACCAACGGAACCTAGCCCAAAGCAATGAGCGCCAACCAGCGACCAAGGCATGTCGGGTTTCTGCTCGAAGCTGGGAGCGAAGCGGGCTGGCAGCTGGAAGCCGGGAACCTTTCTAGAGTGAGCTCTATGGACTTCCAGGCCGACGATCTTCTGCCCGCCCCCGAGATCGACTTCGCCATCCTGGCCGATGGAGTTCACGCCTCGGCCGGCAAGATCTACGTCCTGGGAGGTGGGTGGGACACCATTTTTGTGCGCCAATTCCCGGCCCGTCATCACACGCTCGGGCTCGGGCTGAGGATCCGGGTCCCGTGGACAAAAACCGATGAAGAGCTCACGCTGTCGGTCGATCTGGTGGACGAGGATGGCAAGAGCCTCTTCGGGGAACGCAGGCCGGTTCAGAACTTCCGCGTGGCGCGACCGTCCGGCCTGCCCGATGGCAGCGATGTCGGGTTCGTTCGTACGATGACGTTCAACGGTCTCGTGTTCCCAAAGCCGGGCGGGTTTGCTTTCCGGGTGCTCATCGACGGAGACGAGCGGAAGCGAGTTCGCTTTCGAGTGCTCGCCAGAAGCCCGACTGAGCAGGCTTGAGCCGGGTTGCGCGTAGCATTCCGCCCATGTCCTATGAAATGCCTATTTTCCCCCTCGGATCTGTGCTCTTCCCACACGCGGTCCTCCCGCTCCGTGTCTTCGAGCCGCGCTACCAGTCGCTTGTCGACGACTGCTTGAACGGAGACGGCAGATTTGGCGTCGTGTTGATCGAGCGGGGCTCGGAGGTCGGAGGAGGTGATACCCGGTTCTCCAAGGGCACCATTGCACACATCGCCGGAATCGCCGATCTTGAGGACGGCCACCGGTTGGTTCTGGCAGTCGGGACGCGCCGGTTCGAGATTGCGCGCTGGCTCCCCGATGATCCCTACCCCCGCGCCCAGGTGGATGAGCTCGACGATCACGTCGAGAAAGGAATGATGCTGCCGCTGGTGGAAACGGAGCAGAAGCTGCGGCGCGTCCTCGCCTTGATGTCTGAAGCCGGCTACGACATTGGGGATACCTCTTTTCAAGTTTCTGATGAGGTGGACGTTGCCGTACAACAGCTGTGCACCCTGGCCCCTGTGTCTCCCCTTGACGCACAGGAGCTTCTCAGTATCGAACCGCCCGATGAACGCTTGGCCCGATTGGTCCAAGTCCTCGATGAAGAGATCTCCGTGCTGCAGCAGCAGTTGGGGGCCGGCTAGAGATCTTGACCGGCGCCGAGCATCAGATCGTCAATGCGGAACCATCTCACCCCTAGCATCAGGACTGTGACTACCACCGCCGATTGGTACAAAGACGCGATCATCTACGAAGTCCACGTCCGGGCCTTCCGGGATTCGAACGGAGACGGGACCGGCGACTTCCGCGGCTTGACGGAGAAGCTGGACTACTTCCGGGATCTGGGCATTACTGCCATTTGGCTGCTCCCCTTCTACCCATCGCCGCGTCGAGACGACGGCTACGACATCGCCGATTACAACTCCGTCCATCCTGCCTACGGAACGACCCGGGATTTCCGCCGTTTCCTACGCGAAGCCCACCGCCTGGGTCTGCGAGTGATCACGGAGCTGGTCGTCAATCACACTTCCGACCAGCATCCCTGGTTCCAGCGGGCCAGGCGGGCCGAGCCGGGGTCGGTTGAACGAGATTTCTACGTGTGGGGCGACACCCCGGATCGCTATCCCGAGGCCCGTATCATCTTCTCGGACACGGAGACCTCGAACTGGGCGTGGGATCCGGTGGCCCGCGCCTACTACTGGCATCGGTTCTTCTCACATCAACCGGACCTGAACTACGACAACCCGGCCGTCCGCAAAGCCATGTACCAGGTGCTCGACTACTGGCTCGACATGGGCGTCGACGGGGTCAGGCTGGATGCCGTCCCCTACCTATTCGAACGGGACGGGACCATGTGCGAGAACCTTCCGGAAACGCACGCAGAGCTCAAGGCGATGCGAGCCCACATCGACGCCCGATACGAAGGACGGATGCTCCTGTCCGAGGCCAACCAGTGGCCGGAAGAC
>Ga0224497_10002613_pt1 | contig 10606 bp, 10 predicted proteins | sample SF_Jul11_sed_USG_4_FD_167970 | JGI IMG/M metagenome (GOLD analysis project Ga0224497, IMG submission 167970) | Sediment microbial communities from San Francisco Bay, California, United States - SF_Jul11_sed_USGS_13 | ecosystem: Environmental > Aquatic > Marine > Sediment | place: USA...
CACTGCCGTATCGAATGCGAACCCTGCGGAGAAAGCTGATTTACTGTCGGCCAGCATTTCGGTGGCGATGAATACGACCGCGTTCGGTCTCATCGTTGCGATCCCGTTGTTGCTCATACACACGCTTCTGCAGACGAAAACGACCGAGATCGTGGATAGCCTCGAGATGGCGTCCGTCAAGTTCTTGAACTCCATCAGCGACCGCTCCGAAGCGGGCCTATCGTAGGCACGGAGATTCCCGATGAGCTTGTTGCGCTCGCGAAATCGGCATCGAGAGACCGTGGAGCTCAATATCACGGCCTTTATGAACCTCATGGTCATTCTCGTGCCGTTCCTTTTGATCACTGCGGTCTTCTCGCAGGTCTCGATACTCGAGCTGAACCTGCCGGCCGACGGCACCGCAGCGGCCGAGCCGGCCGAGCCCGAGCTGCAGCTCGAGATCACGATACGTGGGACTTCGATCGACGTCGGTGACCGCGGCACAGGGCTCTTGGCTGTGATCGAGAACACGCCCGAAGGCTACGATTTCGATGGGCTCGGTAGCTATCTGCAGCAGGTCAAGCAGCGGTTTCCTGACAAATCCGACGCGACACTGCTGCTCGAGCCCGAGATTTCTTATCAAACACTCGTCGCCGTCATGGATCGAGTGCGTGTGATCGAGCAGCTCAACGAGGGCGCGAATCAGGTCGTGGCGTACGAATTGTTTCCGGAGATCGCAATCGGCGACGCGCCGGTGCGTAACTAAAGGACTGAAATCATGCGATCGAGCGGACGCGCGGCACGAATGGATCGGCACCACAAGCGGCACAAACGCAATGTCGCGCTGAATCTCGTTTCGCTCATGGACATCTTTACGATTCTTGTTTTCTTTCTGCTGGTGAACTCGAGCGAGGTTCAGACCCTGCCCAATGCCAGGGACCTCGAGCTGCCCGAGTCGATCGCCGAGCAACGCCCCCGCGAGACCGTCGTCGTCATGGTGACCGATAGCGATCTGCTCGTGCAGGGCCGATCCGTGGCGCTGATCGCCGACATTACGAGCCGCAACGAGCTCATCATCCCGGAGCTCAAGGCCGAGCTGCAGCGTCAATCCGAGCGCATGCTGCGCCAGAGCACTCAGGATGATCCGCTGGAGCGCGAGGTCACGATCATGGGCGACAAAGAGATCCCCTACAGCCTACTGCGACGCGTGATGGCAACCGCCACGGACGCGGACTATGGCCGTCTGTCGCTCGCCGTAGCGCAGACGACCTCAGATCTCCGCCTTGCAGCCTTCAACTCTGCTGGCCAATAAATATCCGGTGACATGAATCAAGCGGTCCCAATCTATCGAATCTATGATCTGCCCTGGTCAACTGGCGCCGATCAGGAGCAGCGCTTTCGTCGCATGGTATTGCGGGCGCTGGCTGGCGTACTGATTCTGAGTCTAGTCATTAGCTTGCTCCCGGTACCCGAACGTGACCCGCTTGCCGTGCAGGAGATACCGCAACGTTTTGCTAGGTTCGTTCTCGAGCAACCCGTGCCGGCACCACCGCCCCCGGTGGTCGAGCCGGAACCCGAGCCCGAGCCATTGCCCGAGGTCGAGCCCGAGCCCCAACAGCTCGTAGAGACGCCGGCACCAGAACCGGAGCCCGTGGTGGAACCGGAGCCCGTCGTCGTGGAGCCGGAGGTCGACGTCACTGAGCAGGCGCGTGAGCGTGCGGCCGTGGCCGGTCTGTTGCCGTTCGCCCAGGATCTCGCCGCGCTCAGGACCAACGATACGCTCGACCGCCTCGATCAGAGCGGTGACATCACAGGCGCTGTCGAGGGAGAGGCGCCCGTCGTGGAGCGCTCGCTGATTACCTCACGTGCGGGCAGCGGTAGCTCGGGCATCAATACGGCCGAGCTCAGCCGAGGCACGGGCGGACAGGGTCTCGCCGGGCGTGCGACGACGCAAATCGAAAGTCCGCTCGAGAGTTTCGGGCCGGCTGGCGGCGACGTGGCGCGCGCCGGCGTCAGTGATCTGCCCTCGCGTAGCCGCGAGGAGATCGAGCTCGTGTTCGACCGCAACAAGGGCGCGATTTTCGCGCTCTACAACCGTGCGCTGCGGCAAAACCCGGCGCTCGTCGGCAAAGTTGTCCTGGAGCTCACGATCGAGCCCGACGGCCGCGTAAGCGATTGTGCGGTGGTCTCCTCGGAGCTCGGCGATCCTGATCTCGAGCGACGGCTCGTGCAGCGTGTACTGTTGTTCCAGTTCGAGGCCAAGGACGTCGAAAGGATCACGACAACCAAGCCGATCGATTTCTTCCCGGCATAGCGGTACTTCCGTCAATCGCCGTCGCCTCTACGAAGAAACCGCATAGCGCGCTGTTGCGCCACCAACTTTCAGTCACTTAGAGCCTGCGCCGACAGGGATGAGCAGGGACAGCGGCGTTGGTTTGTTCCGGGAGTCACCGAGTCGTGGTACCGTGCTCATACGCGCTCCGGTTTGCTGGAAGCGCGACTGTTTAGCCATGGACCGTAGACAATTCTTGACTGAGAGCGCCGCCGTAGCCGCGTCCACGACGCTGCCGTTCTCCGTCTTCGCGCAGGAATCGATGATCACGCGCGAGATTCCAAGTACCGGCGAAAGGCTGCCCGTCATCGGGTTGGGCGCGGCCGATATCTTTATCAAGATGCCTCCGGAAGGCAGAGAGCTTCCCAAGGCGGTTCTTCAGGCCATGGTCGATCAGGGCGGGAGGGTCCTCGATACGCCAGCGTTTTTTCGCCCGGACGTCCCGGTAGTTGGGGAAATCCTCTCCGAAATGGGCCTGCAGGAAGAGCTATTCCTGACCGGAAAGATCACTGTGAACGGTAAGGACGCCGGCATCGAGCACCTCGAGAGAACGGTCGCAAACTTGAACAAGCGGCCCATGGACCTCTTGTTGATTCACAACATGCGGACCCTGCAAGAGCACTGGGCGACGCTGAAGGACTGGAAGGCAGCAGGTCGGGTTCGGTATATCGGGGTCAGCCTGACGAGGAACAGCGACTACGTCGAGCTGGACAAGTTCATGAAGGCCGAGCGGCCAGACTTCATCATGACGGGCTACTCGATCCATCATCCGCTGGCAGCCGAGACGACCCTACCACTGGCGGCCGATCTCGGTATCGCCGTACTCATTGTCGAGGCGTTCAAGGCCACGGAGGACGGTGGCATTTTCCCTATCGTCGCCGGCAAATCGCTGCCGAGTTGGGCTTCGGAATACGGCATCGAAAGTTGGGCGCAATACGCACTGAAATTCGTCCTTTCGAACCCAGCCGTGACGGGAGTCGTGACCGAGACCCGTCGGGTCCGCCACGCGATCGACAACATGCGTGGCGGGTATGGGCGGTTGCCGGACCAAGCAACTCGTCGGCGAATGAGCGACTATCTGCTGTCGATCTAGGTTCTGCCTCGAACCCGTCTCGGCCGTGACCGATGGCGCGCATGCCCGGTCGCCGTGAGCGCAAATACGGCACCGCCTGGCTTGCATCGATCCCGCCCCCGCCATTGCCTCAGCCGCTGGTCTGGATCGCGGTGCCCGCGGTCCGTCATTGTCTGTGGGCCTGACCGGCGAGGGTCGGCTCGCCGGCGGCGGCGGTGGATGCGCCAGCTGCGGCGAGCGGGTAAGATCGGAGCGACGGGTGGCGAGTCTGAGCCAGATCGGAACACGAGATCCAGGCCCTGTCGACCAACCCGCCCCAGGGGGAACACTCATGAAAGACTCACACGACTCAGAGGTCTCGCGGCGCGAGTTCATTGGTGGCACTGGCGCGGCGATCGTGGCCGCCAACACCATTCCTGTAAAGGCACAGGATCGATCCGGCGAATCTAACGAGCGGGCAATCGAAGACGTCCCGCTCACGCGGATTACGCTGACCGTTAACGGCACGGAGCACCGCGTTGCCGTGGAGGATCGGTGGACACTAACTGAGCTGTTGCGGGACCATCTGGGTCTCACAGGTACGCGCATTGGCTGCAACCGTGGCGAATGCGGCGCCTGCACGGTCCTGCTCGACGGCGAGCCTGCCTACTCGTGCAGTACGCTCGCCGTCTGGGCGCACGGGCGCAGCGTTCAGACGGTCGAGGGTCTCGAGAAGAGCGGACGGGTCTCGAAGCTCCAGCAGGCTTTCATCGATCACAATGCGCCGCAGTGCGGATTCTGCACATCAGGTCAACTCATGAGCGCGACGGCGCTGTTGCAGCGCAACGCCAATCCAACGGTGCGGGAGATTCGCGAGGCGCTTGCCGGCAATCTCTGCCGTTGTTCGAACTACAACGCGATCGTCGAGGCCGTGCAAGCGGCCACGAGAACTGGAGGTGCGTGATGGCCATTGACCCTCTGAAGACCGTCGGTCAAAACACGCCGCGCATCGATGCGTACGAGCGCGTGACGGGGCAGGCAACGTACACGCGCGATATCAAGCTGCCCGGAATGCTCTATGCACGCGTTCTGCGCAGCAACGTGCCGCACGCGATGATTCGGCGCATCGATACGTCCAAAGCCGAAGCGCTGCCGGGCGTGCGGGCAGTGATGACGCACGAGACGCACAAAATCCCGTACGGCTCCGGCTCGATCTCGGGCGGGCGGCAATACAGCGACGCTCACAAGGACATCACGACGCGTCTGCGCTACACGTTCAACGATCACGTTCGTTACGTCGGCGAGCCGGTTGCGGCCGTCGCGGCCGTGAACCGCCACGTGGCCGAGGAGGCGTTGCAGCTCATCGAGATCGACTACGAGGAGTTGCCGTTCGTCCTCGATGTCGAGGAGGCGATCGAGCCTGGCGCGCCGGAGATCTGGTCGGGCGGCAACATCGCGCACGATTCCGAGAACCGCCAACAACCGATCGGCGGGCGCACGGGTGACCTCGAGGCCGGATTCGCCGAGGCGGATCAGATCTTCGAGGATCGCTTCACGACGCAGTTCGTTCAGGACGCGCAGATGGAGCCGCGTAGCGCGCTCGCGCACTGGGAGGGCGACAAGCTCATTCTGCATACGCCGACGCAGGGCGTATCCAACTGCCGCCACGATACCGCGCGCGATCTCGGGCTCGAGGATCATCAGGTCCAGGTCATCTGTCAATACATGGGCGGGGGCTTCGGTGACAAGAACGGCAACTATTATTTCGATTTGATCGCCGCGGCGTTCGCCAGGGATCTCGGTGTGCCCGTTATGGTCGAGCTTTCGCGCAAGGACGATTGGCTCGCGACGCATGGTCGCTGGCACACTGTGCAGGACTATCGCGTCGGCGTGAAAGATGACGGCACAGTCACGGCGATCCAACTCAACGGCCTCAGTGGCATGGGTCCCTACCTCAGGCGCTCGGGCAACGTCGCCGGCATGGACGTCTATGCGTGCGAGAACACAGAGAAGTCGATCTTGCCCGTGCACACGAACCGCGTCGTGTCGGGTAATTTCCGTGCGCCGACGTATCCGCAGGGTTATTTCGGCATCGAGTCCATGATGGACGAAGTCGCCTACAAGTTGGGAATTGACCCCGTGCAGTTCGCGCTAAAAAACATGGTCCGGCCGACCGAGACCAAGCAGTTCACGAACTTCACGCTCGATCAGTGCATCGAGCAGGGTGCTGAGCTATTCGACTGGGCGAATCGCTGGAAGCCTGAACCGGGTTCGGGCGAGGGCCCGATCAAACGCGGTGCCGGTATGGCGTTCATGATGTTCAACGCACGGCTCGGTGCGAGCAGTGCAATTCTGCGCGTGAACGCCGAAGGCCGCTACACGGTGTACGTCGGTGTCACAGACATTGGCCCGGGTGCGAAGACGACGATGTCGATGCTTGCCGCCGAGGAGCTGGGCGTGCCGTTGTCCGACGTCGATATCGTCTGGGGCGATTCCGATCGCTGCCCGTATTCGGTCGGCGAATCCGGTAGCCGGTGCACGATGATGACAGGTTACGCCGTCGTCGAAGCTGCACGCGACCTGAAGCGTCAGATTGCCGAGAACGGCATGCCGCAGGGTGATAGCGTGCTGATTGCATCTGCGACGCCGGCGCCGACGACGAATGGCAAGTTGCGGGAAGGCTTTGGCGCTCACTTCGTCGAGGTCGAGGTCGACACGCATCTGGGCGATGTGCGGGTGACGAAATACGTCACCGTGCACGAGTCCGGCCGCATCTTGAACCCGCTGCCGGCGCTGGATCAGATTCGGGGTGCAGTGATCCAAGGTATCGGCCAGGCGCTGACCGAGGACCTGCGCTACGACTCCCGCAACGGCCAGCCGCTCACGAGCGGCTATTACTGGGGGCGGCATCTGACACATCTCGACGTGCCGCAGATCGAAAATGTATTCATCGAGACTGATGACGGCCTGGGTCCGTACGGCGCCAAAACTGTCGGCGAGTCGGGCATTATCATTGCGCCGGTCGCAGTCGCTAACGCCGTTTATAACGCGATAGGTCACCGCATGCGGGATCTGCCCATCACCCGCGACAAGATTTTGGAGGTGGTGGCATGAAAACGTTTGCGAACCACAATCCCGGGAGCGTCGACGAGGCGGTGGCGATCGCCCAGGCTGCGATTTCCGATGGTCTGTCTGTCTCGTTCGCCGGCGGTGGAACGGATCTCTTGCAGCTCGTCAAGGATCGTATTCCAAACCGACCCGGTGCCGGTGCGCCTGACGTGCTCGTCAATTTGAAGTCCATTCCGGGTATCGGCGGAATTGCCGTGAATGCCCGAGGCGGTTTGACGATCGGTGGACTTGCGCCACTTTCCGCACTCGCTGCGAGCTCTGTCGTTCGGCAACGTTACTCCGTCCTCGCCGAAGCTGCCGAACAGGTAGCCTCGCCGCAGATCCGCAATACCGGCACGCTTGCGGGCAACGTGTGTCAGCGGCCGTGGTGCTGGTATTTCCGCAACGGCTTCAATTGCTACAAGGCTGGCGGCAACCAGTGTTTCTCGATTGTCGGCGAACACCAGCTCCACGCGATTTTCGGCGGCGGGCCGAGCTTCATCGTCCATCCGTCGGACGTCGCACCCGCGCTCGTCGCGCTCGAGGCGACTTTCCATATAATCGGGCCGCACGGCGAAAGAACGCTCCCTGCAGCGGAGTTCTTCGTGCTGCCGCGCGACGACGCCGGGCACGAGAACGTTCTCGGTGACGCTGAGGTCCTCGTTTCCATCAATCTGCCTGCCTCGGCGAACGGCGTGCACAGCAGCTATCACAAGGTCATGGATCGACAGACGTGGACTCACGCCGTCGCGAGTGCGGCCGTGGTGCTCGATATGGAGGAGGGGCTATGCCGCTCCGCGCGGATCGTGCTCGGTGGCGTGGCGCCCATTCCTTGGCGTGTGCAGGCTGCCGAGGCGCTACTTGCTGGCGAGCGAGTCACCGCCGAGCTTGCGGACGCCGTCGGCGTAGCAGCCGTAGCCGAGGCACAGCCGCTTGCCAAGAATGCATACAAGGTTCCGCTGACACGCAGGCTCGTCGAGCGCACCGTGCTCGCAGTCTCGGGGGTCGCATAGGTCATGGCCTACCGGCACCTGAACGTCGAACAGACGAATGCCCCCGCGTCGCTGAGTCGCCGGGATTTCTTGAGGTTGCACGTCAGCGAAGGCAAGCGTGTGCTCGAATTGTCCTGCGAGCGTCTGTTCATGCGCTATCAGGACGCGCAATCCGGCGTTGGCCGGCGTCAGGTCTCCAACCACGATGACGTGATGCCATGGGCTCAGCAGCCCACGGGCTTCGATACGCCGACACTCGACGAGCTATTTGCCGAGCTCGAGCGACAGCTCGCCGAGGCCGACGAGCTTTGCGTGCTCGAACCCGACTGGCTCAATGGCGGTGCGTTCGGACGCGAGGTCGGCGCCCGCGTCGAGGCTTTCGAGCGACGCGGCGGACACGTCGCATTCGGCAGCTTCTCACCGCCGAGCGTGTCGAACGGTATCATGGAGTCATGAGCACGAAAGTGCGAGGACAGATCCTCGGCGGCGTTGCCCGCATTGCGTTTGCAGTCAGCGCGACACTCGCCCTCACGGCCTGTGCATCCGGGATCGCTGGCGCGCAAACCAGCGCTGATGCTGCGCTCGAAGTCAGGGTTACGAACGCAATCGAGAACGCATCCGATTTGCCCGTAAACTCGCTGTCGGTCGACGCGAGGGACGGCGTCGTCAGGGTCACAGGGTCACTCGTCTGTGCGGATTGTGGCGGCATGCTGACGCCTGGGGGTGTTCAGACCATTCAACAGAGTCTCGGCGCCGTCGTGCGCGCCGTGCCGGGCGTAGAGCGCGTCGAGTTCGACCTGGAAGATCGACCATAAATGCTACATCGATACGTACACCGTATCGATGCTTCCTGATTAGTTGGGGGAAATCATATGAATATCTCAAGACAGTCACTGTTCTTGATCGTCTCATTAATTCTTACGTTCTGCGCGTCGGCTGCGGCGACTGCGCAGACGGCGGCATTTTTCAAAACGACACAGACGTTCGCCGACGATGCTCGAGGGTTTTGCCTCGATCTGCCGGGCGCACCACCGAACATGGATTTCGATCGGCCGGTCCAGTCGCATTCATGTAAATACGGTGTCGATTCCAGCGATCTGGTCTTCGCCTGGCGCGAAACTGGCCAAATCGAGGCGCCGGCGTATGACGTTTGTCTCACAGCACAGCGCATGGAGGCCGGTAGCCCGCTGCACGCGCGCGACTGCAGCCGCACGCCCGGGCCCGAGCAGGCCTGGTCACGCGGTCTCGGCGGCGAGGTTCGCCTGGCGTCGCGGCCCGACCTGTGCGTGACGTTGAGTAGCGAATATCGCCTTGCGGGTACACCGGCCTGGATTACGCCTGTCTTTCATGCACGGGATGTCTCGTTGGAGGCATGCTCGAACGCGGCGCAGGCGCGTCAGCAGTTTCGCCCGGGCACGCCCGACGAGTTACCTTCCAGCTTCGTCTCCACACCGGGCCAGCAGATGCCCGAGCACCTGGCCACTGCCGTCCGCGAGATTGTCTCCCGCGGCGCCGGTGCGCAGGAAACCGCACGACTCTACGACGACGAGCCACGTGTCTACGAGCTGGCCGAGATCGAGGTTGCCGGAGACATCGCCTACGGCCCGCACGAGCGGCATCGGCTCGACGTGCATACGGCTACGATGCGTCGCAGCAGCGCACCGGTCCCAGTCGTCGTCTACGTGCATGGTGGCGGTTTCGTACGCGGTAACCGTCATGCGAACCGCAACGTTTCCGACTACTTCGCGAGTCTCGGGCTCGTCGGGGTCAACGCCACGTACCGCCTCGCGCCCGAAGCCAAGTGGCCTGCGGGTTCGCAAGACGTCAGCCGCGCCGTCACTTGGGTCAGGGACAATATCAGTGATTACGGCGGCGATCCGAATCAGATTTACGTTATCGGGAAATCCGCCGGCGCATTTCACGTTGCCGAGTTCGCGCTGCGCCCGAGTATTGCCGGCGACGATGGCTCTGCCGTTGCGGGCATCGTGCTCGTGTCGGGTACGTACGTGGCCGACAACAGCAACCCATCGCAGAACCGTATCGACTATTTCGGTGAAGACCTCACGCGTTGGCCGGATATTTCGATTCTCGGCAATATCGAGCGCACGGAGATCCCGTTTTTACTGAGTATTTCCGACTACGACAGTGACGCGACCAAGGCCTCGTTCGCCGAGCTCGCTCGCACGCTCACGGTTGATTACCGTCGCATGCCACGCACGGTGCAGCTCATGGGGCACGACCACTACGCGCCGAACCCGAGTATCGGCACGGTCGACACGCAGCTCAGCGCGGAGATCCTGCAACTGATTCGATCGACGTCGGGAGGCTATCAGCCGATGAGCGCGACTCAGTATTAGCCGCGGCGTATGAGGTTCTCGCAAGCTTGCGTCGTGCTCGCTATGCTGCCGGCGCTCGCGATCGCGCACCATTCGGTTGCCGAGTACGATCGCAGCGAGATCCGTGAGATCGAGGGCGAGCTCGTCGAAGTGGCATGGCGCAATCCGCACGTGCGATTCATCGTAAGAGCGCCGGGAGCTGATGGACAGCTGCACGATTGGGACCTGGAAACCTCTACTGTTTATGTTCTCGGCAGGCTGGGCCTGGACGGTAGCCGGTTTTCGGATGCAGGGCGCGTGCGCGCCGCTGGATGGGCATCGAAATCGCGTGCAGCGATGCGCGTAACCAACATGTTGTTGCCCGACGGGACCGAAGTGCTGCTGGCGGGCGCAACCGGTAACCGTTGGTCCGACGACTACGCGGGCGAGCTCAGCAACGTGCGCGCCGACCGGGCCGAGCGCGGGTTTTTTCGCGTTTGGAGCACAGAGAACCCCGGTACGTACGGGCAGACGCTCGAGCAGAGCGAGATTCTACTGAGTGCAAAAGCGCAGGCGAGCATGGAGCGCGGCGTCGAGTTCGATCCCTGCGTGCCCCAAGGGATGCCTAGCGTGATGTACAACCCGCTGCCGATCGAGTTCGTCGACGAAGGGGACACGATCGAGCTGCGTATGACGTCATTCGGTATCGTCCGTAGGATTTACATGACGAACGACACGGGCAACGAGACGATCGAGCCGACGGATCTCGGTTATTCGGTGGGCCGGCGATTCGGTGACACGCTCGAAGTGCACACGACGCGCGTAGGCT
>Ga0224497_10002615_pt1 | contig 10605 bp, 7 predicted proteins | sample SF_Jul11_sed_USG_4_FD_167970 | JGI IMG/M metagenome (GOLD analysis project Ga0224497, IMG submission 167970) | Sediment microbial communities from San Francisco Bay, California, United States - SF_Jul11_sed_USGS_13 | ecosystem: Environmental > Aquatic > Marine > Sediment | place: USA: California...
GATTGCTGAATACTGTATAACCGCTCGCTTTGATTCTGTCGAGAACATCGGTCACAAAATGAATATGCTCTCCCTCAATAATGATTTTTATTTCTTTCATTGGATGAAGTTTCATGGTGGTCATGTCGTCTTAATTCTCCACAAAAAGATAGTATTAATCAATGGGTCGCCAATCTTTCGGTAATCGAAAGAGGAAAAATTTCTTGGTGTCGGGGTCTATACCAACAAGATTGATCCACCGATTTCCCGTCAATCGCTGCAAAATATCATGTCGCCCAACGATGGTGGCGATCCTTTCCAACGGAGCCTCAATGATAGCGAATAACCGCATAGGTTCATGGTAGGGTTTATCACCATTGAATACTGTTTGAATGGGAAGTCCAACACATAGATCACTTTGGGAACCATACATAACCCCTATGTTTCCGACTACATTGTGATACACCTTGCTGCCGGCTCCGTAGACCATAGGATCTACGGTAGAAAAATAATGCTCCATGTTGATCCAATTAGTAACGATCATAGGGGCAGTCATGATAATTTCTAAATATTTACCATCTGGATCCTGTGAATGATCATAGGAATGTAAAAAAGTCCGGCCCTCAAAATTTATTCCCTGAGTTAACAAGCGTCGCCCCATTATAAAAGCCGTATGCCCAGACAGTCCCCATTCGGGTCGAACCTGAGACCAATCAATACTTCGTACCTTAGTCAGTGGTGATGCCTCATCAATTTCTTTCGTAACGGGTACGTCAGGCAAGCGGGCGAGTCTTTCCCGGCTGTTTTTTTCACGGGCTTCTTGAAGGTCATGTTGTAGCCTAATCAATTCTTTTCGATGTGTGGCTGGGACCTCTTCCAAATCGAAGAGTTCCACTTCATCCGTTGTGGTATCATGCTGTCCTGGGAGAAAATGGGTGTCATCTGGAATCGTTAGGCCTCGCTTTGAGAGCCTCTGTCGAACCTGTGGGCTGTTGGCCATGACTGCAAGAGCACGTGCGTTCGAAACCCCATGATTTCCGCCACAGGCTCCGCAATCCAAAGCCGATTCGTAGGGATTGTTGTCCGAAGTGCTGCCATGGCCGCATAACAAAACGAGCCGGGCAAACGTTTTTGTGAATCCTAAAATCTTTAGAGCTGCTTCCACATAGTTAACCTGCTCGGATAAAGTAAATCCTGTCTGTGTGATTCGCTGTGTCTGATGATCAATATCTCTCTCTTGGAGTTTAAAATCTTTTCTGAGTGTTTCAATAAATTGCTTCAGGTCAGAGTTGTTCCATTTCAGAGAACGAAAAAGTTCTTCGTTCTCTTGATTATCCGATAAATTTTGACTTAACGCTAGTTTTCGCAATCGTTCAACCTGATCATGAGGAATGGTGGCTCCCTTCTGCCCGTATCGTTCAGTCAGCAATCGATAAATGGTAGCCCGGTATTTTGCTGCAATTATTTCATAAGCTTCATCACGCTGGATTTTGTCCACCGTGAGTGTTGTTCTTATGGGAATCGCCAATGTATCTTTTATCCAAGACATTACGCTTTTGAACCATTTGGGTTGCAACGTTTGCCCAAATAACTTAAACCCAAAGAACCAACCAATGGCTTCGACCATGACATAAGGGGTCACCACGTTTTCTTTCAAATCATGTAACAGAGTATGGCCTGTATGGGCGATTCGCTGTCCCTCTAGAAATTTTTGTGCAGCCTTACCTTGATAAGCTCGAGGAATTTCCTTCACAATATGTTTGGGTTTTAACAGGACAGGACATTGGTCTGTTTGGTGTTCGCTCGAAAATGCTTGGTAGCATATAGGCACTCCAAAAAAACCTGCAAATCCAAATGTTTCATTCCCTCCAATTTCCTCAAGGTTTCTTCTAAAGCATTCCGAACGGACATCGATGCAAAAAATTGACTGAGACAGTGGGCGAGATTCAGAAGGCTTTTTCTCAAGCTCATCAGCCTCGTCACTCTCGCTCAAACTCTTGAGGTTGGGTGAAATTTTTTTGGCAAAACTTTTGATGTAGCTGGATTCAAAAGCTTCCAGCCAAATAGGTCCGTGCTGAGATTCGGGAAACTTCTCTGACCAATCCAGCAAGGATCTTAAGGAATCGGGAGTGCTTTTTGCCAGATCTTGTATTGACACGCCCAAGGATTGGGCAATATGCATGGCTATCAAGGTTCGGCATTCGGCATCTTGTTTTTCTCTGGTTTGTTCCCAGGTCGAGATCAGTCTTGTATCGCATTGATCGAGGGTATCTATGTTTAGAGGATCTTGAGTGAATAAGGAAATGTTTAAATAATCAACCACTTCATCTGGCAGCACTCTTGATCGGAATTCTTTATACAACCCATATCCAGTAGGATGATTATTCAGGTATTCGATGATCGAAGCATAGGTGCCGGGGATTGCTAATTTTTCCTGGCAGGCCAGCATCACTAGTTCCCGTTCATAAAAAAGGCGGATGGACATATATTTGATCAGGTCAATGGGAAAAGCGTTTTGCCACGCATAATCTGTTTGTTCCGAACGCCATTTAATAAATCCTGTCCATCCAGATAATTGGGCCAACTGTAAAGAAAAATAACCATCCCACAAGTTCTTGGGAATGGCTAACAGGGATAAACTTTCAAGCACCGCATCTTCAGGTCGATCCGGCATATTTAGAACTTTGTTTCTCCAATCTTGAATACCCAATAGGGACCCGGCGGCATCGTCCAAAGCTAGTTCTTTCCACGCCCTATAAAATGTTTTCTCCCTCATAGGCATGTCCCAGGGAGCATGCCCTTCATCAAGAAAACCTCCTATCCATTTGATGATTTCGCTGTTAACTTGGTCTTGTACATTTGTCCCAAAGGTATGATCGCACCATTCTGCAAGAGTGTATTGGGCGGCCAGTTCTTTTTTTTCTCTTTCTGCATGACTCTTTAAAAAATCGCGAGGTGTTTTATCTTTTGATAGGTTTTGTATTTTATTGAAAAGATTTTTTACTTCCGGTTGATGGAGGGAGGGTTGTAGAATTGCTGAACAAACATCCGTTGCCACTTTCCCAGTGCCGTTGATAAGGATCGCTCTCAGGACTTCCAGATGAGAAAAACTTTGATCGCCAAGGATGATGGTTTCCTCCGTTGAGACATCTTTTATGGCTTCATGAATGGTTTCTTCAGATATCCGTCCCTGCTTGAAGTACTTACGATATTCGCTATTGGGGAGATAACCCCGACCTCGTAAAAACCGTTGTCCCTCGTTTATGGCTTTTTCAAATGGCAAATGTTCCAACCCATGAAGCGGATTGTGGTGGATAAACGTTTTCATGGGCCAGAAATGCGATATCGGCTCGCACGACAGGTTCACAAGCGAACGCAGTTCTATTCGCTGTGATTCGCTTGGTGTAATCGTTTTTTTATTTTCGACCGTACTCATGGTTTAGGTTCGTTGTCCTCTCAAAAGATTGAAACCAATTCTCCATCAATAAATTACCCCACTATAAGTAGCGCCTAACAGTAATGCCGATACTGCAATAAGTTCTGTTAACCGTAAATCAGAATAAGGAACATCCGAACGAGCTTCCCCAAAGGCGGTTTGATGGAGCATTTGTATAAAATACCAGCCGCCTCCCAGCCAAACTACAAGAAATAGAAGCAAAGTCATGGCAATTTCAATATCTTGAGTTATTATTGTTGGCATGACCATCAGCCCTGAAAATATTGGAAATAATGGGAGAAACAGGGCAAAGCTGACAAGAAGACCCATTGCCACTCCAAAACGAGGCATGGGCGACGCAAGGCCGGGAAGGATCCCAAGGGTTTTCCATCCATAACGCTGTCGGATAAAAGAAAAGGCAAGGGAGATACCTCCCATCACGAACGCCAGGGTTATACCAAATGGAATCCCCCACCTTGGGAAATCCGGGAATACCTCAAGCAGGCCCCAAACAAGTGCTACATGAGCTACCGTGGCTGAAGCAACGAACAAGCTATTAAATTTTTGTCCCAAAGAAGCTAAAGAAGCATAAACAGCGCTTAACAAGGCTAACAAGCTTAAGATGGAAAGCATCTCCGTTGTAAGGGAGGAGTAAATTTGGAATAATTCTCCCATACCGGTCATTAGCCAAGCGACAATCCAAAAACTTGAAAGAGCCCCTTTTGCATCTTTAATTGTTCTCACAAACGGGAAGTGAAAAGGAGCCAGTGGTAAGAATGTTACAGCAAGAAACAGGCGGGCAAACACTTGCAAAGTTTCTCCCACGAAGACAGAGCTTAGAGAAAAAATGATCGCAAGTGAAATATGGAGAAAGAGTATCTTAGTGCGAAAGGTATTCAGTTGTTTCCGATTTAGAGAAATCGCGATGAAACCCAAGAGACCACAGAGGAATATTCTGCTCACCATTGCCTGATTTAGTAAGACACCCAGGCTCAACCCAAGAACTATCAAAACTGAAGTATGGATAGCGGAGGTTTGTTCTGAATTCTCTTGGCTGAGAAGGGTGCAAAAACCTGCGAGAAGAATAGCGCTTGCTAATAAAAGAATGGAGGGTTCAATACCCCAAGCTAACCACATATAAGCCAGTCCCACAGCAAGAACCCCAATAACAATCAATCCAACAGACTTTTGGATTGTAGACGAGCCATTGGAGTACCTCCACACTATTCCCAAGGCGAGCGGGATAAGAGAAAGTATTACTGGAACAATATTGTCAAGAGCCATATTTTTTATCCGTTATGCTTCAAAAATGATCGCCAAATTTTTGGGCCAGTCGCAAAATGCGGTTACTCCATCGAACGTAAAGTAGGTCAATATAGAATCGGTTGGCCAAAAGGATATAAAGTTCTTTTTTAAATAAATTGAGCCAATGGGAGATAAATATTTTTTGCCCTTTGGCATTGGAATAAGCGCCGATCCAACCAATGAGAATAAGCACGGTGGATAGCAGGATAAGCGTATCAAAAACGCGTGGATTGAGTGCTGCCGCCACGAAGAACCCATCCGCTACACCTGGCCCTGGATAAAGAAAATGTATGAAAACATCTGCAGCCCAAAGATAAATAAAGCCGATAAAAAACAGGGCGGCAATCATTGTGCCGGCAACTTTCCAGGAGGCCACAGCATGAAGCCGATACAAACTAAACATGACCTGAGAAGCTGTCACCCAAGCGAAAAAGAGCAGAATGACTGCCCCATTAGAATTTTGTAGGGGGATATTCAACATGTCATGCGCAACCATAAGAATGACCAGCGGCATGATTAACGTGAGAATTAGACCCGTGATAAAGCTTAACTGATTTGAAGACCCCTTGGGTCCATGTGCAGACGAGTTCGGGAGCTTTGGCTCCTCACGTGCGGCATGAATGCCTTGTCCCGCCCCCAGGAATAGGGATGCTTTAAAAAGACCGTGGGCGATTAAATGAAAGATTGCCAGCGCAAAAGCTCCAAGCCCGCATTCCATAATCATGTACCCCATTTGCCCCATCGTGGAGAATCCCAGGGTTTTTTTAATATCATTTTGCGCGAGCATCATGGATGCTCCGAGTAGAACCGTCAAAAGACCGATCACAAAAACAATATGGAGGGTAATTGGCGAAAGGGCATAGAAAGGGGCCAGGCGATTCAATAAAAACCCACCTGCATTAATAATGCCTGCATGCATCAGGGCTGAGACAGGAGTGGGAGAATCCATGGTATCGGGTAACCACACATGCAATGGAAATTGAGAAGATTTGGCTATTGCGCCAACAAAAATGAATAGCGCGATTGCAGTGACCGCACTGATATCAATCATTCCAGAAAACAACGAAATCATTTGAGTCTGCTCAGCCGCAGCTTTAAACAGTTCATTAAACTCCAGGGTGCCGAAATATTTATAGGCGAGAAAGATTCCCAATAGAAAGCTCACATCCCCGACACGATGGACGAAGAACGTTTTAAACGCATTTTGGCAGGCCGGACGGTTAGGAAAATTAAACGCGAGAATCAGATAGAGCGCCCAGCTTAATAATTGCCAACACACAAACAGCATGAACAAATTCGGACTGGAGACGAGAGCGAGGATTACAAAAGTTATAAAGCTCAACAGCGCAAAAAATCGAGCATACCCGGGATCGCCTTCTAAATATCGAATCGAATAGATATGGATGACCGTGCTGACACTTGTGATCAACACCATCATGACGGCCGTGAGACGATCCACCAGCATTCCAATTCCAAAAATGGATGAGCCCTCAGGGGTTAAAGGCCATATCATGAAATGGATGGGCCCTTCAGTGCTCATATTATAGAGAGTCCAAACTGAAAGAAAAAAAGAACTCGCCGTTGCAATAACTCCAACCTTGGCCACATGAGAGGGCATGTGTTTGCCGAGAACTCCGATGATGATTCCAGCGAGTAAAGGAAAAAAGAGGATAAGAATTGGGATGGTCATGACTTATATATTATCAATTATCAGTCTAAAGCTTGAATTCTTCAAAAGCTCAGACTTTTAGAGTTAGGTTTGGAGATTCCCATCATTACTAAAAATTATTCCAATAAACTTTTGAATTATTTAAATTGTTAACACGGAATGCAAAACTAACTTTCCCCGCTTCGGGAATGCTGATGCACCCTCTATTTAAAACTCCTTGTTTGCAGAGAGTCTGCAGAGGGGCAGGGATGCTGGAGATGACTAACCCCGCCGTTCAAGGCCTCGCCTTAAAATATTATATTTCAAATCTTCAATTAAACACTGTTCCAAATATAGAATTTTAATTACTGTGTCAGAAAAACTTACTTGTTGGGGATTGGATTCTTCTACCATTGAGCGGTAGGAATCGCCCAATATGGTCATTGCATTAGAAAATTTGTCTGATGATTTTACAGCGATGATCCAAGTCATGTCAAACTAGAAAATATGTGTTGGTCAATGTCCGCTTTGGGATAAGTCCTGCCGTCTGGATTTTAAGTTGAGACGCTACAAAACTTCCGAGGGATGTTCCTGTGCGACGAATAATTCGTTGGCGAGTTCGATGTCTTTGGGGAAATGGATTTCCAGCCAGCCTTTGTGGATTTCCAGGTAATGGATGTTGAAACCGCGGTCGATCATTTCCTGAATCAGGTCGGTGAGACGAATCTGGGAAATATCCTCCGCTTCCTGGAGTTTGCCCTCCAGATTTTTCACCGCGTCGTGATAAGTCTGAAGGAACTGTTCGGCGCCGGTTTTCGAGAATTTGGCAAGGCCGATGAACTCGTGGGTGGCTATCGCCGGATCAATATTCTTACCGATTTTGGCAACAGTGTTCTGGTGATCGAAGTTGATGCTTCGGCGGTTCCGGTTTTGCCGGTTGCGGCTGATCACGTAATCGGTCGCCTTGCCCTCCACCGACTCCAGGTATTGAATGGAGTTGTCCAGCACCAGAACGATATCCTCCTTGGAGGCCAGTAATTGTGCGACCACATGGTTTTCGAGGAGGATATCCGAGTACAGCATCAGAAATCCGTTGTACATTTTTTCCTGGGCGACGAGCAGGCTGTCCAGCTCGGTGCCTTTTTTGTAATCCTTGTTGGGCAGGAAGGAGATTCCCTCACCTTTCATTTTGTTGCCGGCATAACCGGTCACCACGGTGATATCCGTCAGATGGTTCTGGTTGAGGGTTTGGACCTGCCGCGACAGGAGGGTTTTGCCGGCGATATCGGCCATGGACTTGGGTGTGTTTTTGAGAACGGGGGCGATGGCCGGCGCTTCCCCGGCGGCGGGGATGATGACCGGAATATTGGTGTTGGTCTCATCCTGCTGGTCTTTTTCCTTAACGTCCAGAAACCCGACCGCATCGAAAATTTCCCGCACCGGCGCGCACAGCGGGTCGGCCTCGAGCGAGCGTTGGTTCGAAAGAATGTCTTTGGCGGTGTCGCGCATCGCCTTGTAGGCGGCGCGCAACAGATGATTGGCGTAAATGATGATCTGGAATCCCGCCGCCTGCAGTTCTTCTTCAAGAATATTGTTGTAGGTGGTCGGTACGCACACAAGCGGTTTTTCCATCTCCAACTCTTTGAGAAGGCTTTGGTATTTTCCGGCAAACTCCATGATCTCGTCCGGCTGTTTGGATTTGGAATGGATCATGATACCGTCCACTCCCGCTTGCAGATAAATCCGGGCGCGTGCCAGCGCGTCTTTCATTCCGGTGCCGGCGATCAGGCTTTCGATGCGCGCGATGATCATGAATTCATCAGTGGACTGCACTTTTTTCCCGCGCTTGATTTTCTGGGCGAACACTTCGGGTTCCTGCAGGACCTGGCTGGTACCGGCCTCCAGGCTGTTGCGTTTTGGAAATACCTTGTCTTCGATGATGACCGCCGAAACGCCGGCCCGTTCCATTTTCGACACCATGTATTCGAAGGTGTTGGGGTCGCCGCCGGTATCGCCGTCAACGATCATGGGTTTTTGCGTCACGGTCAGGATTTCCTGAATGGTGTGCAAGCGGGAATCGAAACTGATCACTTCAATATCCGGATGGCCCTTGGAAGCGGAATCGGTCAGGCTGCTTTCCCAGATGGCGTCGAACTGACGGGTGACCGACTGGTCGCCGGATTTTCCTTCAACGAAGGTGGTGTCGGCGACGATGCCGCTGAGACCGTTGTGGGCTTCCATGACGCGGACGAGTTTGCCCTGAGCGAGCAACGCTTTGAGTTTGCCGCGTCTGTTTTCCGGTAAATTCTGGCTGAGCAAAGTCATGGAGTAAGGGGGGTGAGTTCAGGGTTATCAAGTCGCTCCCGAATCCAGGAAGCGATATAGACATCGTCCCAATCGAATTGTTGGAAGATGTTGAGGATCACCTCAACCTGACGTTGTACCGGCAAGCGTTGGTCCACCACAATCAATTCCTCATCGCGAACTTTGCAATAACCGCTTTGAGTGGGAAATTCCGGATCGGACAAATCGGCAAACAGGATGTCAATCGAGCGTTTCCGGGCAGTGTCCTTGAGGTCTTCCAGGCGGGACAACATTATGGATTCTGTATTCGAGTGAGGCATAGGGAGAAACCCTCCTTTGGGAGGATGTTAATTGAAGACCCGCATGATGTCATTATAAAAAGCGAAAACCATCAGCGAGAGCAACATGAAGAGACCGACCTGAGCGGCACGCTCGCGGTTGGCATCGCTGATGGGTTTGCCTTTGACGATTTCGATCAGGAAAAAAAGGATGTGTCCGCCATCCAGAATGGGAATGGGCAGGAGATTCAAGAGCCCCAGGTTGATGCTCAGAAACGCCGTCAGCATTACAAAATAACTGAGGCCCTGTTCCGCCTGCTGACCGTAAATCTGGAAGATCAGAATGGGCCCGCCGATGTTTTTGGGCGAAATGGACCCGGAAAAGATTTTTTTGATGCTGACACTGATCAGGTAGATTCCCTCCCAGGTTCGTTCCAGCCCGCGAAGGATAGCTCCCGGTAACGAATATTGCTCGGTCACCATCACTCCAGAAACCCCAAACCCTATGTAGCCGTAACTCACTTCTTTCCCTTGAAGATCGGGGCTCGTTCTCAGCTCGGGTGTTACTTTGATGATTCGTTCCTGGCCGTCCCTCGATACGCGAAAGGTCAGCTCCTGTCCCGGTTTTTCCAAAGCGGCAGTTTTTAAATCCGAAAACCCTCTGATCTCAATGCCATCAATCGATAGGATATCGTCGCCTACTTGCAGACCGACTTTGTCGGCGGGGGAACCTGCTTCGATCGCGGAGATTCTGCGCCCCAGGCTTTCAATGCCGATCAATCCAACGGTTTTCTTATCGCCGAACAGGTCCGGAACTTCGCTGGATTCGGGAGTAATGGCAAGGGTAAGGATTGTTTGTGGATTGCGTTCGACCACGAACTCCATTTTCCGGTTCGGGGCGTTGTGAATAATATCAAGCAACTGATGCCAGTAATTGACTTTCTCGCCGTCAATTTCAATGATCCGGTCACCGGTTTTAAGGCCCGCTTGCTGAGCAGGGGAATTGTCGTGGACTTTGCCGACATAGGATCCATTGGCAGGCATGCCTGCCATGTAGACACCGATATAGATGACGATGGCAAACAGAATATTGAACAGGGGGCCGCCGAACGCGATGGCCAGCCGTTGATACACAGTTGCCGCGGAGAAAGAACCCTGGGTATCCTCCAGCTCTTCCTCGGGATCTTCCCCTTTCATTTTAACGTAACCGCCAAGTGGAATGGCGGCGATCAGAAATTCGGTGCCACCGGATTTGTACCCGACAATTTTAGGGCCGAATCCGATGGAAAACTTTTCGACGATCACTCCGCATTTTCGGGCGATCAGAAAGTGTCCCAGCTCGTGGACGAAAATAAGAGCGGCCAAGCCCACCAGGAAAGCCGTGGTCTTGAATCCGTAAGACAGGAAGGTATCGAAGGATGCTGCGGCAAAATCAAACATGATAAATAAATCTACTCCATGGAAGAAAGATCAATGAGTTCCACCCCTTTGGGAACCTCGAACTGAAACAATTTCCTTTCAAGGTTGGGGTTGGTTCGGATGTCGGTGAACAACATTTCTGTTTTGTTTCCTAAATTATCATACACCCGGGACCCGGTGATCTGGAAATTTTTCTTGTCGGCCAGCAGCACCATTTTGGAGAGGTTTTGTAAGGT
>Ga0224497_10002620_pt1 | contig 10587 bp, 13 predicted proteins | sample SF_Jul11_sed_USG_4_FD_167970 | JGI IMG/M metagenome (GOLD analysis project Ga0224497, IMG submission 167970) | Sediment microbial communities from San Francisco Bay, California, United States - SF_Jul11_sed_USGS_13 | ecosystem: Environmental > Aquatic > Marine > Sediment | place: USA...
GGTTGCGCTGGCGATTTTGATTTTCATGTTCCCGGCACTGATCGGATTTATTTTCGCCGCTTTCATCCTGTTCGCCGGTGCCGCGATTCTGGCGATCGGCTGGAAAGTGTGGCGCTTTAAAAAGCACCTCAGCGAATCCGGGGAAGAACAGAAACCCTTCAAGGCTTCGTTTCGCACCGAAGGCCCGCATTACACACATCGCCGTATTTTCCTGGTGATGAAATAAGATGCGGAGCGTCCCCTGTAAAGGCCTCGACAAACCGTGGAGCGTCCTCACCTTCGGGTGTTGGCAGATCGCTCCCAGCGGCGGCTGGGGAGACTACTGTACCCCTGAGGATGCCGAAGCATCGGTAAAAGCAGCACTCGAAGGAGGCATCACCGCCTTCGATACGGCGGAAGGTTACGGCGATGGCGAATCGGAGCGCCGCCTGGGTAAGGCCCTCGGTTCCCAAAAGAACGATGTCCTGATCATTTCCAAAATTTGGCCGGACGCAGATCTGACCCTCGCCAGTTATCAGGGACGGCTGGAGGGCACTCTCCGCGCCCTGGACCGGGACTTCGTCGACTTCTACCTCGTCCACTGGCCCGGCAGCTATTTCAACACTCCTGAAAAATCCAAAAAACTCGCGGAGATCATGATCGCCCTGCGTGACAGCGGCAAAGCTAAAACGGTTGGCCTCTCCAATTTTGAAACGGAAGACTTAAACCGCATCGGTGCTGACCTGTCCGAGTTCGTGGTCAACCAAGTGTCCTACAACTTGCTCGAACGCGAATATGAAACTCAAGGGCTGGAGTTGTGCCAGAGTGCCGGGGTCGGCACGATGGTTTATTCCCCCTCAGCGCGCGGCCTTTTGGGCGGACGGCTGAAGGCCGACTCCCCTACCCGCCAGCAGTACGAGGTGTATCAGGAACCGCTGTTCGGCCACTCGAAGAAAGTTCTGCAAACAGTGGAAGCCATCGCCGAAGAATTAGGTACGGCCCCCATTAATATAGCCCTGGCGTGGGTCCTTTCCCGTCCGAATGTTGTGACCGCTGCAGTTGGGTCGCGAAAACCCGAACAGATCAAGCAATTCTGCCGGGCGGGAGATCTCGAACTCGGCCCGGAGCATCTCTCCCGGCTGACTGCCGCCAGCGACACCTTCCACACGCACAAATCCTGATCGCTTCTCCATTTTCTTATCACCCGATTGGGAGTATGATTGGGCCATGACGAACGAATGGCAGGACACTCCCGAAGATGACGGAATCACCCTGGGACCGGAAGAGGCGCTGGAGCGGGAAATCGCCAAATCCAAGGCCCTAAAGGTGGAGCGATTAAAACTGAAAGATCAGGTGGAGCGGCTCACCGCCCAAAATAGTGAATTGCACGATCAATTGGAAGCTTTTGAGCAAAACCGGGAGACCCCGCCATCTAGTCCCAAGCACTCACCCGATACGCCCAATACCCACTATTCAGGCACTCCACAGCCCGACACCCGCTTTCTGCCGAATCGTTGGGCCTTCTTTCTGCTCGTGTTCAATCTAACGGCCCTCGGGCTTCTGCTGATTTACCTTCTGCAAAATCCCAGCCCCTAATCGTGCCCCGATCAGGTGAAAACACTTAAAACTATGAAATTAATTGAATCCCGGTTATCATTTTTCCATCTTATCCAGTAATTGAGGGGTTCTCCAACTGGCTATTGACCCGGATTTTCAGGTTTACCATAGACCAATATCAATTTGGAACTTTAGGAGGGCATTTATGTGGGTAGCTGAATTTTTTCATGTGCTGGTAGGAATTCTTTGGATCGGCCTGTTATATTTTTTCAATCTGGTGCAGGTGCAGTCCATGCCTAAGATGACCGAGGCAGGAGCGGCTAAACCGTACACGCAGATCATTCTGCCGAAAGCTTTATTCCTGTTTCGACACGCGGCCCTGTGGACAGTAATCACAGGAATTATTTACTATGTTGTCGGACGCAACCAGGTCCAGGGTATTCCCAGTCGTGAAATCATGATCGGGATGGTATTGGGCGTCATCATGGCGTTCAATGTCTGGGTTCTGATCTGGCCCAACCAGAAAAAAATTATCGCAGGAGAATTGGAAGGCGACGCGTTGGCCAAGGCCAAGCGAACTGCTTTTCTCGCCAGCCGAACCAACGCATGGCTCTCGCTTCCCATGTTGGCCTGTATGGTGGCGGCAAATCATGGCGGCTTCGGGTTTTAATTCCAATTTTTCGCGTTTAGAGACCAATCGTTTTACAGGAGACGGCAGGCTGGAAATCCAGACCTGACCGTCTCCTTGTTGTTTTGCTTCCCGTAGAACCCGCAAAAGCAACCCTTTCTACCCCTTTGACCTAAAAATTTCGGGAAAACCCCCTTCCATGCCAGCGTTTCATCTGAACCGCGTTTCCAAAGACACTGAATACACTCCCTGGGGGAATTCTCCCCGGAAAAGGTGGATTAAATTTCTCAAGGTGGTGATCGTCGGATGCATCCTGATCCTTGCAGCAATTGAGACCGGTTTGATGTTTCTTGACATGAACACACTTCGAGAATCCTTAACAAAATCCTTGTCTGAAAAAACCGGCACTCAGGTGGAGATACAATTTCTCGACTTGGGATATTCTCACGGCCTAGGCTTGGAGGCCGGCGGGTTGACCGTTCGCAATATTGAAGGAAGTCAACAACTGCTATGGGTAGAAAGTTTGTTCCTCGAAGTCAAGATGCTGCCTCTTTTGACCGGAGAGTTGGTGGTCGAAAGTGCGGCTATCATCAAACCCCGAATCAAGGTGTATCAGGATCCCAAGGATCTCTTGAAAACAACGATCAACAAAGCGGCATCGTCTTCCTTCCCAAAAAGAACCGTGGGATGACCCGACCCCCGATATTCATACTAAATGTTAAGATGAAGGAAAGAATATATGGAGGTTGTGGGTTATGGCAAAGAAAAGGTACAGTTCAGAGCAGATTATCGTGAAGTTACGCTAAGCGGAAGTATTGGAATCGAAGGGTAAGAGTCAGTTGGAAATAGCGAGGAGCTTGGGTATTGCAGAGCAAACCTTGGTTCGTTGGCGCAAGGAGTATGGTGGGTTGCGGGTAGAGCAGGCGAAGCGTTTTAAGGAGTTGGAAAAAGAGAACGCGCGATTGAAGCGTTTGGTGGCGGATTTGAGTTTAGATAATGCGATTTTGAAGGATGTGGCCTCGGGAAACTTGTAAGCCCGGCCCGTCGTCGGGAGGCGGTGGCGAATGCGACAGAATGTTATAGGGTTTCGGAGCGCCGCGCCTGCCGGGTATTGGGACAGTGTCGGGCGACGCAGCGGTATGAAGCGAGACGGTTAGAAGATGAGGAGCGGTTACGCAATGATGTCATCTCTGTTTCCAAGAAGTATGGAAGGTATGGATACAAGCGGATCACGGCTTTGTTGAATCAGGAAGGTTGACGTGTGAATCATAAGCGAGTGTGCCGGATTTGGAGAGAAGAGGGGCTTAAAGTTCCGAACAAACAACCTAAAAGATCACGGTTATGGCTTGGCGATGGTTCTTGTGTTCGTAAACAGCCTGAGTATCAGAATCATGTCTGGTCGTATGATTTTGTACATGAGCGAACGCATGATGGCCGGTCATTGAGGATTCTTACGGTGATTGATGAGTATAGTAGAAAGAGTTTGGCCACGGAGGTGCGACGGAGTTTCACTTCGATGGATGTGGTTGAGGTGTTATCAGACTTGTTCATTATCCACGGACAACCAGATTATATACGATCTGATAATGGTCCAGAGTTTACCTCGAAAGCGATCCGGAAATGGTTGAGCAACCTTAAAGTGGGTCCCCTGTTCATCGAGCCTGGGAATCCTTGGGAGAACGGGTACAATGAATCATTTAATGGGAAACTGAGAGATGAATTACTTAACGGAGAGATATTCTATACTCTAAAAGAAGCGCGAATCATAATCGAAAGGTGGCGGATTCATTACAACACAATACGGCCTCATACCAGCTTGGGCTATCGGCCACCAACTCCAGAGACTACTCGGATATCGATTGCGATCAATGGGAGAAAGTGAACTTTGAAAATGGTATAAATATCCGGGGCGGGACAGTGGGTTGTACGATTTCCAGCCGGGGCGTCTTTTGGTAGGCTACCTCCCCGCCCGTTCGGTCCCTGATATTTGAAAGACCTTTCAAGTTCCTGCCAATTCAGAAGTGCAGTGTGGACAACGAGTCGCTTTAATAGATATGGAAGAAAAACAAAACGAACACTCTTTTGAGGTGGGCGCCTCTTCAGGAGCTTTTTCTTCTTTTTTCATTTTATTCAGTGCTTTAATCATCATAAATATAGCGAAGCCTACAATGATGAAACTAATGACCGTGTTTGAAAATACCCCGTAATTAATGGTTACCGCTCCAGCAGTTTTGGCATCGGCTAAAGAGGCATAAGGACCAGCGGTAGCTCCTTCTTTCAGAACGAGGAAAAGATTTGAGAAATCTGCTCCACCCATCAACAAACCAATGGGAGGCATAATCACATCCGAAACTAGTACTTTTATTATCAGTCCAAATGCGCCACCAATGACGATTCCTACTGCCATATCAACCACATTTCCACGCATTATAAATTCTTTAAATTCTTTAAGCATTGTATCCTCCATTTAATATTTTTAATGGAAATTCCGACAAAGTCATGAAATATAGGACTAAAAATATGGCATATTTATAGGGGCAGGTCTATTTGCTCTCGTATGGATTCATACTGTAGATTTATAGACTTCCCCGGGCCACTAAATGATATTGGTGAGATTCCACAATTGTCTGAGTATTCAGGTTTTCCTGATTCTGCAAAGCCTGGATTGCCTTCCTGGTTACGTCCGCGTTGATCGTGTTCTGGGGCGCCCGCTTGTGACTTCCTGGATATATGCCGGGATAGTCTGCGCAAGGCTGTGGGTTCTCCGCTTTGTCAAGACTAGGGTTGAGGTCTCGCAGACTTTTTTGATGGGGTCGACATCTGGTTCATACTCAAGAGAGCTTGTAGGAGGGATGGAATCACATTGGGTTCCCCGTGCTAACGCACGGGGAACTACCAGGCAAACCATGCTCAGTATATTATAGTCGACTCTGTTTCTTCTACAGGTCGTGACATTTGGTCGCTAGTCATCATCAATTTGAAGCGTTGGTCCCCGACCTTGTCCGCTTTAAGTTGAATTTGCCAACTGACACTTTCCTTGGAACCGAGAGAAAAGGAACCAAAAGCCAGGTCTTTGTCAATATTTTTGATAGGGGTGTGGCCTGAAGAAGTGACATAGGACATATCCTCAAACATACCAGTCAATGCAACATTGGTCGCCGACCCACTTCCCTGATTGGTTACAGTCACTTGATACACGGTCGTGTCCCCTACACTCAGGGGGTCATTAAGGTCGATCAACTCCAAAAGCAAAGCGGGAACGCCGACTACGAGGTTGGTTTGTGAGGCATAAACCACGTCCACGCAAAGGGCATTTGCTTCGGCTCTAGTCACGGCCTTACCTGGCTCATTACCACTTAAAGTCATGCTGACCTTTTTGGAATCATTAGGTTGAAGAGTACCCAAATCCCAGGTCACCGCCCGAGTGTCCTGCAAAAAGGTCCCAGCACTGCTTGCTGACTTAAATGATGCATTAGCAGGAATGGTTGCCACCACCAGGGTGGATTCCGCGTTGACATCGCTGGTATTGGTGACTTCAAAATCATAAGAAATAGGTCGGCCAATATATTGCTCACTTTCTGTTCCGACTACTTTAATAGCAAGCTGAGGCTTGGAAACATTAGTTACAGCCGGGTTTGAATCGGCTGAAATATTACTTACAGTCCCCTCAGCACTATTAGAAATGTGGGGAGTGCCACTTGAAGTACCGGAAAAGGAATACTCACCTGGAGCTTTTGCCTGAACAGAAGTCATGATTTTATGCTCCTGACCAGCGGCTAAATGTCCGATCCGGCGAGAAACAACATTGTTTCCATCTTCGGCGGTCACGTTCTCCGGTAAATCCGTAGAAATCATAACGTCTCTTAAATCACTGGTCCCCGTGTTTTTTACAGTGTATTCCAGTGGGATCTGGTCACACATAACCTTTTTGTCCGGAGCCCTAAGGCTCAACGCCAGGCTGGGATCCACGACTGCGGTTTTTAGGCACAGGGCCGGAGCGGTAAAATTGGCTTCTGTGCAACAGGGAATGTCGTTGGTGCTATTGGCTTTGCCTGTAACTTTAATAACTCGAGTGCTTTTTGCTTTCATTTTGCCCAGGGCCCAGGCTACTTTGTCATCTGAGGTGTCGAAAATAGCCGGCTCAGTACTGATGGCTTCAAAATCAGCAGGAAACTTTTCAATGATGTTCACATTTTCCAAATCTAAATCCGTTAAATTCGTCACATTTATTTTGTACGTATAGGGTTGTCCTTTAAGTACGGTTTTAGGGAAATACTTATCGACTCTGATATTGCTGGTGCTTTCGATTCCCGTGGGATAAGACATTGAAGCCGTCGTCCACCCAGAGTCAACTTCGTAATCCTCGTGGATAAAACCGGTATGCGTGGTCCCGGAAGGGGCCGTGTAGCAACCCGCAAATAAAATCAAACCCACTAGGCTAATTAATTTTAAAAATGTGCTCTTATTATTCATTTTTGTTCCCTTAATTTAAATTTAAAATCATAGTTGAATATTTTAGAAAAATTATTGGTTCAAGGTTTTGTTTTTGACAAATAAAATTTTTGGGAAAAATCAGTTTGTTTCGTTGTTACCAGTGCGGTAGTCCTTTAACGCGATCACCAGTTTTCGAACGCCGATGAACTAAGCTAATCTAAGCAGAATTTTTTTCGTGATGAATTGGCTGTATTTTACTTTTTTTTAATAAAAAATAATAGCCAATTTATGCGATTCAATCCTAGTATTAGATTTTTTTTGGGGTGACCTGCCTCTGTAGGGGGTACCACATTTTAGGTTATTAGATGTTTGAATACCGAGATTAAACCCCAATCGGGCGAATAGGTCAAGCAGCTGGGTTTGGGTGGCTTGGAGGGTGCTCTGCTAACAGCGGGAAATCTATACAGAAATAACCGCCTGAGAGGCCCAGGATGAATTTTCTTTGGAAGGGTGAACCTTGGGCCTCTGATACTTGTTCCATTCCTCGACAGACTTCTTTAGAAGTGCGACATGAACTGGATTAGCCATCCTACTGCAATACTCTTTTCGTCTCCTGCTTGGCTTTGCTGTTCAGTTCATTCTCGTAAACATCCCGATTTTGATTAAACGCGGAGGTCAGCCATGAGAGGCTTTCCTGGATGGAGAATTCGGGTAAATCTCTGGTTTGCGTATCCAGCTCGATAGCCTTCGCCAGTTGGCGGTACTGGGCGGCTTCTTCTTTGTCGCGCTTGGTACGTAAGACTTCGAATGCGTGGGCCAGTGAATTGTAGACGCTGACCAGTCCGCGTTTATTTCCTACCAATTTAAAATTCCGATTCTGGATAAGGCCCCTACTTCAACTCCCGTTCCGTCTCCTGCTTGGTTTTATATTCTGCTCGTTCTCGTAAACACATCGCAGGATTAATTATAAGGAAAACTACCAAACATTGACAATTCCGGCAAGCTGAAATAGAGTTAGGAAATCCAAATACTGGTAATTAGCCTTTAACTGCAACCTGAGAGGTAATTACATGCCGTTCTGGCAAAGATCTTTGACAACGTTTGCAGCGATGCTCGCTGTCAGCTTCATTATTGGCTACATGTGGCGTTCATCATTTGGTTTCACTCTACCTGACTACGTGTCGGGTGTCGTAGGCGGTCTGACGGCGGTATCACTATGGGAATTTTTGAAGCGAAAGAGGCCGAAGGGGAACAGTTAATAATCAAAACCCTCTTCATCTCCCACAGGTGTCCGAAATGCTTTGAGATGGTGACGCTGATACAGTTACCGCATAGAGATGGACAGAAGTGATGAAAATTTCATCGACTTTAATTAAGGGATTCATTATTTTTCCATTTAACGTTATGGGAGTTATTCCGGCACTCATTTTATGGCTCAGTGGCCGGTTTCAGGAGTGGGCTTTTGAATGGTTTACGGGAATAGGTGGTACGTTGATAATCGCCATAGGATTTTATGTGATCTGGGAAATGGTATCTATTTTTACCGATTATGGTGAGGGAACGCCTGCCCCTTGGGAGCACCGAAGAAATTAGTTGTGTTGGGAATCTATCGGAACGTTCGCAATCCGATGATGATCGGCGTGTGGTGTGTGCTGGTGGGAGAATCGTTGTTGTTCCAGTCTGTAGAGTTATTGGTTTCTCGTATTTTATACAGTGTGCCTGCTTATCATCCCTCGGTGGGAGGAAAAGGATTTGGGAAAACGCTTTGGTGAACCCTACCGCGAATACAAAAGAAACGTGCCTCGCTGGATACCGCGATGGAAATCCTGACCGGGTTATAAAATGAAACACGCCATTAACAGTTCCTAAATTGCACAGATGAGAGGGAGTAAGGTTTTAGCTCACCATCAATAGCTCATTCCACTGGGTTGTGTACCGTGGCGACCGCAATCCGCAACGCATCTTCCACTCTCTACTCACACCTTGTGCTCCGAAAAATAAGGTGTCGGGTCCATGGTCTCTGTTGATTCGATCCACAACATCTATCAAGTGGTCTCTTGGACGCTGGTCAGAATCAACAAACAGGTGCTTCTGTTCCACCGAGGCGGGGATTAAGTCCAACAGCATGACTCCGGTTTTCTTGTAACGGTAGCCCTGTTTATAAATCCTGCTCAGGCAAAACTTTGCGGCTTCAATGATGAGTCGCGTATCACTTGTGGGAATCGTTAAATTATAAGTGATGCTATTGCTGTATTGCTTGTCCGTTTTCCGGAATCCATTGGTCTGAACAAACACATACACCGCCTGGGCCCGACTGTTTTGCTTTCTCAGCTTTTCGCAGGCACGCGCCGCGTAATTGGATAATGCTTCTTCCATAGGTTTCTTTTCTGTTAAAAGGGCGCCAAACGACTTGGACGACATGATGTTTTTTCTGGGCTGAATGTCCTCTAAGTCGATGCAGGAGTGTCTCCTCAGTTCCCGCACCAGCCGCTCCCCGACCACCGATAGATGTTTGCGGATAACAGTGGGGCTAGCGTCTCTCAGTTCTGAAGCTTTATGAATGCCTATTCGGTTCAAACGTTCCGCCCACCTCCGGGCGATTCCCCATATCTTTTCGACATCCAGAGTTCTTAAAATTTTATCCTGCACCTCCTGACTCCGAATATCAAACACACCATTATCCGTCTGTTTTTTCGCAATGCGATTGGCCACTTTTGCCAATACCTTGGACGGTCCAATGCCAATAGACACAGGGATACCCGTCCACTGCATTACCTTTGCGCGAATGGTTTTGCAATACTCATACAGATTACGGGGGTGCAAATGATCCAGCCGCAGAAATGCTTCATCAATCGAATATACTTCCATGTCAGGAGCAAACAGGCGGAGGCTGTCCATGACCCTTTGCGACATATCACCGTAAAGTTGGTAATTAGAGGAAAAAGCAGCGACATTGTGTTTTTTGATGATCGCTTTCTGCTCAAAAAAAGGAACTCCCATGGGGATCCCTAGAGCCTTAACCTCATTGGAACGGGCGACGATACAACCATCATTATTGGATAACACGACAATGGGGCGGTCTTTCAGGCTGGGGTCAAACACACGCTCACAGGACGCATAGAAATTGTTGCAATCGACCAGGGCAAAGACTTTCATGCGGGCAAAGTACCCTGCCTAGATAGAGTAATCAATAAATTTTCGCTATTTATTTGCCTTGGGCAGGCATCAGACACTCAGGGTCATCATTCTTGGGGGAGTTAACTCTAAGTGAAACCTCATGATACGCCATTTGATCTGAGGGATACGCATTTAGCAGAGACGCCGGGTCTTTTTGAGAAGAATCTAGCCAGTGACCATAATTATTTGAGTTTAAAATCACTGGCATCCGGTCATGCAGGGATTTCAATTTGGAGTTGGCCTCTGTAGTAATAATAGAAAAAGACCGGATGATATCTTCTCCCATTCCCCACTCAGACCAAATCCCGGCAAAAGCAAATAGACCTTCGTCTGTCATATGAATCCAATAGGGGACTTTCCCGTTTTCCCGCTTAGTCCATTCATAAAATCCATCAGCCGGAACCAGGCACCTTCTAGATTTAAAGGAACTCCGGAAACTTGGTTTCTCCTGGATGGTTTCTGCTCGGGAGTTGATCAGTAGGGATTGGGTCTCAGGGTCTTTGACCCAAGAAGGAATTAAACCCCACCGCATGGATTCCATGACTCGGTTGCCATCAGGGGAAACTACCACTGGAAGAGACTGGGTAGGGGCAATATTGTACCGCTCCATGTAACTACCTTTAAACGATTGGGCCTCAAAATGCGAGATGATCGTTGTTAATGGCTTTGTCAGCGTGTATCTTCCGCACATAAAGTATTGCCAATAGAGTTTTAGGCCAGCCACTTGAGAGGAGCAAGTATCAGGTACGCGATGATCAGCAGGCGTAGGGTGTTCATACCAAGATTATACCCGGAAATGGAGTTTAGTCAGT
>Ga0224497_10002621_pt1 | contig 10584 bp, 13 predicted proteins | sample SF_Jul11_sed_USG_4_FD_167970 | JGI IMG/M metagenome (GOLD analysis project Ga0224497, IMG submission 167970) | Sediment microbial communities from San Francisco Bay, California, United States - SF_Jul11_sed_USGS_13 | ecosystem: Environmental > Aquatic > Marine > Sediment | place: USA...
CGCGCAGTTGACCCTCAGTGAGCGGCCCGTTGTGCTTGTCGACTACGAGCCCCTCCGCCGAGAGGTACACGGTGAACGGCATGGCGATGCCCCCCAGTGCGATGTAGAGATCACCCTTGGCGTCCTCGGCGGAGATCCACTGCACTCCGGTTTCCTCCAGCAGGGCCACCGCCAGGTCCCTCTCATCGGTGACGTTCATCCCGATGAAGGTGATCTGGTCACCGAGATCTGCCTGAACAGGAGCGAAGGCGGCAGACATCTCGGCCACACATGAGGGACACCAGGAGGCCCAGAAATTGAGAACCACGGGTTTACCCACGTAGTTGGCAAGCGTGACCGTCTCGCCCGAGAACGTGGCGAACTGCAGAGTCGGGGCGGGGTCCCCCTGCAGAGGTGCCGCTGTGTCGGTCGGCGCCTCGGGGACGTTTGTATCGACCGTCGACGCGGCCGAGCACGCCACCGCGACAAGCGCAAAGGCGGCAGCCCCGGCTGTCAGTCGCCAGGTCGGTATGGAGCGCAATCGGGGATTCCTGCGTCGCGGCTCTGGCTGCATTTGGTCATCCATGTTCAGTGAAACGCTTTGGCCGCCTCGAGGGTTCAACGATTGCCATCTTCCCGACATTCCCCGTTAGCCTTCCGCAGCATGAACAAGTACCCGACGGTCCCGTACCGCCCCCATCCGGTTGCGCGTGAATCGGTTGTCTCTGCTGCGGAAAACGAATATCTGGTTCTCAACGAACGACGCAGTGTTCGCGAGTTCAGCTCGGAACCCGTTCCGCGCGAGGCCGTGGAATTCGCCATTCGGGCGGGTGCAACGGCGCCTTCCGGAGCCAATCGGCAGCCGTGGACCTTCGTCCTGGTCGGGGACTCCGCAATCAAGCGTGAGATCCGTTTGGCGGCCGAGAACGAAGAGCGCATCAACTACGAAGGTGGACGTTTGCCCCAGCATTGGCTTGATGCGCTGGCCCCCTTGGGAACCGACTGGCAGAAGCCGTTCCTCGAGGTCGCTCCGTGGCTCGTGATTGTCTTCGAGCAGCGCTACGGACTGACCGACGAGGGCGACAAACAACACAACTACTACGTGAAAGAGAGTGTCGGCATCGCCTGCGGCCTCTTCATCAGCACTCTCCACCGCTGCGGTCTGGTGACGCTGACGCACACGCCCAGCCCGATGGCGTTCCTGACCAAACTTCTTGGTCGCCCCGAGAACGAGCGCCCCTTCATACTGTTCCCGGTCGGTTACCCGGCCGACGGCGCCCGAGTCCCCGACATATCTCGCAAGTCACTGGAGCAGGTGATGGTCGAGGCTACTGGCCAACCGGACCAGTGAGCTCGAGGCGGATTCGCCGGAATCCCTTGCCCTTGGACTCGACCTTCTTGACCCGGATCTCCCCTACCTCGTCGGTGGCATTCACATGCGTGCCGCCGTCGGCCTGCCGATCGAGCCCGACAATGTCAATCACGCGCACCTCGCGCAGCGCCGCTGGCAGCAGGCTGACCTTGGTTCGGATGAGGCTGGGGTCGAGGTCCGCCTCCTCTCGTGGCAAGAACGAGACCTCAACCGCCCGATTCAGGGCGAGCTGACGATTGAGCTCAACCTCGATCGGATCCTTGTCCTCCGGGTCCCACTGGGGCAACTCGAAGTCGAGGCGTCCTTCTCCGGGGTTCATGTTGCCGCCCGTCACGGGGGACTGGAAACGCTCCCATATGACACCACACAAGGCATGCATCGCGGTGTGGGTCCGCATAAGGAGGTAGCGCCGCTCCCAGTCGACCTTGCCGGTCACCTCGCTCCCGACGCTTGGCAGGCCGCCTTCCACCCAGTGCCAGACTCCGGCTCCATCCTGGGTCACACGCGTGACAGCGAGCCGATCATCGCCGAGCCACAGTTCGCCGACGTCGCACGGCTGGCCGCCGCCTCCCGGGTAAAACGCCGTCCGGTCGAGCAGGAGGCGGCCGTCGTCTCCATCGCTGGCAACGACCCGGGCGGTTGCCTCGCGGACGTAGGAGTCGGTCGAATAGATGCGTTCGGTCATGGCTGCGCACGGTAGCGCACCGCGGAGTGGGGAATGGCGGTGAGCTACTGTTCGGCCATGGCACCTACTGCACTCCCATTTACACCAGACGTGGACGCCCAGAGGCTCCTCGCAACAAGTCCCATCGCTCTCGTCACCGGGTTGGTTCTCTACCAACAAATCCCAGTTGAGAAGGCGTTCGCCGGCCCGGCTGCGCTCCAGGCGCGTCTAGGCAAGAAGCTGACCGCAGCCGTAGTCGCCGGAACGGATGTGGACGACCTGGTCGAGATGTTCCGCCAGACACCTGCCATCCATCGTTTCCCGGCGAATATGGCGAAGCGGGTACACGCAACGTGCAACTACGTGGTCGAAGATCTGGACGACACCGTTTCCAGCCTGTGGGACGGTGTTGCCGACGCAGCCAGCGTCATCAAGAACATGAAGAAGCTGCCCGGCTTCGGGGACTACAAGGCGCGCGTATATTTCGGCGTGGTATCGAAATGGTACGACGTGCGTCCCACCGACTGGAAGAAGTTCATCCCGGACTGGCCGTCGATCGTAGACGTCGACTCACTCGCCGACCTGGAAGAACTCAAAGCGCGTAAGAAGGCGTGGAAGGAATCTCAGTCCTAGGCCGATGGTCGTTTGCGGGATGTCGAGCGCAGGAGCAGCGGATAGCCAACGAGGACCACGCCGGCGAACGCGAACCATTGGACGGCGTACGCTAGGTGAGGTGGGCCCCCTCCGGGTGCCGGGGCATCGAGAACCAGCGGGAACTGTCCCTCCGCACCGGTTGAGATGAGCTGTAGGTAGAAACTCTCGAGCGGATAGGACGTTTGCAAGGCGAGGCGAACAATGTCTACCCGACTCACTCGGTCGAGAACGCCATCGGCCGGGTCGACCGGACCTAGTCCCCGCCGCTCCTCGGTTTTCCGGGCAACACCGACCAGAGTCAGCTCCCCCGCCGGCGGATCAGCACCAGTTACCGGAGGTCCCTCGACGTCGATTGGCACCCAGCCCCGATTGACGATTACCGCGACACCATCGGCGAGCACTAGCGGAGTCAGTACGTTGTGCCCCGACCGTCCGTTGAAAGACCGCGCCTGGAGGATCACCTCTGCGGCCCGGTCGTAACTACCTGTCACCGTGACGCGGCGGAGATCAACCTCATCCGGTGACATTGCTCGGGCAGCTGTCAGATCCAACGGCTGCGCTGCGAGCCGATCCGAGAGGCGAGCGTCCAGAGCCGAGCGGTCTTCGTGACGGCTCAACTGCCACAGGCCGAGGGCGACGAACAGCACGATGGCAGCAACTGCGATGAGGTGTCCCACCAGCCACAATGGCCTCTTGGCGAAACTGAAGTCAGCCTTCATCGCCCGCCGAATCAGGGGCTGGATCATCCAGGTGGCGGCCACCCGTGCGCCAGTACACGCCGTCCGCTCGGCTCATCATCGCTTCATCGACCATGTAGCGGCGCAACGCGGCATAGTCCGGGTAGAACAACTGCAGCCGGAAGTTGACGTCCGCCTCTTCGTAGCGAAGCCCCGGCTCAAACTCCTGGGCAAGCCGCTCGAGAACAACGCGCCGCTTGGCCAGATGCGTCGGAATCGATTGCAGTCGCCCTCCCGAAAAGAACCGGCCGAGGATGTCCGCTTCTTCGGCAGTCCAGGGCCCCTCGACAACCGTCGCCGATGCCGGCGGGGCCGTCGGCAACGACTGGGCAATGGCTATCAGCATTTCCGCATCCAGTCCCTGCTCGGTGATCAATCCGGACGCGAGCAGCTTGCCGCGAGCTTCTGCTACCGACCTCTCGTCTACCCCGAGGCGATTAGCCAGGCTCTTCATATCGCTGCCTCCAGCGACGGCGTCTCCGGCCACGGCCAGGCGAACGGGGTCGAGGAGCAGCCGAACAAATTCCGACGGCGTCATCACATCCTCGATCCTACCGCTGGCTAGGGTCCTAACAATGAGACTCATCTTGGTGCGGCACGCCGTCACTGCCGAAACGGGCAACCGGTTGAGTGGGAGGAACCCGGGCATCGCGTTGGGTCCCCGTGGCGCCACAGCCGCATCTGATCTTGCCGGGAACCTGGCATCGCTCGAATTGGATGCGGTGTATTGCTCGCCAATCCAGCGCTGTCACGAGACTGCCACGATCCTTGCAGCCCCTCACGGCCGACGGCCCCGGACCCGGGCCGGCTTGATTGAGGTCGATTATGGCGAGTGGACCGGCCGTACCCTCCGTTCGCTGTATCGACTACGAGCCTGGAAGGCCTTGATGAAGGATCCGGAATCCTTCCGCTTTCCCAACGGTGAGACCTTGGACGAGGTGCGGCGTCGCTCGGTAGGCCTGGTCGCGAAGCTGGCGGCCGTTCACGGCGACAAGACAGTGTTGGCGGTAAGCCATGGCGATGTGATCCGTTCCATCGTTGCCCACTGCGTCTCGGAATCGGTGGACGTGATCCACAGGTTGCACATTGACCCCCTGGGTGTCACCGTCGTCGAGGCGGCGAACGGCCACGCTCCCCGTGTGGTTGTCGTCAATGCACCTAGGCTCTAGATCGCCGGAGGAGGAATCAAATGGAATACAGCGATGTCGCCACCCTGGCGGCTTCCGCCATCGGCGAGCCGGGGGAGCGTACGTTTCTGCTGCAGCTCACCGGTCCGTGGGGGCGCCACACCTACCTGCTCGAAAAAGGCCAGGTGGCGGCGCTGGCACATGGAACCTACGAATTGCTTCGAGAGACCGCTGGCGAAGTAGACAGCTCCGTCATCGCTCCACCGCTGTTCGATGAGCTGCCCCGATTTCGTATCTCACAGCTGGCCTTGGGCTACGACGAGGTCGACAAGACGGTGGCGCTGACGTTCGAGTCGGTCTCAGAAGACGACGAGAGTGTCACATATCGAATGCCAATCGACGTGCTCGCCGCTGCGGCTCGCCAGGCCGAAGAGGCGGTCGGCGGCGGCCGGCCGACCTGCCCCAAGTGTGGCCTCGCGATGGATCCCGCAGGCCACGCCTGCCCGACAACCAATGGAGATCTCCGTCATCACCGGCCCTGATTGGTCACCCGAGGTCGTCTCTGTGGAGGGCCGGTTCGTCGCCGCATCCAACACGACGCTGCTTGGAGACACATCCAGTGGCGATCGGGTCATCTACAAGCCCATCGCCGGAGTGCGGCCGCTGTGGGACTTCGACGCAGCAAGCCTGGCAATGCGTGAAGTGTGGACCTATCGCATCGACCGGGCGTTGGGCTTTTCGTCGGTCCCAGAGACCACGATGGGCAACGGTCCTTTTGGGCCAGGAGCCGTGCAACGCCACGTCGAGGGAACCGCCGACCAGGCTCTAATCGACCTGGTCAACGCCGGCGACGCTTCACTATGGCCGATTGCTCTGCTCGACGTAGTAGTGAACAACGCAGACCGTAAGGCCGGCCACCTGCTGCGCGATGCCAGTTCTCATGTCTGGGCGATCGACCACGGACTGACGTTCCATGAAGAGGACAAGTTACGCACTGTGTTGTGGAGCTTCGCCGGAAGACCCATTCCAACCGGACTCGCAGACAGCCTGCGGCTAGTCAGGGTTCAGCTCGGCGGCGATTTGGGGGCCCGTTTTGCGGCCGACCTGAGCCGATCCGAACTGGCTGCAATGTTGCATCGGCTAGACGTCCTCATCAAAGTCGGCTGCCATCCGGAACCTCCGGACGACCGCCACGCGGTTCCCTGGCCGCCATACTGAGCTCTAGGAACTACCCGAGGGCGACCCCGCCGGTGCGGCGAGGATCCGCCGCCGCCTCGAAACCTCCGTCGGGGTGCCAGGAAACTGCCTGGACTCCCCCGAAGTACATTGCGTGTTCGGGAAATGGCCTCACGGGCAGATTGGTTGGCTCGATGCCCGGCTCGGCGGAGGCCGCAATCTCGCCATTCACCTCGACATGCATTCGCGGGGCGTCAACGGCGTCCTGCAAGGAAAGCTCCTCATCGGTGTATCGCAACACTGTCTGCGCAATCGACGTCGTAATGCGGTCGGCACCCGGAGACCCGATTGCGAGGACGGTGCCATCGCTATGGCGAGCCACCGTTGGCGCCATGTTGGAGACGAGCCGGGTTCCAGGCTGGAGCGCGTGCAGTCGCTCGCCAACCAGCTCGACCTCACCGAGGGAGTTGTTGAGCCACATCCCAGCCGGCATCGCCCCAGAACCGTATCCGGCCGACATCGTTATGGCACATCCGAGGCCCGACGAGTCGACGGAAGACGTGTGGGTCGTGGAAGGCGACCCATGCAGCATCCTGCGGTCGCCGGCGGATGCTGCCGCGAGGAGCTCGGCCGCAGCGACGACCCTGTCGTCGAATGCCCCCAGCCGGTTTACGCGAAACTGAAGGACGTCGGTCTGTACGGTCGCGAAAGCGTCAACCCAGTCTTGTGAAAACGCGACATGCTCATCGGGGGCGAGTAGGACAAGGGCCGCGAGGACGGATCCACCAACGGCCGGCGCCGGATTCGTAGCGACCCGCCACTGCCCATGCGTCACCGTGACGGGGACGCGGACTATTGGCTCATATGCAGCCAAATCTTCTGCCGTCACTATCCCGCCGTTGGCTTGCATTCCCGCCACGATCTTCTCAGCGATCAAGCCGGTGTACATCTCGGTCGCCCCGCCGTCAGCAAGCAGACGAAGAGATTCGATGAGGGCAGGTATATGCACCGGTTCGTTGGCGCCTATGGGCCGCCCGGCCGAATCATGCAGAGCAGCCCGCGACGCCGGATCCCATCCGTACACCTTGATCCGGGAGGCTTCGAGGTATTCGGCAGCCGCCGTTGGGAGCGGAAACCCCGTGTCAGCGGCCGCAATTGCCGGAGCCATCAGCCGGCGCCACGGAATCGATCCATACTGTCTTGCTGCCATGTCGAGGCCAGCCAAGCCGCCGGGCGTTCCCACCGAGCCGTAACCCACGTACGTCGTAAGCCCACCGCCGTAGTCGAGCCAGACAAGCTCGGCGCCGTGGCCAAAGTCGGCGGGCGCTAGGCCTCGACCCGGCATTTCCACATAGGCGTCGATTACGACGGGCTCTTCGCCGGGCGCCCATACGGTTACGAAGCCGCCTGCACCTGGTCCCACGATTCCCGGCTCAGTCGACAATGAGACAAGCATCGCAGCCACCGCGGCGTCGACGGCGTTGCCGCCCCCGCGGGCGATTTCAGCGCCGGAATCGGCGGCGAGCTGCGATCCGGCAGCGACCATAACGTTCATCGGACAAATCTACCCTGTAACACTCGCCGTCATGGAGCCGGGGCGTCTTCGATGCGGCGCTCCACGTGATGAGCTATCACCTCGATGCGGCTCCGCCCTGTCGTCGCACTGAAACGCCGCTGCAGAGAACCCGCCACCCAAATCCGCTGACCCGTCTCGCAGCCGGCCGGCAATTGATCCAACCGAAGCGACACTGGCAGCAGATCGACCCTGGGCATGGGTTCCTGGGAGCGCACAGTCAACAGGAGCCGGCTCCCACCTGCCTGGGCCACCCTTGAGCGGTCCGGCGGAGCGGCGAGTAAACCGGACATGACAACGAGATTGAAATCCACTTGGACCCCCCGGAAATCGGTGATTCAGCGCCTTCAGGCAGCTCCTAGCACCGTATCCGCGCGCAGTGACACGGCCGCTCAGCACCCCAAGGCAGCGATCAGGGAGTTGCCTTCGAGATCGTGGTCTCGAGATCATCCATACCCGGGAAGGCGGGATCGGCGATCATGATCGCGTCGCGCAGTCGGCGCGCCGTCTTGGCATCGCCGGAGAGTGCGTTGGCCCGAGCGGCGACATACCAAACGCGGAGATCTGCCGGATATGGATTCGGCTTCACGCTCTGGGGACTCGCCAGCACCCTCGCTTCGTCGAGTCGTCCCTCATCGATCAGGAACGAAGCGTATACGACTACCCCTTCTTTGAGAACCGCGGGTGCCCCACCCAAACTCTGCAGCTCCTGCCAAGTCTTCGTCACATCCTCAGCCCGTCCGAGTGCCCGCAACGTGTCCATCTCGATTGGCATGTGGGTGGCTTCTCCTGCGATACGGCGATACGCCCGCAACTCTTGAAGCGCCGTCTGCCAGTCCCCAGTGCGATAGGCGGCGAGTCCCAGTGTTTCTCGCACCGTTGCATCGCGCGGAGCCAAATCCTTGGCCTTGCGGGCAGCCCGCAGGGCGACCTTGTAGCGCCCTTCGATCATGGCATTGCTGGCAGTGCCGAGCTCCGTGAGAGCGTCGCTGATTCGTTCTCGTGGAGTTACCCGGCTGAGATCGTCGATCACCCAGCGGGGCAGATCGACTGCGGCCCCTTTCAGGTCGCGGCGAGCCTTGGCGGCATCGCGCGACTCCGCCGAAGCCGACTGGTTGCCCATGTAACCGCCACCCTGGGTACGTTTGCCCCGACCGTCACGCCCGGCCCCAGCAGAGCGTCCCTGGCCCTTCCCGGTGGAGGTGCCCGATCGACCCGAGGTACCTCGGCCAGCTCCGGAACGCCTGTCGTCGGAGCCGCCTTTGGAGGAACGCCCTCCGCTCCCGTCCCCGGCTCCGGCGCGACCAGTCCCAGAACGACCTGCCGAGGAGCGACCAGACGCGGAGCGTCCGGATGTTGGCCGCCCGCCGCGCGAGCCGCCTGAGCGACCTTTGCCGCCCTGGCCGCCGCCGTGCTTGCCGCCCTGCCCACCACGATTTGACCGTTCCTGAGCCACGCTGTTCCTCGAGTCCTAGTTGGTGAATCATACGTCCGCTGCCCAGATTGATTGGTCGCCGGAACGCAATTGGGGCCGTCCACACTTGTATGTGGACGGCCCCAATCTAATTATGTTCGGCAGCGACCTACTCTCCCGGGGCCCTACGGCCCAAGTACCATCGGCGCTGGCAGGCTTAACTTCCGTGTTCGGAATGGGAACGGGTGGAACCCTGCCGCCATGGCCACCGAAACTCTTTGAGCGCCTTAAGCACTCCATAGCGAGCACGATCATCTCGGTATTTCAAATCAAAGCCCTCGACCTATTAGTACCAGTCAGCTCCACACATTGCTGTGCTTCCACTTCTGGCCTATCAACCTGGTGTTCTCACCAGGGGTCTTACCCGGTTGATCCGGTGGGAGATCTCATCTTGGAGCCGGCTTCGCGCTTAGATGCTTTCAGCGCTTATCCGTTCCGGACGTAGCAAACCAGCCGTGCTCTTGGCAGAACAACTGGCACACCAGAGGTCCGTCCATCCCGGTCCTCTCGTACTAGGGACAGATCTCCTCAAATCTCCTGCGCTCGCGACGGATAGGGACCGAACTGTCTCACGACGTTCTAAACCCAGCTCGCGTGCCTCTTTAACGGGCGAACAGCCCGACCCTTGGGACCTGCTTCAGCCCCAGGATGAGACGAGCCGACATCGAGGTGCCAAACACCGCCGTCGATATGGACTCTTGGGCGGTATGAGCCTGTTATCCCCGGGGTACCTTTTAGCCGTTGGCCTCGCCGCATCCACATGCCGGCGAGGGATCACTAGGCCCTACTTTCGTACCTGCTCCACTTGTCTGTGTCGCAGTCAAGCTCCCTTGTGCCCTTACACTCGGCGTCTGATTGCCAACCAGACTGAGGGAACCTTTGGGCGCCTCCGTTACATTTTAGGAGGCCACCACCCCAGTGAAACTGCCCACCAGACACTGTTCCTGATCCGGATAACGGACCGAGGTTAGAAGGCCAACATGAGAAGGGTGGTATTTCAACAGTGGCTCCACAACACCTAGCGGTGCTGCTTCAAAGCCTCCCACCTATCCTACACATCACATGTCGAACTCCAATGTCAAGTTGCAGTAAAGGTCCCGGGGTCTTTCCGTCCTGTCGCGAGTAGTGAGCATCTTTACTCACATTGCAATTTCGCCGAGTCTCTGGTTGAGACAGTGCCCAAGTCGTTGCGCCATTCGTGCAGGTCGGAACTTCATGTTCCTCCACTGTTTCCAGCGGCACAGACTATGCCTTCATCTTGTTCGGAGATCTTGGAGGATCTCGTCAGGGTCGTATCGTCTTCGACCGCTCGGATTCATCACCCGAGCGTGCTCAACTACCTTCACCAGCCCGCTCCTGCGGAGATGGTGGCCGGCCTCAATCAGCCGGCAGATGGCGTCGAGCGACTCGAAGTCTCTGGACTTCCCTGAATGCAGGGGATACATCCTGAAGTGTGGGAGAACTAGCGATGTCAGATCACTGACACTGCGTGATTCCCACTTCAGCGTTGCGTCGCTCGGGTCCGGTCGAATTGTTCCACAACCGAAATAGTCGTGGATCGACTCGAGGACCTCTGCTCTGTCGGCGTTTTGGCTGACAGAGACGCTTGGTCGAACTTCCCAGCCGATCTTGAGCTTGTTTCGAGGAGCGATTGCTACTGAAAAGCAGCCTTCGCCATCGAAGTAGCCCGAGATGTAGCTCGGAAAGTGGATGTTCCCTAGCCAAGAGCCCGCGTATTGCACCGGTTCTAGATTTGCCATAGCGCCAACGTAACGTTGGGCAGTGACAGCAACCGACGCCTCACCTTTCGGTTCAGTCGTTACGGGGT
>Ga0224497_10002623_pt1 | contig 10578 bp, 10 predicted proteins | sample SF_Jul11_sed_USG_4_FD_167970 | JGI IMG/M metagenome (GOLD analysis project Ga0224497, IMG submission 167970) | Sediment microbial communities from San Francisco Bay, California, United States - SF_Jul11_sed_USGS_13 | ecosystem: Environmental > Aquatic > Marine > Sediment | place: USA...
CCTCGGGCCCACAGGTGTCGGCAAGACGGAACTGACCAAGGCGCTTGCAAATTTCATGTTCGATACCGACGACGCGATGGTTCGCCTCGACATGTCTGAATTCATGGAGAAGCACTCGGTAGCTCGATTGATCGGTGCGCCCCCCGGCTACGTGGGTTATGAAGAGGGTGGTTATCTGACCGAGGCCTTGCGGCGTCGCCCGTATTCGGTGATCCTGCTCGATGAAGTGGAAAAAGCGCATCCCGACGTGTTCAACGTGTTGCTGCAGGTGCTCGATGATGGACGTCTCACCGACGGCCATGGGCGTACCGTTGACTTTCGAAACGCCGTCATCGTTATGACCTCGAATCTCGGCTCTCAAATGATTCAGGAAATGGCCGGCGAGGAACAATACGACAAGATGAAGGCAGCCGTAATGGAGGTGGTCGGCACTCATTTCCGTCCGGAATTCATTAACCGGGTTGACGATGTTGTGGTGTTCCATCCACTGAGCCGGGAACACATTCGGCTTATCGTCGATATTCAGCTGGGCTACCTGCGCGAGCGTCTCGCCGATCGTGACATGCGCATCCACCTTTCCGATGCTGCAAGAGACAAGCTGGCGGCGGCCGGCTTCGATCCGGTCTATGGGGCGCGGCCACTGAAGCGGGCTATTCAGCAGCAGATCGAGAATCCGTTGGCTCAGGAGATTTTGCAGGGTAAATTCCAGCCGGGTGATGCTATCGAGGTCGGCGTTGCGGAAGATCGCCTCGAATTTCAGAACGCCGCCTAGCTTTTGGAGGCACAGGCACGCTAATTCCGCGAATTCCGGGTGTCTGTGCCACTAATTTCAATATAATGCGCCGACCATTTAGGAGGTATATGCATGCCGATCTACGAGTATGCCTGTCGGGAATGTGATCACACGCTGGATGCGCTGCAGAAAATTGCGGACGCGCCGCTCGTGGATTGCCCGCAATGCGGCGAACCGGGCCTGAAGCGCCTGTTGTCTGCACCGCGCTTCCGCCTCAAAGGGCAGGGCTGGTACGAGACCGATTTCAAAAAGGACAATCAGCGTAATCTGCACGGCGAGAAGGACTCATCGAAGCCGAAGGACAAGCCAGTGAGCGAGAAAAGTACTGACAAGGCGAAACCCGAGTCGTCACCCGATAGCAAGACCAGCAAGGCCTGATGTTGCCATGATGAAGCGCCTGCGCCGTTATCTCGTTGCTGGTTTGCTGGTGTGGTTGCCGCTCGGCATCACCTACCTGTTATTGCGATTTCTCATCGGCCTGATGGACAGGTCGCTGAAGTACGTGCCGGACCGTTTCTTGCCGGAGGCCTGGCTCGGCGTTTCGGTTCCGGGGCTCGGCGTCATACTGACAATAATTATCTTGCTCGTGACGGGATTGCTTGCGGCCAATTTTGTCGGCCGCAGCGTTGTGAGTGGCTGGGAATCGATCATGGAGCGCATCCCGATCGTTCGCTCGATTTATTCCGCAGCGAAAAACTTTGCAGAAATCGTGTTTTCGGAATCTGGCAATGCCTTCAGCAAAGTGTTGCTCGTCGAGTACCCGCGCAAGGGCATCTATTCACTGACATTTCAGACGGCGAGCGATGTGGGTGAAATACAGGGCCGCACGGGTGAAGAGGTCGTGGCCTGTTTCGTGCCAACCACGCCAAATCCGACCTCGGGCTTCATTATCATCGTGCCCAAGAAAGATGTGATCGAACTGGACATGGAGATCGATGAAGCCGTGAAGCTGATTATGTCGCTGGGCGTCGTTGTACCGACATGGTCGAAAGACACGACAGGCGAACTCCCGTTGAAAATGCCGAAGGACCCGCCGTGAGCCGGACATTACCTGTCTTCATGGCTCGCTTCGCGGCACTGTACTGCCGATAGGCCATGTCCCGCCCAGGGCTGACGGACAGGACGCAGCGGCGGTTGTATATTCACGGCTCACACCGTACCATTCCGCCACTTTTTTTGGCCTGTTCACACGGAATTCAATATGCGCAGCCACTATTGCGGACAAGTTGACGAGACACTGATCGGGCAGGACGTTGCGGTCTGTGGTTGGGTGCATCGGCGCCGCGACCATGGCGGCGTTATTTTCGTTGATTTACGCGACCGCGAAGGCCTTCTGCAGGTCGTGTTCGACCCGGATCGTCCCGGGATTTTTGCGGAGGCAGAGCGCATTCGCGGTGAGTATGTGCTGGCTGTCAGGGGGCTCGTCCGCGAGCGACCCGAGGGCACCGTCAATCCGAACATGAAAACCGGGCGGGTCGAGGTCCTTGCACAGGAATTGACCGTGCTGAATCGTGCAGAGACGCCGCCGTTCCATCACGACGAGCAGGCCAATGAAGAGTTGCGACTCAAGTACCGCTACCTCGATTTGCGCCGTGAAGACATGCTTGGCAACCTGCGTCTGCGCCATAAGGTTACGATGGCGATGCGCGAGTTCCTGGACGGCGACGGTTTCGTGGATGTCGAAACACCGATGTTGACGCGGGCAACGCCCGAGGGTGCGAGGGATTACATCGTCCCGAGCCGTACCAATCCGGGTAAGTTTTTCGCGCTGCCGCAGTCGCCGCAAATCTTCAAGCAGTTACTCATGATGTCGGGGCTTGATCGTTACTACCAGATTGTCCGCTGCTTTCGTGATGAGGACCTTCGTGCCGATCGGCAGCCCGAGTTCACGCAGCTCGATATAGAAATGAGTTTTGTGGATGAGACGGTTGTGACAGGCGAAATGGAGGGGCTCCTGCGACACCTGTTCAAGCGGGTGCTCGACGTCGACTTGCCGTCGCCGTTTCCACGCATGACCTACGCCGAGGCGATGCACCGCTACGGTTCTGACAAACCCGATTTGCGTATCGGCCTGGAGCTTGTCGAAGTGTCCGACTTGCTGGATACGGTCGAATTCAAGGTATTCGCCGGGCCGGCAGCGGATCCGGAAGGCCGGGTTGCCGCGATTTGCCTGCCCGCCGGCAACGAGCTGACGCGCAAGGAGATCGACGGTTACACCGAGTACGTTGGCCGTTTCGGCGCGAGAGGGCTGGCCTATATCAAGGTCAATGATGTCAGCGCCGGGCGCGACGGGCTGCAGTCGCCGATCATGAAATTCCTGCCGGACGATGCCGTGGACGGAATTCTGGAACGGACCGACGCAAAAAGCGGCGACCTGATCTTTTTTGGAGCTGACAAAGCCCGTGTGGTCAACGATGCGCTGGGTGCACTGCGGGTGAAACTCGGTGAAGATCGCGGCCTCGTCGCCGAAGGCTGGGCGCCGCTGTGGGTCGTCGACTTCCCGATGTTCGAAAAAGATGCGCAGACGAAACGCTGGACTGCGTTGCACCATCCGTTCACAGCCCCGGCCGTCAATGATGCCGATGCACTGCGCGCTGATCCGGGCAACGCATTGTCGCGGGCGTATGACATCGTGCTGAACGGCTCGGAGATTGGTGGCGGCTCGATTCGTATCCACGATCAGGCCATCCAGTCCGCGGTTTTCGATTTGCTCTCGATCAGCAAGGAAGAGGCGAAGGAGAAATTCGGTTTCCTGCTGCGTGCACTAGAGTTTGGCTGCCCGCCGCACGGTGGTATCGCCTTTGGACTCGATCGTCTGGTCATGCTCATGGCCGGTGCCGAGAGCATTCGCGACGTCATCGCATTCCCGAAAACGCAATCTGCGCAATGCCCGCTGACCAACGCCCCGGGTGAAGTATCCGCGGCGCAGCTCAAGGAAGCCGGCATCCGGCTGCGGACGCCGCGCAGCGAATAGGAGCGCTGCAGCGAAATACCGTCGCCCCGTTTCTGTTCTCGTCGTCGTTCACACGGAGGATGGCCATGTCCTGTTGCTACGCCGTGCAAAACCGTTCGACTTCTGGCAGTCGATAACCGGCAGCCTCAAAGCGGGCGAATCACACGCGGATGCCGCAGCTCGTGAACTGGCCGAGGAAACCGGATTGACGGATGAGGGGGTCCTTAGCTGCTCGGGGATCAGCCGGCAGTTCCTTATTGATCCTCGGTGGCGGGAGAAATTTGCGCCGGGCGTTGTCGAAAACGTCGAGTTCGAGTGGCGATACTGCCTGCCCGGGGAAACAGATATCCTCCTGAATGCCGACGAACACTCGGAATATCGTTGGTTGCCGGTCGCGGAGGCAATGGAGCTGGTCTGGTCGTGGACGAATCGGGACGCATTGAAGTGGATCGGCAAATGAGGTCGATCGATACCGTTATTTGCCTGCACGGCATCTGGTCGCACGGCGCCGGCATGTTTCTGATCAAACGGCGGCTCGAGAAAGAGTATGGGCTGCGCGTGCTGCTGTTCAACTACCGCTCCGTGCGCGGCACGCTGGATGAGAATGCAGCCTCGCTGTCACGTTTCATCCATAAGCACGGACTGGGCGCGGCGCATGTCATCGGCCACAGTCTCGGTGGCATCATAGCGTTGCGGATGCTGGCAACCGACCCCGATGCAGTTCCCGGGCGACTTGTCTGTATCGGCTCGCCGTTAACGGGATCGAGGGCTGCGACCTTGCTCAGCCGGCAAAACTGGGCCGAACCCATGCTCGGCCGATCGCTGCTGCGGGGTGTCGTACACGCGGCGGCAAACGAGTGGGCGTCGCACGTCTGTCATCAACGTGACGTAGGCATCATTGCGGGAACCGTGCCTGTGGGCATGGGCCGCCTGGTTACCAGCTTCGATGGTGACAATGATGGCACAGTCGCCGTGTCGGAAACCCAGCTCGACGGAGCGAAGGACCACATCTGCTTGCAGGTGAGTCACAAAGGTATGCTGGTCTCGCGCGATGTCGTTGATCAGGCGGTCGCGTTCCTGCGTCGCGGCGAGTTCTTGCGCGACGAATCGTAGCGGGTTCCTACAGCTCCTTTAAGCGATAAAGTGCTTCGAGTGCCTCGCGTGGCGACAGGGCGTCGGGATCGAGTTCGTCGACTGCGCTTCGCAATGCGTTATCCATCGCCGGCTCACCGACTGTGAGCGGTAACTGCCCCTGCGGATTGTCATGCTGCCTTACCTGCATTGTCTCGAGCGTCTGCAGGTATGCCCGGGCGCGCCGCAGGACCTTCTTCGGTACCCCCGCAAGTGCTGCGACCTGCAATCCGTAACTCTGATTCGCCGGCCCCGGCCTGACGGAGTGCAAGAAGACCAGCTGCTCGTTATGTTCGGTCGCATCGAGGTGCACATTGCTGCACGCAGGCAATTCCTCAGCAAGCGCTGTCAGCTCGAAATAGTGCGTCGCAAACAAGGTAAAGGCATTTGCCGTTTCACCCATGTAATGCGCTGCCGCCCATGCGAGGGACAAGCCATCAAAGGTACTCGTGCCGCGGCCGATTTCGTCCATGAGAACCAGGCTTTGTTCGGTCGCATTATGCAGGATCGTCGCCGTTTCGGTCATCTCGACCATGAAGGTCGAGCGGCCACCGGCAAGATCATCCGATGCGCCGATGCGCGTGAATATACGATCGATCGGTCCGATACGCAGGCTGTCCGCCGGCACATAGCTGCCGATATGAGCCAGGATCGCGATCAGTGCGGTCTGCCGCATGTAAGTCGACTTGCCGCCCATGTTGGGCCCGGTTATCACCAGCAAGCGCTGCGTCGTATCCAGCTTCAGGTCGTTGGCGATGAACGGTGTTTCAATGACTTGTTCCACGACCAGGTGACGCCCACCTTCGATCTCGATGCACGGCGTAGCGACGATCGCGGGCTGTGACAGGTTCAGGCTGTCGGCGCGTTCGGCGAAACAGACGAGAACGTCCAGTTCAGCAATCGCGAACGCCGAACATTGCAGCTCGACGAGCGCATCGAGCAATTGCTGCAGAATTTCGTCGTACAGCGCCTTTTCGCGAGCCAGGGCGCGCTCGCGCGCACCGAGTACCTTGTCCTCGAACTGCTTGAGTTCGGGCGTGATATAGCGTTCCGCGGACTTCAGGGTTTGCCGGCGCACGTATTCAACCGGCGCCCTGTCGGCCTGACCTTTGCTGATCTCGATGTAGTAGCCGTGAACCCGGTTGTAGCCGAGCCTGAGTGTTGCGATACCTGTTCGCTCTTTCTCACGCGACTCGAGGTCCAGAAGGTATTGGTCGGCATTGGCCGCTATTGCACGAAGGTCATCGAGTTCCTCATCGTAGCCGTCGGCAATGACACCGCCATCGCGAATCAGCATTGGCGGATTATCGATAATGGCCCGGGCCAGCAGTTCGTGTTGCCGCCGATGCTCGCCAATCTGCTCGTTGAGGCCAGCGAGCAGCGGAGAGTCGATCGCAGCAAGCAGCCGTCGCAGGTCGGGTAGCCGGGACAGCGCTTCGGCGAGTTGACGAAGATCGCGAGGCCGGGCCGAACGCAGCGCGACGCGCGAGAGGATCCGCTCGACGTCGCCGATCCCGTCAATTCTTGCCTGCAGGTCCGCTACGACGGCGCTGCTGGTCATTGCCTCTATCGCCTGGTAGCGGCCACGCAGGATGGCCGGGTCACGCAGCGGACGTTGAATCCAGCGGCGCAGCAATCGAGATCCCATCGGGCTCATGCAGTGGTCCATGATGCCGGCCAACGTGTATTCGTGATGGCCGCTCAGTGATTCTTCGAGTTCGAGATTGCGGCGCGTCGGGCCATCCATGATGACCGCGTCTTCACGCCGCTCCACGGTGATCGCCTGGACATGCGGCAGCGAGGCTTTTTGCGTGTCCGTGACGTATTGCAGCAATGCGCCGGCCGCTGCAAGGCCGCGCGTCGATCCATCGCAGCCAAATCCACTCAGGTCGCGCGTGCCGAATTGCGCACACAACAGCCGGGTCGCGCTGTCGGTTTCGAAATGCCACGGTGGGCGGCGCGTAACGCGAATGCTCTGCCTGAAAGAAGCCCCGAGCGACTGCTCTTCGTCGACAATGAGTTCAGCCGGCCGCAGTCGTTCTATTTCGCCGAGCGCAGCGTCCAGGTCCGGCACCTCGGTCAGCCGGAAGCGCCCGCCGGCGAGGTCGAGCCAGGCGATACCGATTGCGCCCCCGTCTGAGAATACGGATGCCACCAGGTTATCGCGCCTTTCGGCCAGCAGCGCTTCGTCGGTGAGCGTGCCGGGTGTAACGACACGAGTGACCTTACGTTCGACCGGCCCTTTGCTGGTGGCGGGGTCTCCGATCTGTTCGCAGATAGCAACCGACTCGCCCTTGCGCACGAGCTTTGCGAGGTAACCCTCAACGGCATGATAAGGGACGCCGGCCATCGGGATCGCGTTGCCGCCCGATTTGCCGCGCGACGTCAGCGTGATGTCGAGCAATGCGGCTGCGCGCTTGGCATCGTCGAAGAACAACTCATAAAAGTCGCCCATGCGATAAAACACGAGCATGTCGGGGTAATCGGCCTTGATGGCCAGGTACTGGCGCATCATCGGCGTATGAATCGCTGTCGCTGCGGTACTCATTGATCGAGAGCTTAATCGAGATTCGGCAGTCCTTCGAGCACGAGCAGGTAATAACTTACGATGCCAATGACCTTGTCGTTCTCAACGACGGGTGCGTGACTGATGCCGAACTTGTCGAACAGCCGCGCGCAGTAGCGGATGTCCATGTCGGGCCGCACCGAAATGACGGGCTTTGCCATGATTTCAAAAACATTGACGCGTTCGGGCGCGCGATCTTTGGCGATCACCTGCTTTGCAATATCCGAAAACAGCAGCATGCCCAACTCGTCGTTGTCGAAGCGTTTTTCGACGATCAAACTCGTGGCCTGCACGCGCTTCATGATGCGCAACGCTTCGAGCACGTCGGTGCGGCCATCGACGTGCGTGACGTCCGTGCGCATTACCTTGCGCACGGGAACCCATTCGGGATTACTCATAATTGATCCTCCACAATATCAGCAATATGCTCAGCCTGAGTCAGAACGCCGACGGCGTCCTCCACATCCAGTTGCACGGCCAGCCCGGTTCCGGGCTTTGCGTCGAATTCGCCGATCGCACCGATGTGCTCGAGTATTTCGCGGCTCAGGTGCTGTTCGACCAGCAATATCAGGACGTCTCTCTGTGTGGACAGAGTCAGGCCGAAGAAGCTCTTTGGAGCATCGTAGCCCTCGCCACGGGCATTGCTTACCACGGTACATCCAGTGGCGCCTGCTTCGCGCGCGGCCTTGATGACCTCCTCGGTCTTCGTATCCTCGACAAAGACGATTAATAGTTTGAAATGCATCAGTTTTCCTCCAGATGGCCGGAACCGCCCCGGCCTTGAATCTTGCGGCGCCGCGAGGCGCGTGCGTGGCTGGCCAGCGCGCTGAGTTGAGCATACGCAAGCACAGAAATGATAGGGAACAGGGCCGCGAAAGCGACCAGGCCGAATCCGTCGAGCAAGGGACTTCGACCGGGTATTGTTTCCGCGAGGCCCAGTCCCAATGCCGTGATCAGTGGAACCGTGACAGTCGACGTTGTGACGCCGCCCGAATCGTAGGCGAGCGGGACAATGAGTTTCGGCGCCCAAATGGTCTGTACGACGACGATCAGGTAACCAACCATTATAAAACTGTGCAACGGCAATCCGGCGATAATTCGGTAACTGCCCAGGCACACGCCGATCGCGGCGCCGAGCGCAACCGCGACCCGCAGACCCCAGACATGGATGGCGCCACCCGACACGTCATGCGCTTTCATCGCGACGGCGAGCAGGGCCGGTTCGGCGATCGTTGTAGCGAATCCAATCGACAGCGCGAATACGTACACCCAGGCGTAGGAGCCCCAGTGATGGCTGCCTGCGGTCCCAATCAGCACGTCAGGCGCAGTCAACTGTTGCGCCATCAGGCGGCCAATCGGGAACAAGGCATGGTCCAGCCCAATCAGGAACAGGCCGAGCCCGATTATCACGAACGCCAGGCCGCCGAGTATGCGACGGAAGTTCGGCATTGGTTGCCTGATCACGAAGGCCTGGTAGCCGAATATGAAGATTACGATCGGGAGCACATCGACGCCGGTCTTGAGAATCGTGCTCAGTCCGGATTGGATCAGATCCATTGGATTATCCCGCCGTACGCCATGACGAAGATCATTGGTGTCAGTGATGCAAACGCAATCAGGCCGAATCCATCGGTCATCGGGTTGCGGTCGCGCAGTGAGGAGGCCAGGCCGACGCCAAGGGCCGTAACGAGCGGCACAGTGACCGTCGACGTCGTAACGCCTCCCGAATCGTAGGCGATGCCGACGATCTCTCTCGGCGCAATCGCGGTTAGCGCCACGACCAGCGCATAGCCCGAGATGATCATCATCGGCAGTGACCAGCCGAGCAGGATGCGCAGCACACCGAGGACAAGCGCTGTACCGACCGACAAAGCAACCGTGAGCCGCAGGCCGATGACATAGGCACGTCGGGCATCGTCGGAATCGGGAATGGCCCCCCCGGCCGCTGCCACGAGCGATGCTTCCCCGGCAATTGCGGTTAGCGAAGGCTCGGCAATCGTCGTGCCGAAACCCAGCAGAAACGCAAAGGTCAGCAGCCAGAACACACTGCCTTTTCGTGCCAGTGCTACGGCAACGGCGTCACCAATCGGAAAAAGAGCGAGTTCCAGCCCGTAAACAAAAAACGTGAGGCCTATAACGACGGTGATAGCGCCGAATACGAGACCGATCGCACCGTCAGGGGGCTGCTTCAGCACCAGGTACTGAAAGAAAGCAATGACGAGAACGATGGGCGCAAGATCGCGACTACTTCGTTTCGCGTGCTTCCAGAAGATCGAAAGGGTCGGTTTCATTATCAAGCAGACGAATTGCCGGCGCGCATGATTCTCCAGTATGCGTCGAATCGAGCTATCATTACTCGGGGCCGCTGTACATATTGCACCGATGAAAATACTGCATGTCGAAACCGGGCGCCATCTTTACGGCGGTCCGCAACAGGTGATCTACCTGAGCAGCGCTCTCAGCCGGCGCGGCCACGACTGCACGCTCGTTTGTCCGCCCGATTCGGGCGTCGACACAGCCGCCCGCGCGGCGGGCATCCCGGTGCGCAACCTGTTTTGTGCCGGGGACCTCGATTTGCCATTCGCGTATCGACTCAAGCAGTACCTGCAAGAGTCCGGACCCGACCTCGTGCATTGCCATAGCCGCCGCGGCGCCGACATGCTAGGTGGATTGGCCGCGAGTTTCGCAGATGTGCCAGCTGTTGTCTCAAGACGCGTCGATAACACCGAGATGCGGCTCATGGCGGCGCTGCGTTATCGGCCGTTCAGGAAGATCATCGCGATATCCGAGGCCATTGCTGCCGTGCTGCGGGAGCATGATGTCGCTGCAGAGCGTATCGAGGTTATTCGCAGCGCTGTCGATACGCACCGGTATGCGTTGCCCGTCGATTGCGCCGCGTTTCGTGCCGAATTCGGTATCCCTGCTGGTGTCCGCGTCATCGCGGCGGCCGGGCAGCTGATACCGCGCAAGGGTCACCGCTACCTGCTGCAGGCGGTTGCGGATCTCAGACGCAGTCACCCCTCGATACGCCTGATCATTTTTGGCGAGGGTTACCTGAACAATCAATTGCGTGCGCAGACAGCATCACTCGGTCTGGGCGACCACGTGCAATTCGCGGGATTTCGCGATGACATC
>Ga0224497_10002626_pt1 | contig 10575 bp, 6 predicted proteins | sample SF_Jul11_sed_USG_4_FD_167970 | JGI IMG/M metagenome (GOLD analysis project Ga0224497, IMG submission 167970) | Sediment microbial communities from San Francisco Bay, California, United States - SF_Jul11_sed_USGS_13 | ecosystem: Environmental > Aquatic > Marine > Sediment | place: USA: California...
GTTCCCATTTTGGGCGACATCCCATTGTTGGGAAGATTATTTACGGGCACCTATACGGTCAAAACCAAAAGTGAATTAGTCATCTTTATTTCTCCAAAGATTGTGAACTCCTCCTTATGACCACGCTTGATTTAAGCCTCTGTTATCACGATTTAGGGTTAACCGAACCGCCCTTTCGGCTCACACCCGATACCGACTTCTTTTTCCCGGGCAGTCACCATATGGAAGCCTTGAATCACCTCCACTTTGGAATCGCCAGCGGCGGATTTACGATGTTGACCGGAGAAGTGGGATTAGGAAAAACCCTGTTGTGCCGCCATCTGCTCCGACATCCACCGGAGGGAGTTCGTTTTGCCTATTTACTCAATCCCGACCAGTCATATGGCGACTTACTCGCCTCTATCTACGAAGATCTCACAGGAACGCTCCCCGAAGATCGGTCATTGGGAGCCTTACAGCGAGAACTCCCCAAACTTTTATTGCGTTTGGCTGAAGGCGGGGAACGGGTGGTGGTGTTAGTCGATGAAGCCCACCGTTTAAGCGGAAAAGTTCTGGAAGGCCTCCGTCTGTTGTCGAATTTAGATACTGAAAAAGACAAACTGATGTGCTTATTGTTGGTCGGCCAGCCTGAACTTGAGCAGAAACTCGCCGCTCGATGCTTTCGTCCATTGCGGCAACGGATTAGCGTGCGCTATCGCCTGCAGCCCTTCGGATTCCGGGAAACTCGCGATTATATTCACCATCGCATTCAAAAGGTCCAGCAGGGAGATCGCGTGCAATTCCAAACCGGCGTACCCTGGCTCATCTATTGGCTATCAGGAGGAGTACCCCGACGAATCAATCAACTGTGCGACCGTGCCTTGCTCGGAGCCTTTGCCAGAAAGAATCCCGTCATCGGGCATTGGCTCATCTGGAAGGCCGCCCAGGAATTTTTGAAGTAAATAGTAAGGTGTAAGGTGAAAAATAAAAGTAAAAATGCTCCTTTACTACTCACTATTCACTCCTTACTTTTTACTAAGCTAAAACGATGAGCATCATTGCCGACGCCTTAAAGCGACTCCAGACGCAATCTGAAGAGCCCCCACCAACGTCCAAGCCTGACATGAGTTCACGGCCGGTCTTTAATAAGGGCGAAGGGTCTGGACGACATCGAAAAGATTCACCATTCAGATTTTTGATCGTGATGGTGGGAATGACCATCACACTAGGCGGTCTGGCTTTTGCGGCATTTTGGATTGGTGGGCATTTGGACTTTGGGCTAGCAACCAACACCCTAGCTCGCATCAATGAGCATCGGTTGATACCCGATGGTCCGGATCTCTTGGAGGATCCGGTTTTCGTTCATCCATCGCCGGAAACCCGTGTCACTGCGGTCCCGGAAGCCATAATTTCACCAAGTTCTCTGGCTCCGACCAATGATGGACAACCACAGACATCGACAAATTTGAACACCGGCAGTGCCACAATTTCTCCATCACCTCCTGATGAAGTCCCAACGCCCTCACAAGCCGAGGTGGAAACGACCGACCCTTCACCAACGAACGCGATGGCGTCCACCGCCTCACAGGAACAACAAGGCCGTTCTCGTACGATAGACCAACCCGCCAGGGAAAAAGAGAAGTCGTTGATTCCCCCCCTATCCGTTTCAGAAGAACCAACGTCCACCATGAGAGCCATGACACTCCCAACTGCAACAACTGAATTTCCAGACACAGACAGGAGCGTTGTCGACCAAACAGATGAAACTGAAGCTCCCGATTTGATCGCCATGTCACTAGAAGAAGAAATCATTGAGACCGAAGACTTCGTCAACATCAGCAGGCCTGGCCCAGATTCTGCCCATAAGCCAATAACCCTGGCCGCACTGGAAGCGCGACGAGAATCGACAAATCCCGGCATTCAAACAGCAACTCCCGTACAACCCACGCAAGCCAACCGATTACATCATGCGCAACAATTGATCCGATCAGGAGAGTACGAAGGTGCCGTGGCATTACTGTCTCCCCTGTTTCATGACCCACCCGTGAAGTGGGAACCCTGGTTTTGGATGGGCACTGCACTGCTCGGTAAGGGCGATATGGAACAGGCCGATCAATTTTTTCTCAGTGGGTTAGCGAGAAATGACAAAATTCCACAGCTTTGGATTCAACGAGCCCTTGTGGCTCAACAACGAGGAGACTTTCAGCTGGCGATCCATGAACTGCGGCAGGCAGAATCCCTAGAAGCCGACCTTCCCCACATTCATCTCAATATGGGCTATGCCTACGAACGACTTGGCAATGATCGATTGGCCAATCAATATTATGGGAAATTTCTCGAACTCTCAGAAGACCAGCCCGCCTTCTTCTCTACCCGGAAAAAACTGTTCGCACGGGTAACCCAACAGACCTCGACGGAGCCACCCTCCTCTCTCTCCTCACCCGAACCCTAATTCACTGGAATGGTTCGCCCATTCTGGATACGGGCAGGTGGGATCTTCCATTGCTTCATTCAATACAAAGTCCCTTTAAGATTGCTCCTGAATTGACCGAAAAAGTTATAGTTTTATCCTGACGAGCCATATAGTGAACCATTGGATGTCTCCGTCATCACCTCATTTTTTCGACAGACCAGTAAGAACAAGGAGGGTTTATGCAGGTTCAAACATTTTGTCTTGATAACTCCAGTCCATCAATTACTCGACCGGATTTTGTCCAGGACCCTGAAAAATCCCTGGTCATCTTGTTTGGCGCCTCAAGCTTTCTCGATTCACCTGAACGCGTGCAAGAAGTCTGTCGCACATTTTCCGGCATTCCCGTGATTGGCTGCTCCACCTCAGGAGAAGTATTTGGTAGTGAGATTAAAGACGATTGCCTGGTGGGAGGAATTCTGCAGTTTGAGTGGACCACTGTCCACACAGCCACCGTGGCGATTCCCGATCCCTCGCAATCCTTTCAAGTTGGCCAACAATTAGCCAACGACCTCTTGCGCCACGACCTTCGAGGAATCTTAGTGCTTTCTGATGGACTCCAGGTCAATGGGAGCGAACTCATTCGTGGCATGAATGCCGTGCTCCCGGAATCGGTGGTGATTACCGGAGGGCTCGCTGGAGACGGAGATCGCTTCAAACAAACCTGGGTCATCCGGAACAATGTTCCAATTGGAGGCGTGGTCACTGCCGTCGGATTTTATGGCGATCACATTCGACTAGGACATGGGTCAAAGGGAGGCTGGGATTATTTAGGACCCGAACGTCGTGTCACACGATCAGAAGGCAACGTTCTGTATGAGTTGGACGGCAAGCCGGCACTCGAGCTCTACAAAGAGTACCTAGGCGACCGAGCCAGTGGACTCCCGGCCACCGCATTGCTTTTCCCCTTAGCTTTAAAACAAGACGGACGGGATGATGACTATCTCGTGCGAACCATCCTGGCTGTAGATGAAACCAAGCAATCAATGACGTTTGCAGGGAATATTCCTCAAAACTCTTTAGTACAATTGATGCGCGGAAATTTTGATCGGCTTATTAATGGGGCATGCGAGGCTGCCTTCTTGACCAAATCTGATAATCCACAGAATACCCTAGCCATCGCCATTACATGTGTCGGACGACGCCTTGTTCTAGGCGAACGTGCTGAAGAAGAAATCGAAGCCACCTTAGACGCATTCCCCCAAGGGACCCAACAAATTGGGTTTTATTCCTATGGGGAACTGTCCCCTCACGCCAAAGGACGGTGTGAACTTCATAACCAAACGATGACCTTGACGACAATTTCTGAACGCTAACGACCTATGCACCCTCTGCTCAAACGGCAAATTAAGCGCCTAGGATCAGCCGACCTCACGGTTCCGCCTTCTCCCGAGAAGTGGAATCAACTGCTGGAGCGCATCAGCAATGCCTATACCGAAGCCGACCAGGGGCGAGAACTTCTGGAACGGTCACTCGCGCTCTCATCCAAAGAGATGCAGCAACTGTATGACAATCTCAGGCAAACCAGTGAACTGCGTCTTAAGGACATGGAAAAGCAGACGCAAAATCTGATTGATCATGCCTTAGATGCCATCATCAGCATCAATGCAGAAGGGAAAATTCTGACGTGGAACCCGCAAGCCTCTGAGATATTCGGCTGGTCATTCGAACAAGTCATTGGTAAAAGCCTTGTCGACCTGATTATTCCCCCTCAATTTCATGCTGCTCACCGACATGGACTGATACGATTTACCCAAACGAGATCTGGAGCCATCACGAATAAACGTCTTGAACTGACGGCCCTCCACCGTGACGGGAACGAATTCCCCGTTGAGATTTCCATTATTCCCATCGTTCAAGGTGACACCTACTTTTTTTACGGCCTCTTCAGAGACATTACCCAGAGACAACTGGCTGAACAGTCGTTGAGGCAAGCTAAGGAGACGGCGGAACAGGCGGCTCAAGCTAAAAGCGAGTTTTTAGCGACCATGAGTCACGAAATTCGCACACCGATGAACGGCATTATCGGCATGACCGGTCTGTTATTAGATACCGAATTGACGTCTCAACAACACCAGTTTGCCGAAACCGTCCGCCATTCTGGTGAAGCCCTCCTGACCATCATCAATGATATTCTAGATTTTTCAAAAATCGAAGCCGGCAAACTGGACTTTGAAACCATTGATTTTGATCTCCGCGTCGCGATGGAAGATACCTTAGACCTCTTAGCTGAAAAAGCTGGAAGTGCCAACCTGGAGCTCGTCGGTTCTGTGGCTTCGCAGGTCCCCACGGCCCTGCGAGGCGATCCCGGTCGCTTTCGACAGGTCCTGTTGAATTTGATCAGCAATGCCCTCAAATTTACGAAGAAAGGCTCGGTGACCGTAAGGACAACGCTGGTCTCGGAAACCTCAGAAACCGCCACCATTCGAGTAGCGATAACCGATACGGGCATTGGCATCGACCCTCTCGCCCAAACGCGTCTTTTTCAACCCTTCCAACAAGCCGACAGCTCGACCACTCGTCAATTTGGTGGGACCGGACTCGGACTGGCAATTTGTCAAAAGTTAGTTGAGCGCATGGGGGGAACGATTGGCATTGACAGTCAAGTGGGGCAAGGCAGTACCTTTTGGTTTACGGCCCGCTTTATCAAGCAATCTCGTCCGGCCTCGATTCTCCCGAATACCGAGTTAGAGGGACGACGCATCTGTTGTCTCGATGATCATCCGGTCAATCGCCAGCTGTTGGAAGAATATGCCAAAGAGTGGGGCATGGAGGTGACCACGGCAGCGACTCCCCTGGACGCATTCTATCGCATTCAACGAGCACAAGAAGAAGGGAAGGCTTTTCAGATCGCGATTGTGGATATGGAAATGCCCGGGATGAATGGGCTGACCTTTGCTCGAGAGATCAAAGCCAATCCTCAGCTAGCAGATATTCGCCTGATTCTTTTATCGTCCCTTGGCAAACGTGGAGATGCCCAAGAAGCCAAAGCCGCAGGCTTTTCAGGCTATCTGACGAAACCGATTCGCCAGAACGTTCTTAAACACACGTTGGAAACGGTCATGGGCCTTGAGCCTGGACGTCTTCATCACCCTGAGACACCAGTCGTCACCCGTTTTTCCGCGTTGGAAACCCCAAAAACTGGAAGCCCTCGAATTTTGGTCGTCGATGACCATCATGTGAATCAACAATTAGCGATGTTGATGATCGAACGTCTCGGCTATAAGGTCGACGTCGTGGCGAACGGTCAAGAAGCCGTCGAGGCCTGTGCAACCATTCCCTACGGTTTAGTTTTTATGGATTGCCAGATGCCCGTCATGGATGGATATGACGCCACCCGCGCGATCCGAAAGACAGAAAGTGAAAGGTTGGAAGTAAAAAATAAGGAGTTAGGAGTAAGGGGTAAGGGGCAAGAAGTTGGGACTTCTTATACTTTTCACTCCTCACTACTTACTCCTCACCTTTCTCGAATTCCTATTGTGGCTATGACCGCCAACGCCATGCCTGAAGATCGTGAAAAATGCTTGCAGGCTGGTATGGATGACTATTTAGCCAAACCTATTCGACCGGATAGCCTTGCCGAAATCTTCACCAAATGGCTCCCCGCCAACATTAAAAATTGAGAAGTGAAGCATAAGGAGTAATAGGTTTGCTTGTAATATTAGTGGGATGGATGGGACTAAATAAATGACCATCGTCAGAACATGAGCGATGCGACCATGGAGAATAAGCATTAATGTTGGCGATCTCTGCTCCCATTGAATTAATCGGAACCTATCAACTTTTCCTTGTAGGGGCATCGATTCTAATTGCCATTTTCGCCTCCTATACCGCACTTGACCTCAGCAGCCGCATCTGTCTTGGCATGGGACGTATTCACACCTGGTGGTTGGCGGGAGGTTCTCTCGCCATGGGGACGGGAATCTGGGCGATGCATTTTATCGGCATGCTCGCGTTTCAATTACCCATTCAAATTTATTACCACATTCCCACCGTGATCATTTCTTACATGGCTGCCGTGATAGGCTCTGCCATTGGCCTATTCTTAATGTCGCAACAACCAGTGACAAAAAGAAACTGGGTCATTGGAAGTCTATTTATGGGTGGGGGAATCGGGGTTATGCATTACACCGGTATGGCTGCCATGAGGCTTCAAGCAAATATTTATCACGAAAACACCTACCTCATTTTATCGATTGTGATCGCCATCTCCGTTGCTCTCGTGGCCCTCCGATTGTTTGTCACTTTTAGTTCTACTACGTACCAATTCTGGTCTTGGAACAAATTGGGGGCAGCCCTTTTAATGGGTGTAGCCATAACGGGGCTCCATTACACCGCAATGGCTGGCGCCCGCTTCACCACAATTACAGGAATCGAGGGAATTCCTTTGTGGTCCCTTGATATCTCAAAAATAAGCGAAACGGCCATTATCCTGAGCACATTTATGATCCTGGGCCTTACATTACTCACTTCTCTCATAGATCGGAAATTTGCATTATATGCCCAACAACTTGAACACACTAACCGGGAACTCGCTAAGGCACGAGATCAGGCACTGGAGGCTGTGAAACTTAAATCAGAGTTTCTGGCCACCATGAGTCACGAAATCCGGACGCCGATGAATGGCGTAATTGGCATGACTGGCATCCTCCTAGATACAAGTCTTACCTCTCAACAACGAGAATTCGCTCAAACCGTTCGGTCTTCTGGGGAAGGCTTGCTCAAAATCATCAATGATATTCTTGATTTTTCAAAAGTTGAAGCCGGAAAATTAGAATTCGAACAGATCCCATTTGATCTTCGTACCACATTAGAAGAGTCGCTCGAGTTATTGGCTGAAGCCGCAGGAAAAAAGGGACTCGAATTGGTGGGCTTGGTGAACGCCAATGTTCCGACAGCACTACAAGGAGATCCAGGACGTTTGCGGCAGATACTCATAAATCTTACGGGGAATGCCATTAAGTTTACCTCAAAAGGTGAAATCATCGTGAAAATTTCGTCTGTGAAGGAAACGCCAGACCACGTGATGATTCGTGTGGACATTCATGATACGGGAGAAGGCATCCCCCCAGATATTTTGCCAAAACTCTTTCAACCATTTTCTCAGGCTGACAGCTCGACAACCAGACGATATGGTGGAACCGGTTTAGGTCTCGCCATTTGCAAACAATTGGTACAACAAATGAACGGGGAGATCGGGGTTGAAAATCGCTTGGAAGGTGGGAGTACCTTCTGGTTTACCGGTCGTTTTCCCAAACAACTGACCTGGACAGCCTCCCCCTCCCAAACACCAGTGGCTCTGGAACGCCTCCGTGTGTGTGCAGTAGATGATCATCCCACCAATCGTCAATTATTAGAACAATATTTTCACTACTGGAAAATGGAAGGCACCTTAGTCGAAGACCCACGAAATTGCCTCGCCCTCCTTCAAGAACAGGCCCAAGCAGGGACACCCTTCGATTTGGCGATTCTGGATATGGAAATGCCGAATATGGACGGGTTCACCTTGGCCAAACACATCAAATCGGATGACACGCTTAAAGACACGCGCCTGATCCTTCTGACCTCCTTGGGACGACGAGGAGATGCCACAGCAGCCAAGCAATGTGGATTTTCTGGCTATCTCACCAAACCCATCCGGCGGTCACAGCTTCAAGCCTGCTTGGAAACTGTCATGGGATTATCGCTCTCTGATACCCCTACCACACCTCAACCATTAATCACTTCCCATTTCCTCAAAGACCTCCAACGCCAACAGGCTATTCGCATTTTGGTGGTCGATGACCATCAAGTGAATCAGCAATTAGGGGTCCTAATGGTCGAACGATTGGGATTTCGGGCTGATGTGGCAAGCAATGGGCAGGAAGCCCTTGAAGCCCTCTCTCGCATTCCTTATGACTTGATTCTCATGGATTGCCAAATGCCGGAAATGGACGGCTATGAAGCCACAAGATTAATCCGTGAAAAGGAAAAAGGGAAAGGTGAAATGTCAGGAGCAGAAATGGAACAAAACGAAAAACATTTTCCTTCTCACGTTTCACGTTTCACTTCTACCCGAATTCCCATTGTGGCAGTGACGGCCAATGCCATGCAGGGAGACCGGGACAAATGTCTTCAAGCCGGCATGGATGATTATCTCAGCAAGCCGATTCGTTCAGAAGAGTTGTCCAACATCTTGGCCAAGTGGCTACCAAAAGCAGAAAACCGTTCGTCTCCAGCTCCTGGACCCCTGGAAGCTTCCTCCCAGCCTTCTCCACATAATTCTTCCTATTCGGATTGCATCCATCAGGACACGCTAGACGAATTGGAAATCTTGGGGGGACGTGAATTTCTCCAAACCATGATTCAAAAATTTATGGAAGATGCCCTTGAGTGCGTGATACTCATTGAACAGGCGTTGGACAATCACGATCTCTCGCAGATCCAAGAAACCGCCCATGGGCTCAAAGGCATCTCACGGAATATGGGGGCCAATGCACTTGCCCAAGTAGCTGTGGACCTTGAAACCGCGTGCAAGGCTGAAGGGTCTACAGTCCCTCCCTCGTTTCGCACTACTATCCAAGATGTTTTCCAAGCAACCCGTCAGAAATTAAAAGACAGCCTCAAGAATACTTGACCCCATCAAGAGATAGAGCTTTTCATCAGGACGAAGAACCCTATGTTTCGTGTGAGTACGTTTGCCTAATGCAGCAAGCATCACAGTTTCTCCTCTTGCCCTTCCCTCCATTCCCCTCAAATGTATCCTCATCCTTCACTCCCCCTAGAGCTCACCATTGAGAGAAGACATCTCTTAGCATTAAGTCTCAATTTGTGGTAACCGACAAGAATATTAGGAAAAACAAGGCCATTTCTTGTCGAAATTTCCTCCTTCGATTTCGATCTCAGGTAAGGAAAACTAGTCATATTACGGAGGATATTTCTGCAATGTTCACTCGGAGGGTTTCATGGCAAGCTCAATGAAGACACATCTTTTTCTTCCCTACCTTAAAAATATCGCTGCCACAATAGGATTGGCCAGCCTGCTCCTTATCTTCACGGGAGGCATGGCTTCTGCCGAAGAAGCCGATCCTTTTTCTAACACAGATTTAACAGAACTCAGTTTGGAAGAATTGATGTCCGTAGAGGTCACCTCGGTGTCGAAGAAAAAGCAAAAATTGTCGGAATCAGCCGCCGCCATTTTTGTCATCACACAGGAAGATATTCGGCGATCTGGAGTGACCAGCATTCCAGAAGCCCTTCGCATGGTTCCCGGCGTGCAAGTCGCCCGGATCACCAACAACCAATGGGCTATCAGTGCCAGGGGATTCAACGATCGATTTTCCAATAAATTGTTGGTCTTGATCGATGGCCGGCCTATCTACAATTCCTTGTTCGCAGGTGTAACCTGGGAAACCCAAGATATGATCTTAGAAGACATCGAACGGATTGAAGTCATCCGAGGCCCCGGAGGGACTTTGTGGGGGGCGAATGCCGTCAACGGCGTCATTAATATTATTACCAAAAAGTCTCAAGATACCCAGGGAGTTCTCGTAAGCGGCGTCGCAGGCAGCGAAGAGGGCATTATTTCCATCCGGCATGGTGGACAGGCAGGACAGGACCTGCAGTACCGTCTCTTCACCAAGTATTTCAATCGAGATACGCAATTTGCGCAATCAGGAGCCCACGATGATACCCGCATGATTCGGGGCGGGTTTCGTGCCGACTGGACGCCCACGAGCCAAGATCAGGTCATGGTGCAAGGTGAAATCTATGACGGTGAGGGCGGTCAACAAAATACCGTAGCCACCAGCAATATATTTCCCTTTGGATTTACCACTATCAATGAAGACATTCAGATGGGTGGAGGACATGTGCTTACTCGTTGGGAACGTGAGCTGGGCCAAGATTCAGAATTGGCTCTTCAATTGTTTTATGATCGTTTTAACCGAACCGAGTCAGCAGTCAAGGCGACCATTGATACCTTCGACGTAGAATTTCAACATCGTTTCCCCCTGTTTTTCAAACAGGATATTCTCTGGGGAATGGAATATCGTTTCTGGTCGGATGATCTACAAAATTCTCCCACCGCGGCAGTTTTTCCGGATTCCAGAACCTTTAATCTGATTAGTGGTTTCCTTCAGGATGAA
>Ga0224497_10002627_pt1 | contig 10575 bp, 8 predicted proteins | sample SF_Jul11_sed_USG_4_FD_167970 | JGI IMG/M metagenome (GOLD analysis project Ga0224497, IMG submission 167970) | Sediment microbial communities from San Francisco Bay, California, United States - SF_Jul11_sed_USGS_13 | ecosystem: Environmental > Aquatic > Marine > Sediment | place: USA: California...
ATACTCTCGCGCTAAATAATCGAACAGATATAACAACATCAGTGGCGTACTCGGTCGGCGCCCGCGTCGGCCAGCAACGCAGCCACGACCCGCTCCATTCGTGTACCGCGCGAGCCTTTGACCAGAGCCGTGACGCCGGCGTGCAGTCGCGGCTCAAGTGCGGCAATGAGGGCTTGTTGATTGTCAAAGTGGTGCGCGCCATCGCCAAAACCACGGACCGTGTGCCGACTCATCGCGCCCACCGCGTACAATCCGTTGACACCCGCGCGCCGCGCCTCAATTCCCGCTTCGGTGTGCAACGCGGCGGACTCGCTACCGAGTTCATTCATGTCACCGAGCACCAGCAGGCGTTCGCCCGACTGGGCCGCCAGCACTTCCAGCGCCGCATACAGCGAAGCCGGGTTGGCGTTATAGGAATCATCGATGATTGCGGCGCCGCCGATACCGCGGCGCGATACGACACGACCCGCAACCGGCGCCACGCGCTCCAGACCTTGTTTTATATCCGCGAGCTGTGCGCCGGCAGCAAGACTCGCCGCCGTTGCGGCCAGCGCGTTGCGCACGTTGTGTACACCCGGCAGCGGCAAGGTTAGCTCCAATTGCCCGGCAGGGGTAATAATCGTCATGTCGCTTGCATCGGGCCGTAGTGAATAAGTGGCCGATACATCGGCGCTCGGATCCAACCCAAAAGTCATACGGCGCCGTGAGCTCGTCAAATCCATCCACAGCGCGGCATGACGATCATCGATGTTGATAACGGCAATACCCGCATCCCGCAAACCTTCAAAAATTTCACCCTTGGCCCGAGCAACGCCGCCGATACTGCCCAACCCCTGCAAATGTGCGGCGGCCGCGTTGTTAATAACGGCGATCGTCGGCTGAGCGATTGCGGTAAGGTAAGAAATCTCGCCCGGATGATTCATGCCGAGCTCCAATACCGCAAAGCGGTCCGAATCGCGAAGGCGCAACAACGTCAGCGGCATGCCGATGTGATTGTTCAGATTGCCTTCGGCCACCACCCCAGCATCGCGCGCCCGTAATATCGTACCGACCATCTGCTTGACGGTGGTCTTGCCGTTACTTCCCGTAATGGCAATAACCGGCAGCTCGAATCGACGGCGCCAATCTGCGGCCAACTGGCCCAACGCCCGGTACGTGTCTTTGACGGTCAGCGACGGCACCGGCACCTTATCCCCACCTATAATTAATGCGGCCACGGCGCCGTTCTCGACCGCGGCCGTGACGAAATCATGACCGTCAAAGTTAGGGCCGCGCAGGGCGACAAACAAGTCCCCCTCCCGGGTCGTACGGGAATCGATCGACACCCCATTAAATTCGACGTCGCCCCCCCGTACGGAGCTACCAAGTATTCCTGCTGCCGCCTGTAACGTCATCACGCCGCCAACCCTAGTGCCGCGCTGGTTACTTTGCGATCGCTCAACTCAATCGTGCGGTCACCGGTCGTTTGCCGGGTCTCATGGCCTTTACCCGCCACCAACACGATATCGTCTGCCATTGCCGATTCGATCGCCGATTGAATTGCGTCCACTCGATTGCGCACGACTCGGTGCGGCCGATCGATACCGGATTGAATCTCCGCAACGATTGCTTCCGGATTCTCATCCCGCGGATTGTCGTCGGTAATAATAATGTGGTCGGCGTACCGGCAGGCGATTTGTCCCATCTGCGGCCGCTTTTCACGATCGCGGTCACCGCCACAGCCAAATACACACCACAACTGCCGAGGCTGATGTTCACGCAAAGAAGTCAGGGCCTGATGCAACGCATCCGGTGTGTGGGCATAATCCACGACCACATTCGGAAAATCCGGGGCGTGGAACAATTCCATACGCCCCGGTACGGACCGCAACCCACTGATGGCCCGCTGTATCGCGTCGCGATCGTAGTCGAAAGCAATTAATGTTGTGATTACGGCCAACACGTTGGCAACGTTTAACCGCCCGATCAATCCTGTGTTCACGCGACACGCACCCACTGGGGTATGCACGCTCAAACGCATGCCGTCATTTTCGAGATCGACGTGCTGGGGGTAGACATCGGCGCCCGGCGTCTGGCCGTAACTCCATACCGTCTGTGCCGAGGTTGAAGTCAGCAATGCCGCGCCCAGTTCATCGTCGCGATTGATAACGGCATGTCGTAGCCCATCGATCTCAAACAGTCGAGACTTAGCGCACCCGTAGCGACGCATGTCACCGTGGTAGTCGAGATGATCATGACTAAGATTCGTGAATACCGCCGCGCCGAACCGTACCCCATCTACACGATTTTGATCCAAGGCATGGGACGATACTTCGACGCAGGCGAACGCGGCGCCTGCGGCCGCTAACTGCGCAAGATCGGCATGCACCGATACCGCGTCGGGCGTCGTTAGCGGCGCATCCGTCATGTCGTCAGGCATGCCGCGGCCCAAAGTACCGATAATTCCACATTCGATGCCGAGTTGCTGCAGCGCTTGTGCAGTCAAATGCGCACACGTGGTTTTACCGTTGGTGCCGGTTATCCCGACCACAACCAAGTGTTGCGAGGGTGCGCCAAAAAATCGATCTGCCATAACACCGACGCGGCCCCGTAAATCCACGATCGGGTAAACCGGCACAGAGTAGGTTTGCGGGTGCCAGCCACGAGCCTCACAAATTACGGCCGCCGCCCCAGCTTCGATTGCCGCGCCGATAAAGTCACGGCCATCGGTTTCGATTCCAGGCATCGCCACAAACACGGCGCCGACCGCAATTTGGCGGCTGTCTGCGCTCAATCCTGTGACCACACGATCATCCGTCACCGCCACAGGCGTTACACCTTGGAGCACCGCGCTCAGAGTCTGCGTATGGGTTGGTGGCGCCATCATAGTCCGCTAGACGATCCAGTCGCCGCAACGGCAATTGGGGATGTGACTTGATCCGGCGGAACGTTCAATAGACGTAGCGCGCCGGTCATAACTCTAGAGAATACCGGCGCGGCCACGGCTCCGCCGTAGTGCTGCTCACCACGTGGGTCATCGATGACAACCACCATTACCAAACGCGGATCGGTGGCCGGCGCATAGCCTGCGAAAATTGACGTATATCGGTCCGGCGCGTAGCCCTCGGCCGTGAGTTTGTGAACGGTCCCGGTCTTTCCGGCCACTCGGTATTGCGGCACTTGTGCCGCCGCACCGGTGCCGTCTTCACTAACGGCAAGCTCCAGCATCGAAGTGACATCCTGCACCGTAAGTTCGGGGATTACGCGACGGCCTCGCACCACACCTCGGCGCTTCAACATCGTCACTGGAACCATGCGTCCGCCGTTCGCCAACACTCCATAGGCGCGGGCCAGCTGCAACGGGGTGGTGGCAACACCGTATCCGAACGCTAACGTCGCATGCTCGATGCCACGCCAGCGACCACGATCAGCAAGCGTGCCCGCCACCTCGCCAGGCAATCCACTGCTGGTGGAAACACCGAATCCGACGCCCCGGAAAAATTCATAAAGATTGCGCGCATCGGATTTCAGCGCAATCTTGGCAGCCCCGACATTGCTAGACTTCATCACCACGTGGGACACCGTCAACGTGCCATAATCGTGGGTATCCTTAACCGCGTGTTTACCGACACGCAGAATTCCTGGCGCGGTATCGATTGGCGTCGCCGGTTTCACGCTACCCTGCTCCAACGCCATCGCTATGGTAAACGGCTTGACGGTCGAACCGGGCTCGAGCACATCGGTCACGGCCCGATTTCGAAATCGTGAACTGCTTAACTGGCGACGATCGTTCGGGTTGAACCCGGGTTCATTGACCATGGCCAACAATTCCCCGCTGTGAGGATCGAGGACGATGGCCGATGCGCCGCGCGCTTTATGTTGGCGAACTGCGGTGCGCAAGTGTTGGTACAACAAATGCTGGATTCGGGAATCAATGCTGAGCATCAGATCCTGACCATCGACGACCGGTTTAATATTCTCGACGTCTTCAATAATTCGGCCAAGTCGGTCTTTAATTACTCGTTTCAAGCCGTCCTCGCCCGCTAGCATGCGATTGAACGCAACCTCAATACCTTCCTGGCCTTGATCATCGATGTCGGTAAATCCAAGCACGTGACCAGTGGTAGCTCCAGTCGGATAAAATCGCCGGTATTCGCGCCGCGCAAATACTCCAGGTACTTGCAATTCCATTATCCTAGCGGCCAACTCTGGGGTCGCATGGCGGCGCAAATACATAAACTCCCGGTCAGCATTTTTTGTCCACTGCTCCGCTAGGAACTTCGCGCTCACATCTAATAGCTTTGCCAGCTGCGGCCACTGTGCCTTGCCTTCAATCAACTGTCCCGGGTCCGCCCATACCGAATCGACCGGCGTACTGATCGCCAGCGGCTCGCCATGCCGATCGACGATCATGCCCCGGGTCGCAGAGACTCGCTCAACTCGCGAGTAACGCGCGTCACCTTGAGCCTGCAAATAATCGTTGGCGGACAATTGCAGGTATCCAGAACGGATCGCCAACAAACCGAACATCGCCAACAATGATCCCAACACCAACCACTGGCGTAGCGGATATAAATGTTTATTACTGGCCTTTTGCATCGCCTGCAGCATCGAGTGCAAGGGTAACGATTTGAGTCTGATCGGGGTTGACCATTTCGAGTTCAGTGCGTGCTTTCTTTTCGACAAGGTGATGCACTGACCATGTGGCTTGTTCCAGCAACAACTGTCCCCACTCCACATTCAGCCGGTCGCGCTGTTTTTGCAAGCCCTGCAGCTCTAGAAACGCCAATCGGTTCTTATGCCGCACGTGCACGACAAAAGTGGCCGACACCACCAACAGCAAGGCCATGACGACCACTACGCTACGCATCGGGTCGCACCTTCTCGGCGACGCGCATGATGGCGCTGCGCGCCCGTGCGTTACTGCCGATCTCGCTGGCCGTCGGCCGTAATGGTTTACCAATCAACCGCACCACCGGATGCATTTGCTTCGCCATCACCGGCAATCGCCGTGGAAACGGATCGCCCTTCGCGGCACGGCGCAATACGCGCTTAACAATGCGGTCTTCCAACGAATGAAAACTAATGACCACTAACCGACCACCGTCTTCCAACAGCCGGATGGCCTGCGGCAGCCCGGCTTCAAGTTCGCCCAGTTCATCATTCAGATGCATGCGAATCGCTTGAAATGTGCGGGTCGCCGGATGCTTGCCCGGTTCGCGGCTGGGTACCGCGGCCGCGATCAATGCAGCAAGTGTGCCGGTGGAACTCAACTCGCCACTGGCCCGATGAGCCACAATAGCCCGCGCGATGCGCCGGGCAAATCGCTCCTCCCCGAGGCGCCGAATGATTTCCGCCAGTTCGTCCTGGTCCACCGCCATGAGCCATTCCTGGGCGCTACGACCGGCGCCTGGGTCCATTCGCATATCCAGTGGTCCATCCCTTAAGAAGCTGAAGCCGCGTTGCGGCGCATCCAATTGCGGCGACGAGACACCTAAGTCGAACAGCACGCCGGACGCCGCCCGCGCAGGTTCATGGCCCCGAAATGTGGCCTCCAGATCGGAAAATGGCGCCTCCACAAGCTGTGCCCGCGTCTCGGCCGCAAACTCGTGCTGATAACTTTTCGCAGCCTCAGGATCGCGATCGATTGCAAGCAACCGACCGCTTGGTCCGAGGCAATCGAGAATGGCCCGGGTATGGCCACCGCGACCGTAGGTCGCATCGACATAGATCCCATCGGATCTAATGTTCAGTGCTTTCACGACCTCCGCCACCATAACCGGCGCATGCCGCAATGCGGACACGAGCAGTCGTCAGCCGCTGGCCGGCGCGTCATGACGGCCGACCCACAAGCAATTTGCACACCGGTCGATAATTCCGGTGCGACGCTGGGCGAGTGGTTCACTATTGACCACCACGGACAGGGTGACATTTGGCGGACACTACGATGCCGCCGAATTGCAACTGACCGCAGGCGCGACCGGCATGATGTTGTCGACTTCGCATCGTGCGTGTCTATAAGGACAGCGATTCCAGTTCGATAGATAACGGACCGTTGTTGTGGTCGTGGGACAGCCATTCGTCACGCCGTGCTGCCCACAGTAAGTCGTTCCAAATCTCAAATTTATTGCCTTGGCCGATCAACACCACGCGTTTTTCCAAATCGGCAAATTCCCGCAATGGACCGGACAACAATACCCGCCCATTGCGGTCGAGTTCACAATCGCTGGCGTGACCAATAAGAATTCGCTTGAGTCGTTGGGCAGCGGCATCCAGGCTCGGTAGCGCGACTACTTTTTTTTCGAGTTCGTCCCACTCCTGCAATGGATACATCCATAAGCAACGTTCGCTATGGTTAACCGTCACCACCAAGCGGCCATCGCATTGATTCAGCAGCGGATCGCGATACTTTGTAGGGATAGCCAATCGCCCTTTGGCATCGAGATTGAGAGCGCTGACTCCACGAAACATAGTTCACCTAATAACTGGAATTTCCCAGTATTTCCCACATTATCCCACGAATTGACACTATAGTGAGCGGATTCTCCCAGTGTCAAGGAAAATCCGTCGTAGCGGCAATGATTTACGTTCGTTGCCCACACGGAATTCAAACCGGTGAAGACCCGCTGTGAGGCACGAAAACTACAGTACTCGAAGATATGGGGATCGGTTCGGCAGCTGACCGCTAGATGTTGAGAGTGGAGCCGGCCTATAAGCCGGATTCTGTATCGATCCGCAGTTACGGAACGTGACAGCCATTCATCTGGGGCGCGCGTCACCGCGCGTCTCGTGCGACCTACCCGAATCCGGCGCGGGCCACGCCCATGGATTCCTATTTGGTCTTGCTCCGAGTGGGGTTTACCGTGCCGTTGATGTTGCCACCAACGCGGTGCGCTCTTACCGCACCATTTCACCCTTACCCGCGGCCACTACGGCTGCGGGCGGTATATTTTCTGTGGCACTGGCCGTCGGCTCACGCCGCCCAGGCATTACCTGGCACTCTGCCCTGCGGAGTCCGGACTTTCCTCCAACCCAAATCGGGCCAGCGGCTGTCCGGCCGGCTCCTCGAGCGCACGATACGAAGGATCGACCCTGAATACAAGTCATTGCGTCCCATCATTCAGTCATCCGCATCGCGCAATGTTAATGCCAATCGATATAACTCCTGCTTGCGGCAACCGGTCAGATCGGCCGCGATCGCCACTGATTGCTTTACGCTCAATGAATCAAGCAACCGTCGCAACACTTTGGTTTCGCGCGGCCCAACGCGGTTATCGTGTGGGCAGCCTTGTACAACGACTACAAACTCGCCCTTAGCCCGTTGCGACTGCGCGCCGAACCAAGCCAGTCCCGCACTCACGTTGCCCGTAAAAAACTCCTCGAATCGTTTCGTCATCTCCCGCGCAATGGATAGCATGCGATCGGGGTCGAAGATCAACGCGATATCATCGAGCAGTGCAGCGACACGACGCCCGGATTCATAAAATACGAGGGTACGTTGTTCATTCGCTAACTGCCCCAGACACTCACGCCGCGCCGGAGCACGAGCCGGTAGAAATCCCTCGAACGCGAATCGGTCGGTCGGCAACCCGGCCACCGACAGCGCCGCTATGGCGGCATTAGGGCCGGGTATCGGTATGACTTGAATCCCTATATCCCGCATTGCTTTAACCAGCGCGAAGCCGGGGTCGCTGATGAGCGGAGTGCCGGCATCGCTGACCAGAGCCACACGAGCACCGCTATCAATATGTGTTGTGACGGTCGCTATGCGTTGCCGTTCGTTGTGTTCATGCAGCGATAACAGACGCGGGGCGAGTTTGTAGTGATTGAATAGCCGGCGGCTATGGCGCGTGTCTTCGACCAACACCAGATCAGCTTGCGCGAGTACATCGATGGCGCGGTACGATACGTCGCGCAGGTTGCCGATTGGAGTGGCTACAATAAATAAACAACCGCGAGTTTTGCTTGCTGACTCGCCGATCACCTTAGGAACCTCTGCATAAGTCTGGACGAATCAAGTTGGGATTCAAAATGATCAAGATCAAGGCTCCCCATGTCAATAAATACCGGGTCAATAATGGCTCGGCTATTGCCTACAGGGACGTAGGTAATGAGCGATAGAATGGACACGGTAGCGTTGCCTACAGGGCGTAGACGACACGGCGATGGAAATTTTGGATCCAAATTGATCGTCCACGACTTTTGCAGCAATTCCCTTAATATTTCCTTGAAGGAGAACGCACAATCGCTATACTTTCACAGCCCATGCGACTTCCAACCAAGCTCAGGCGACGCACCAACTTAGTCCGTCGCCGCTGTTACCATCTGGTCGCCGCGACCGTGATCGCCGGGTGCGTGAGCGATCCGATCGTAATACCGCCGGTCGAATCCGAACCAACCGTCGCAGAGGTTGAGGAGCGACCGCCTACACCGCAAGTCGAAACCTATCCTGCGGGTAACGAATCGCTACCGGAGATCGTCGCCCAACCGGAATTGGTCGTGTCCCCGTGGGAATATTTAGCCCGCGCAGAATCTGCGGTTTCGCCACAGCGCGAGCGCGACTTGCTGCAAGCGGCCGCGGGGCTCGTCGCCAGCGGAGACTTTATGCTGGCGCGCCGCATCGTCGATCGGCTCGAATCGAGGCCGCTGCCATCGGACCTCATCACCCAGCGCAATTTGGTTATCGCACAGCTAGCACAACGCGGCGGTAACCACCAACAAGCGCTGCGCATACTTGCACCCGCGGGCACTGTCGGTCAACTGGACCCAGACACCGCGGCCGAGATATATCGCGTCCGCGCCGACTCATTCTTGACATTGAACCGGAACGCGGAGGCGATTGTGAGTCTTGCCGAGCGCGGCGCCTACTTAGTGACCGACAGATCGCGTCGCGACAACCAGCAACGCCTTTGGTTCACATTGCAACGCATCGATGCGGATGAATTGCGCACACTACGCGCCACCACCAACGACAGCAATCTATCCGGCTGGCTTGATCTTGCGTTATTACATCGCGAGACACCCGAACTGGCGGACCTTTCGGGCCGTATCAACAACTGGCAGCGCGTCTATCCAGGCCACCCAGCAATGCCCCTGATAGCCAGTATTATGGGTGTCTCGATGGGCACGCAAGGACAACGACCCCGGCAAATCGCTTTGCTGTTGCCGCTTGCATCGACATACGGCAAAGCCGCACAGGCCGTGTACGAAGGTTTTACCGCGATGCATGAGGCAGATCTCACTGCCTCCCAAAGCAATATCGTTCTGTACGACATCGGTGCCGAGGAGGAGTTGGCCGCCGTCTATTATCAACTCGCAATCGATGAGGGTGCCGAGTTCGTCGTGGGTCCGCTCGGAAAGAAATCAGTGGACGCACTCGTTGTGGGCTCGCCACTAGGTACACCGACCCTACTGCTCGGGAATACCGACCAACCGATCAACCCAAACCAACCCGTTTTCCAGATGGGGTTGCCCCCCGAAGAGGAAGCCGAGCAAGTAGCCCGGCGTGCCTACGCCGATGGACATCGATTCGCGGCGGTGCTGTATCCAAACACGCCGCGCGGACAGCGTATGGATGCCCACTTTCGCTCAGCCTGGCAGGCATTAGGAGGAATCAGCACCGTATCCCAACAATACGTCGATACCGAGATCGACCATTCGCAACGAATTAAGCAATTATTGAATATCGATGAAAGCGAATTGCGGCAGCGCCGGCTGGCTACATTGCTGCGGGCTAATCTGGAGTTCAAGCCACGCCGACGTCGCGATATCGATTTTATATTCATGGTCGCGAATTACAAACAAGGGCGCTTGCTTAAGCCGCAGATCAACTTTTTTCACGGCCACGACGTTCCGGTTTATTCGACCTCCGATATTTACGCGGGCCGCCCGAATCCAATTTTGGATGCCGACTTGAACGGCATCGTGTTTGGCGGCATGCCGTGGATGTTGGCGCCACACGATGCGACCGTGCAACGATATCGGACGTTACAGGGCGACTGGCACGGCCGGGATACGCGATTAGACCGGCTTTATGCGCTAGGTGCCGATGCCTATAACATCATTCCGACGCTTAATGAGCTAAAATCGCGGCCGGGCACACATTATCAGGGACTCACGGCGATACTGCGCAGCACCCCGGCAGGGCGGCTCAAACGCGAATTACAGTGGGCTCGCTTTATTGGCGGCGAACCGGAGATCTTGGGGCCGATAACATTACGAACGGAATTGCCGGACACAATCCAGTTTGAACTCACGGCTCCTAGACCAACCGAATTGCCCGAGATAAACCAGATTGATGTCATTGCTCCCACCGGCCAAACACCTACGCCAGGGCAAGTGGGCGGAACAGAAAGCCTGTGAATACCTACAAAGTCACGGGCTACGATTACGACAACGCAATTTCCGCTGTCGCTACGGTGAAATCGATTTGATCATGACCGATGGCGAATGCCTGACATTCATTGAAGTGCGGTACCGGCGCTCGACCGAGTTTGGCCACCCTGCCGATACCGTCGACCGCCGCAAACAATCCAAATTAAGAACGACTGCGGCATGTTATTTGCGGGATTATGGACCTGCCGATACCCAGTGCCG
>Ga0224497_10002630_pt1 | contig 10572 bp, 13 predicted proteins | sample SF_Jul11_sed_USG_4_FD_167970 | JGI IMG/M metagenome (GOLD analysis project Ga0224497, IMG submission 167970) | Sediment microbial communities from San Francisco Bay, California, United States - SF_Jul11_sed_USGS_13 | ecosystem: Environmental > Aquatic > Marine > Sediment | place: USA...
GACAAACACGTTTGATAATATGATCTGTTCTTTTAGTGCTACGTTTAATGAATTCCTTCCTTTTATCTAGAATTCACACAAACAAACCAGGTATGCGTTTGTTCATCGTTTACTTGCTAAAAGTAACCTGACCAGTTATTTATGACCTGACTATAACTAGAGTCACTTTGAGTAGCCAGGTTATTTTTTCACAAAAACCTTCTCCTTTAATTCCAAAATCATCTAACAAGCCAGCATATCTAATTTCATGATCACCTAAAATTTCTTTACATTTTTGCTGTATTCTGAGATATTCAATTTTTTCATGCATGATATTGGCAATTTAAAAATTTACTATACTTTTTTAACCATTTTTATTCTTTGATACTATTTATCAAATTATGTAAATAATAATTTATTTTTCCTTGTCTTATTTTATTGGCAATAAGTCAATATCAGAAAAAAACAGTACTGTAAGAAACATAATGATTTGTTTAATATACTCTCACAAAATGAATTTATTTTTGAGAAGTTCAGAAATCAAATAAATATTTCAAGAAAATTAGATTTAACCAAAATTGTAGTTAAAAGAAAAGAGAGTTATTTTAAGCGTCGATATATCTCTTTGAATTCAAGCGATAGATTGTATGAAATGTTTAAGAGATGAGTGAGTTGGTTCATAGATGTTTTATCATGTCCCAATTGTCTTAATAGAGTTAGTGCTTTTTGAGGCGAGCTAACTGAAAGAGGGCTTTGGCCAGACCATGATTTAAAAGCACCTTCCACATCCAAGGAAAAATTCAAAACAAATTCTTTCCAATTGGACATGGATTTTAGAGCCTTTTCATTCAATAGTACATGAGACAATTCACGGAATTCATTTTTTCTGTCAGCATACAACATGTTTAGTGCTTCTTGAATTTTTTTTTCTTCGTATTGTTCAGTGTTTAACATATACATTCCAGAAATACTCATAATTCATTAATATCGCCATAAAAGATAAATCAAGTAGTTAATTCTCTGAAAAGTTGTTAAAAAAATTTGATAAAAATTAACAGATGTAAAGAATTTAAAAAATAAGAGAGGGGATTTATTGGAAGGGGTCAATAAATGGACAATTTACAATATGGTCACTATCCATTGGACGTGCAATATCAATATCGATCAAACCAGCTTCTTTGTATGCATTCATATCATCAATGGTTTCTAATAGCTGAGCATTTTCAGGATTTTCCCATCCAATCATAAAGATTCTCCACATTGGAGAATAATTTACATCACCAGGAGCTCCTGCTGCAATTCCAGGTTGGAATCCCAAAGGCCCAGTACCTGTTAAACCATTTTTAAACTGATACAAGTCTACTGCTGCTGAATTTGCAATCAAGCTTGCAGATGTAGGTGTACTAACAACACCCATCATTCCAGCAGGGACACTAGGAGTAGCATCTGTTACAATGTAATAGATTGTTCTACCATCTGGACCCCATCCACGATGAGCAATGAAAGTGACATTCATCTCTTCTGTATCAATATCAAGAACCTGACCTCCACCATAGGGAGTCACATCGGTCAAAGTTTTGTCTTCTTTAACCATCATCTGGCCTCCAGGCCAAACAATTTGAGGCATGTTCAAAACAACATTAACTGGTGTCAACACAATTTCTCCATTATCAGATGCTTCCATAATCATTGTGTCAGAATCAAGTATCCTTGGAGTTACATCTTCATTCCATGTCACATGTACATGTGAGGTTAGAGCACTGTATACATCTGCTTGTGCAGGAGTACTTGTGAAAACTTCACCTTGAAATCCATGTACACCATCACCATTTATTCCGTTGGTAAACATGTATGTTTTAGAAAGTGCCTCTTCAGGAGCATTCTTTAACAAAGGAGCAAGTTCAACTTGCCAACCTTGGTTTTTTGTAATGATTTCTGCATGTGTAGGATCACTAGAATCAGTGATGATAAAATAAACATCTTCACCATTGTAATATCCTTGATGTAATGGAATTGTTGCTGGAACATTCGCTCTTGATAATCTAAGTACAGAACCCAAGTCAGCTTCAGTCATTTTATCTTCAGAAGATTTATCACTCATTTCCCCTAGAGGGACTTCATGACTTGTGTCTTCTGAGGTAACTGGTGCTACAGGATTTGAACTACCTCGATCTGCATTCCATGCGGCTTTACCGCCTGGATAATCAGAACATAATTGCAATCCACAAATGTTAGTGCTAGATCCATACTTTGATGTTCCAACACCTTGGCCTTTTACAGCCTCAGCATCTGTGAGATAATCAGTTCCCAATCCTGCTGTAAACAAGGGGAGAATTGCAAGAAGTGCAATGTATCTTAGACTCTTGTTCATTGAATTAAAAGTAAAATTTTACTTTAAAAGATTTTACCCAAATTAGATACAGGTCATATTGGAAGTTCTTCAAATCGATTTTCAACATAATCCCAGTTTACAACATTCCACCATGTTTTGACATAATCAGATCGTCTATTTTGATATTTAAGATAATACGCATGTTCCCAGACATCCAAACCTAATAATGGTGTTTTTTGAACAGTCCACGGACTATCTTGATTTTGGGTTGTAATGATTTCAATTTTATTATACGTTTGATTAAAGACTAGCCAACACCAACCACTTCCTTGAATTGAAATTGCCTTTTCTGAAAATATTTTTTTAAAGCTCTCAAAATTATTAAAATAAACATCGATCGCATTTTCTAATTTTCTAATGGGTTTACCTTCTCCACCAGGAGTCATAGTTTCCCAAAAGAGCCTATGATTTTCAAAGCCACCACCAAAAAAATTGATGTCACTTCGTCCAAATTCAGGAATGGATGTTAATTCAGAAAGAATTGATGATATGTATTTTGGATGAGATGTGGCTCCAATCTTTTCAAGAGATTTATTTAATCCATCAACATATGTTTGATGATGTTTTTGATGATGAATTTTCATAGTTGTTGTATCAATGAATGGCTCTAGTTCATCATACTCATAAGGCAGTCTTGGGAGTTGATATCGCACCACATGTCAAATTTTTATCATCCACATATATTCTTGAACAATAAAATTAATTTGAAAGGAATGATTAATCGTCAGGGAGAATAAATAAAATGCGAAAATTAGGAACTATTGATTTAGAAATATTACATTTAGCCATGATAGAAAATGGAACATTTGATGAGACTAATCTTGAGAATTCTGAATTAAAGAGATTAGGAGTAGGAAAAATTTTAGATTCTTTAGCATCATTAAAAGATAGAAAATTCATTTCTTTAAACAAAGACGGCTCATTCTCCATTACAGAACTTGCCAGAGAAATTCTTTGGAATGACAAGGTTCCAATATGGGCTAAAATACTACGTCTACTTCAAATAAAATCATGCAACATGAAACAGATTACAGATGTTCTTAGAATGTCAGAGAAGGAAGTTTCAGAGGATTTGGAAAAGCTAAGAAAAAATCAATTTATTCTGATGTCACCACAAAGACAAGAAGGTAAGATAGTTAAAATTTATGAAATAATGGCCGAAGGAATAGCAGAAATAGACAGAACAGAAAACATAGGATTTGAGAGCACCATATTTTCAGATCCACCAGATACAGAAATCATCAGTCTTATTGATGAGATTTTCAAAATAGTTCAAGATTCTCATTTGGAGCAATCAGAAAAAAACTCAATTACTGGAAACCTTTCTACATTAAAAGTCCAAATTAGGAATTTGATTATTTAGAACGAATCTTATCTTGAATTTGTGCCAATATGAGTTCTGCTTTATCCTTGTTTTCATAATTGTCAGATGATTCGTCCATGATTTCATCAATCTCATAGCTCTTATCTACCAAGATATTTGCAACATGATCATCGAGGGTTCCTGCACCTATCAAATAATATGCAAATACAGTATTTTTCTGACCAATTCTGTGGAGTCGGTCTTCTGCTTGTCTGTGAATTGCAGGACTCCAATCAAGTTCTGCAAAAATAACATATTTTGCTTTAGTCAAATTTATTCCCACATTTCCAGCACGAATACCTGCAATCATTAGTTTTGATTCTCCTTTTTGAAATTTATCTATTTGATCCTGTCTAAGCGAATCAGATTGTCCACCAATAATTGAAACGGGTGAGAATTCTTCTAGGCTCTCATTAAGAAGTTTATGAATCACCTTATGATGACAAAACACCACAACACTTTCCTCAATTTCCATAATATTTTTAACAAAGTTGATTACGTGTGGAAGTTTTGCAAGTCCAGCAATCTGCCTTTCACTTTGAATTGCTCTGTGATAGGACGCAGATTTTGAAAATTCAGTTTCGGCAATTTTTTGTTCTTCTTCAAGTTTCCTCCAAATTTTATCAAGTTCTTCAAGATAATAATCAGTATCAGCTGCAATGACTTCTTTGTAACGTACTTTATCTTTTAGTTCTTTTAATACATCAGACTTTTTTCTTCTAAGCATAACATGCTTTTGTAATTCATTTCTAAGAGACGCACGTTTATTTTCTAAAACAATTGCCTTACCTTTATCATTTACATAACAAAAATATTCGCAGAATTCTTTAAAACTTCCTAGAAGCCCAGGTTTTATAATATCAATTATAGGCCAAATTTCAGAACCTCGATTGTAGATAGGAGTACCAGACAGACCAATTCGATACAATATTGTAGGAAGTGCAGCAAGTTTTTTGACGGCCTTATATTTTTGTGTGGTTTTTGACCTTAAATTATGAACCTCATCACAAACTATTGTTCGCAATCCAACCTTCATTAGATCATTAGATCTTTTTAGAAGCAATTCATAATTGATGATGTAAATATCAGTTAATGGTAGTTCTTCAGGTTTTCCAGTTCTAATGATTGTGACACTGGGGGATTCGGATTCTAGAATTCGTCCATTTCTGCTCTTTTTCTTTAAGAATTTTTCAATCTCTCTTTCCCAATTGTTTAATGTAACCAGTGGAGCAACGACAAGTACTGGAAAAGTTTGTTTTTCAGTTGAGACGTAGGACAATGTCTGAACTGTTTTACCCAATCCCATTTCATCAGCCAATAATGCATTACCAGAAGATTTTAGTAGAAAATCCAAACCTTCTTTTTGGAAATTCAAAAGCTTGCCACGAAACTGTTCTCCTGTTTTTGCCCTCTTTAGTTTATGTTTGATAAGAGGCAGTGTAGGTTTTGGAGCATATGTTTTTACAATTTTTCGTTGCCAAATAGTCTTTGATAGAATTTCTAGAGGATATCTATCCATGATGAGCTTCAATTGTTTTACATTTTCAGTATTATCAGGAATGATTACTTCATTGACATTTTCACCATACCATGCTTCAGGAACCAGTCTAGAAACCATATTTACTGCACGATCACCAGTAATTTTCCAGCACCAGATTTTAGAATATTTATCAAGAACATACTCTAATGTCCCAATGTTTTCCATGGAAGTTTCCATAATTTGTCGATTGAAAGTTTTTTTGCCTTATGAATCTTCATATTTTTACCGATCAGTGATAAAAATACCTTTGATCGAAAAGAGTTAAAATATAACACATGTTTGAATACATGGAAAAATATTTTGCGTGAACTTCATGCTCAAAGTCTCTTAATTTAACGGTCAAAAGAAAAATTATTCGTCAATAATTCACATTATAAATAAAAATATTAATTATTAAGATTTTAAAATTCTTGAATTCAGGAAAAAGATGATCATCATTATAGGTAAAAGGATCATACATATAAAAAAAGCGAAAATATATAGTAAAACCAAATAGCCTATAGCTCAGAATTTTAAAACAAAAAACCACAAAAGAAATTAAAAGTATCAAAAGATATTAGATTTAGTAGAAAATTGACAATAGAATAACACATTTTAAATTTGCACAGATTTTTAAATTAAGAAAAAAATTCAACTGTGCTAAAAATAAAATTGTTATAATTTTATATCATAACATATCTTTAAAATTCATTACATTTCAGAGAAACTGTGAATTTTATTCAAAATGAAGAACCAAATGTAAAAAAACCAATCATCATAGCTGCAATGCAAGACATGGGAAATGTAGGAAACATAACAATAAATTTTATTAATGAATCATTAAAGACAAAATTATTTAGAACCGCAAAATTACCATATCCAACATACGTAGTTGATAATGGAGGATATATTGATCTTCCAGATGAAAGTTGGGAATATAGATATGCAGACGATTTGATTGTTTTTGGTGGAGGAAAAGGACAACCACAAAGTATTACTGAATTAAATGCATTGTGTCAAGATGTAATAGATATTGCAAAAAAATATTCTGCCAAATTCATTTACACATTGGGCGGATTTCATACTAATAGAATGCAAAGAAATATTCCAAAAACATACATCACTACAACATCAATAGAATTAACAAAACAGGTGGAAAAGCTTCAAGTAAACACATCACCCCAAAAATCAATCATTACAGGATTTAACGGATTGATTCTGGGATTTGCCAAAAAAAATCAAATTCATGGAATTGGCATGTATGGAGAGATCAATAACCCTGACATACCACAATATAGAGCAGTTATAAGCATTATCAAAACCATTGAAAAATTAACATATAGAAAATTGGGGGACATGAGTCAATTAGAAGTAATGGCCGAAGAGATAGAGAGAAAATTTAAAAATTAAGATCAGTGTGAACTGCCTACTGGATGAGGTTCAGTATTTTCATCATGACAATCGCAGCTACATAGATATGTTTTATGGTCGTTTATACAATCAATACATTCAAAATGCTTTCTTGTCTCACATGCAGCACAAATCATACTATAAATCATAAACTATAGATGAATTTGAGTTTTTTCCATTATACAAGAGCTAATACTCTACTTCACTTCGTCCAAGAAGATTTTCAGTTAATTCCAAATATCCCTGTGGGTCTATTTCCTTTGCAAAACCTTTGTCAATATTTATCAGATATATAGAATGAAGACGAGCGTTTAGAATATCATCATATTTTACGGGAGGATTTTTGTAATAACGATTACATAGATCTTGGACTTTCTTTACGTCTTTTCCAATTCTTGCGTTTGGAGGCAACAGGAAGATTTTTGAAATCGGCAATATTCCCACTGCAGGAGTAGCCAATGAAAACTTTGAACAATGCTGACTGTATCGAGCGATTTTACTCATTATCCTTGCAGCAAAATAATCTAAGGTATCCATAGCATGTTCAGGAGGAGTGAACCCAGTTTCTATTTCAATGATGGTGTCTCCATCACCTTTTTTTGCATAAATATCGCAAACCAAAATATCTGAAACATCTTTTTCAACTTTTACAGTATAACCTTGGGAGATAAGATTACTTGCACAAATTAATTCCAAGATCGAATGATTAATTTTTACTAAATTTTTTTGATACATTTCAACTAATTGTTGGCATACATTGTTTAGTTTAGATACATCTTTTTGTTTTAGACCAAATGATAATTCTTCAGTCATTTGATAAACATCGTTACGGAATTTGATCAAGTCCATGATTCAAGATACGATAAATCTAGTAGTTAATGAAGTAGTTGGGAAGCAATATAAAACAAAATTCCCAAAAGGATAGAAAAAATTACTCAAATAAAATTTAAAAATGGCTAAATTTTGTTCATACTTTGACTTAACAAGAAAAATCCACAGAGTCTCATGTGTATAAAAATAGACTTCCAATTATAGGACTATTCTCACTTTTAATGTTATTTTCGATTGTTTCAACTTCCCAGGCAGAATTATGGGAGTTGGTAATAGATGTAAATGTTGAAAAAAAGGCGATTTATTCAGGAGATTCAGTAATAATTACAGGGAAAGTGGTAGACCAAGCATACAAACCAATTAGAGGTGCAGAGGTTTTCATCAATGCAGGATCTTATACTACCAAAGCATTTACTGATCCATGGGGAGTTTTTAGAGGAGAAATTAAAAACTTCGATAAAATTCCAGGCACCTACATTGTAAATGTGATTGGCTCATGGTATGGAATGACAGGATTATCAAGTACTGAATTTCAAGTAAAGGGAAACATATCCCCAATTTCAGCATTACAAGAAAAATTATCTACAGATGAGGCCAAAAAATACCTGGGTTCTAATGAAAGTGATTTTGAAAAAAACCCCATTGGTCAAACATTGTTCAAATATTATCATGGATTATTAGATGAATTAATCTTAGAACATAAAATTGCAAGAGAACCTTCAGAAGAAAAAATTAAGATAGAACAACAAAGATTGATTGCAGAAAATCTAAGAAATCAGGCAATTAATAAATTCAGGCCGGGTGTAGGCACTTATGAAGGAATTCAGTATGATTACTACATAGATAATCTCAATCCAGAGATCAGAGATCTAGTCATAAGCCAATTTAATTTTACAAAAAACAATTTTGAGGAAGCTCAAAAAATTAGGGATGAAATTCTTGCCAATGGAGGAACATATGAGGAATCCAGACAAGCATATCTAGATAAGATGTCAATCCCAAAAGAAATTCTTGAAGAATTTAATCAAGAAAAAATAAATCAAAAGTCAATAAAAGATAGAAATGAAAATCAAACCGCAGGACCAGAAAATCAATGAATAATTGATAAATTCTGTGCTCCTTTTATCCAAAATTTCACATAAAATTTGACGAAAGTAGATATTCCATTGTTTTGTCCAGGATGGAGTGAATGCATTATTCGAATTATGAATAAACACTGTCTAGGAAAAGAAATTGGTAAATTTGTTAAGAATGTAACATTAAAAGAAATACTGAAAAATTAAAAATCCATTTGCTGGGTTCAGCAATATTTTTCTTTTTCTAAACAATTTTTAATCCTAATTAGATTTAAAAAATGAAATGAAAATTTTTCATAAAGAAACATGCATTACATGTAAAAAAGCAATTGCAGAGATAGACAGAATGAAGTTAGATATGGAAAAGAGAGACTTTTTCAAAGACCCGCTATCAGAAACAGAATTAAAAAAAATCATCAAAATGTCAGGAAAGAGTCCATCGGAATTACTCAGAAAGAGAGACAAAATGTTCAAAGAGTTAGATTTAGGAAATAGTAGAGTAGCAGAATCTCAAATTATCAAATTAATGGTTAAGTATCCCGGATTGATTATGCGTCCAATAATCATTTCAGGAAACAAGGCATTTGTTGGAAATATTGATTCAAAAATTCTAAAATGATTTAAGAATTTTGTTTGAAAATTCGTATAGCTTCCAGATGAGAACAATTAGCTTTCAAACCTTTGCCATGATGAAATTTATAGAAATTTTTGAATCCAGGACATTCACAAGTATCAGATGTAACAAAATAGGATTTATCAGGATCAGATGAAGATTTTATCTGATACAAGTCATCTTCAATTTGGATAACGCCTCCACTTTTAACAAGTTTTTCTGCTTTTTTGATAGTATTTGCACTCATGGTTTATCAGAAAACATCATCATTTTTTATTCTTTAATTTTTTCATTACATTACCCCATTCCAAATCATCCCGGGCCATTGCATTCTCATAGAGAAGTTCAAAGGTCCATCCCAAAATTTCACTCCAAATCGCCTTTAGGGATTCATCATCAGTCCAGATAATGCTTGTTTTTACTGCATTCATTGCAAGAATGTTATTTCTATTCTTTACTGGATTCTTATCCCATTTTTTTAGAACCCTATCACAAAATTCTAAAATCTCAAACTTTCTTAAAATAAGTTTGTCAGGATCAAAGGTCTTTTTTTTACCCATAAATGCAGTACGATAAACTAAATTATAATATTTTAACATCTGCAATTACAGGATATTTTATAAAATCTTTAAAAGAAATGATCTCAGTAAACCAAAGGAGAAATATTTTTCAACTTTGATTAGTGCCTCAAACTCATTTTCACCTGATTTGAAGTATATAATTTTTTGAATTAGTTCAATTTTTCCATCACTTAATTCAACTTTTATCCCATAGGAATGAGAATTACTTGAAGTTAGTATCTCTTTACTGTTCCATCAGTTAGGCATCCTGTTTTTTGATCCTGTTTAAGAATAATCTGAACAGTTGTTTCAATGGTTATTTTGTCTCTGTGAGGAATAGTCAACAATAAATCACAAAACAAGAAGACTCTAAATCTTCTGATTATAAAATAAAAGAGTTTTGAAAATTACTCAAAACGATTTTTAATTTTGTTTGTGATTTTGAAAACATTCTCTGCAATAAACAGGTCTGTCGTCTTTTGGCTTGAATGGTACTTGACAATCATTTCCACAGTCACCGCATTTTGCGTCAAACATTTCTCGTGGTCTATCATCTCTCCTACCAAATCTAGAACCTCTGTCTCCACCATAGCCACCAGATCTTCCCCCAAATCTTCCACCAGGTCGTGGTGCGGGTTTGTGATTTTGAAAACATTCTCTGCAATAAACAGGTCTGTCGTCTTTTGGCTTGAATGGTACTTGACAATCATTTCCACAGTCACCGCATTTTGCGGTGAACATTTCTCTTTCTCTATCAAAGGACATGTCTTTCTAATTTGGATAAAAATTTGCCGTAATTAAACTGTGGGAAAACATCTATTGTTATAAA
>Ga0224497_10002640_pt1 | contig 10539 bp, 8 predicted proteins | sample SF_Jul11_sed_USG_4_FD_167970 | JGI IMG/M metagenome (GOLD analysis project Ga0224497, IMG submission 167970) | Sediment microbial communities from San Francisco Bay, California, United States - SF_Jul11_sed_USGS_13 | ecosystem: Environmental > Aquatic > Marine > Sediment | place: USA: California...
CACGATGGCCGACCTCGCCAACGAGGTGTGGCGCCGGCAGGTGCGACCCCTCGCGGTCGGCGCGATGATCGTCGCCGCGTTCTACACGCTCTACAACCTGCGCACGTCGCTGGTAACCGGCATCCGCAAGGCGCTCGGCAACATCGGCCTCGCGGGCGGCGGCGGCAACGACCGCACGGAAATCGACCTCGACCTCAAAAAGATCTTCGTGGGGGTCGCCGTCATGGCCGTCGCCACGTTCTTCCTGTACCTCCACTTCTCCGAATCCGTGAAGGGCGCGACGGTCCTCACGATCGTGATGGTCGTACTCGGCTTCCTGTTCGCCGCGGTGGCCGGCTACCTCGTCGCCCTGATCGGCAGCTCCAACAACCCCATCTCCGGCCTCACGCTGAGCGCGCTCCTCATCGCGGCGCTGCTCATGGTGTTCCTGGGCGTCACCGACGTCCATGGCGTGGCGGGCGTCCTGGGCGTGGCGGGCGTGGTGTGCTGCGCCGCCGGTGTCGCCGGCGACATGATGCAGGACCTCAAGGTCGGGCACATCCTCGGCGGCACGCCGTGGCGCATGGAGCTCGCCGAGATCGTCGGCGTGATCTTCGCCGCCGCGGTGCTGCCGTTCGCGCTCATCCTGCTGAACCGCGTGTACACGATTGGCTCGGCGGAGCTGCCGGCGCCGCAGGCGGGCCTGATGGCCCTCATGGCCAACGGGATCGTCGCCGGCCAGATGGCGTGGCCGCTGGTGATCGCCGGCATGTTCTTGGCCCTCGGCCTCATCCTGATCAAGGCGCCGGCTCCGATGCTGATCGCGGTCGGCATGTACCTCCCGTTTCAGTCCACGGCCGCCATCTTCGTGGGCGGCGTGATCAAGTGGGTCCTGGACGGCGCGCTCAAGCGTCGGGGGGCAACCGACGTCGAGCGGACGCGCGCCGAGAACGTCGGCGTGCTCTTGTCCTCGGGGTTCATCGCCGGCGAGTCGCTGATGGCGGTGCTGCTCGCCCTCGCCGTGATGGGCGGCGATTTCTACCCCGCGATCCTCGGCTTCCAGCGCTTCGCCGCCGGGTTCGCGGCGAACCCGTGGCTCGGGCTCATCATCTATCCCGTCATCCTGTACTTGCTCGTCTGGTTCCCGCTCTCGAAGATGCGGGACGCGCGGTTGGCGGCTACGAAGGTCTCCGATTGACCGGCGCGCGCGCGCGCGACGCGACGGCCGCCTTCCCCCGGGAGGGCGGTTTTCGTTGCGGCGCGGCGCGTCGGCCGTGAGGCGTCGCACGCGGCGTGACGCGCCCAACCTGCTCGACGTGGCGCCAATCCGCGTCGCCGACTGGGTAACGGACGGGGAGCGCCTCGTGGTCATCCGGCCGCGGCCGCGCAGTCGCGGACTCCTGCTCCCCCTCGACTGGCTCGCGTACTTCATGGCCGTCCGCCGGATCCGGCTGGACGAGGTGGGGACCGCCGCTTGGCGCCTGTTCGACGGGGCGCGTACCGTTGGGGAGGTCGCCGAGCTGGTGCGGGACCAGTTCGGCGACGCCGTGGAGCCGGCGGAGCAACGGCTGGGGCACCTCGTGCGCCTGCTTCACCGGGAGCGGCTCGTGTGCTATCGTGCGCTCGACCCACTGCCCCCGCCGGGCAGCGAGGGCCGGGAGTTGCCGCCGGAGCGCCCGCGTTGAGCGCCGGTTGACCCAACCCTTCACTCGTATCGCCCATGCAACGCGCATCCAAGGACTTCCTGCACCGCTTGCTCGACGTGCCCGGCCCGTCCGGCTTCGAGACCGCGCCGGCCACCGTGTGGCGCGAGGAGGCTGCCCGGATCGCCGACACCGTCACCGCCGACGTCTCGGGGAATTCGGCGGCCGTGCTCAACGCCGAGGGCGCTCCGCGGATCATGCTCGCCGGCCACATCGACGAAATCGGCCTCATGCTCGTGCATGTGGACGACGACGGGTTCCTCTCCTTCGGCACGATCGGGGGATGGGACAGTCAGGTCCTCGTGGGGCAGCGGGTCGTCATCGCCGCCAAACAGGGTCCCGTCCCGGGTGTCGTCGGCAAGAAGCCCATTCACCTGCTCAAAGCCGAAGAGCGCGACAAGGTCACCAAGGTCTCGGACCTGTGGATCGACATCGGGGCCAAGAGCCGCAAGGACGCGCTCGCGCGGGTTCGGGTGGGCGACCCGGCGGTGCTCACCGGGCACGCACTCGAGCTGCCCAACGGCCGGCTCGTCTCGCGCTCCATCGACAACCGCATCGGCGCGTTCGTCGTGCTCGAGGCGTTACGGCTGCTGAAACGCCGACGGCTGCGCGCCGCCGTGCACGCGGTGGCCACGGCCCAGGAGGAGATCGCGCTGTTCGGCGGCGGCGCCCGGACGAGCGCCACCGACATCGGCCCGCAGGTGGCCATCGTCGTGGACGTCACCCACGCCACCGACAACCCGGGCGCCGACAAGAAGGAGGTAGGCGACGTGCGATTGGGCGGCGGCCCCGTCCTGTCGCGCGGGTCGGCGGTCAATCCGATCGTGCTGGAGCTGCTGGTGGACACGGCGGAGCGGGAAAAGATCCCCTATACGCTGCAGGCTGCGCCGCGCGATACGGGGACGGACGCGGATGCGATTGCGACGGCGCACCGCGGGGTGGCGACGGGGCTCGTCTCGATCCCCAACCGCTACATGCACAGCCCCAACGAGATGGTGGATCTCACCGACCTGGAACGAGCGGCGAAGCTCCTGGCGGCATTCGCGCGCCGGATCACCCCGGCGCAGGACTTCATTCCGAGGTAGCGCCGCCGGCGCGGGCCTGCCGCAGCGCGGCGGTCGCCGCCGATCCCACGGTTCCCCTCCGGCCGGCGAGCGCGCGCAGCGTCTCGACGGCCGCCGGGCTGCCCGCCACCCCGAGCGCGGCGATGGCGGCGAGGCGGGGCCCCGCGGGTCGCCGCGACAGAATCCCGCCGGACGACCGAGCCGCCTTCGCGAGCGCCTGCACCGCGTCGGGCGTCCCGATCCGGCCCAGCGCCAGGAAGTACTCCGCCAGAACCTCAGGGTCCTCCTCGGCCTCCGCCGCCGTCACCAACGGCATCGCCAGCCCGCTCAGGGTCCGTCCGCCGATCTCCCTGAGCACCGCGACCCGGACCTCGGGATCGGGGTCCCCGAGCATCTTGCGCAAGTGTCCCGCCGTCTCCGGGGTACCGATCCGCGCCAGAGCGATCCCTACGGATCGCCGCACCCGCGCGTCGGCATGCGTCGCCGCGCGGCCCAGGCCCGGCACCGCCTCCCCGATCTGCAGGTCACCGGCGAGATCCGCGGCGTTACGCACCACGTACCACTCGTGGTGGTTCAGCAGGCTGGTGACCACATCCGTCCCTTCCTCCACCTGGCGCAGCGCCCGCAGGTAGGCGCGTCGCTCCGCCTGCGTCGGCGCGTCGATCAGCAGGTCCAGGAGCAGCTTCGTCCCCTGAGTCCCCGCCCGGCGCATCATCATGACGATGTCGTCGTGATACATGTCGTCGAACACGAGCGGCGCGAACCGCCGCAAAGTATCGGCGGTCAGGATGCGGCGCAGCGCGATGCCGTATACGCGCTGCACGTCCGGGTCGCGGGTGTCGGCCTCCTGTCGAATCAGGCGGAGCACCGCTTCCAGGGCCTGATTCAGCTCGTTCGTCGCCACCGCCTTGGCGATGCCCGCCTGCACTTGGTCGAGCTTCCCGAGGAGCGCCCCGGAGTCGTGTTCGTCGGCGAGTCGCGCGACGGCGGCAGCGAGCGAGTTCGCCTGGGCCATCTGCTGCCGCATCATCTCTTGGTAGGCCGCCCCCCGGGCCGCCGGGACCAGTTCGGGCAGATCGGCGCGCGCCGGTCGCGCGCCCGTCTCCACCTGCAACGCATCCGTGACCCGCACATCACGCCGCGATCGCGACCCCTCCTCGGTCTCCCGCGACACGACGACGACCCCGGTCACACCGTCGCGTCGCAGCCGGTCCTCCAGAGCGCGACCGGCGCCTGTCTGCGCCGGCGGCTCCGCAAGCGCGCGCAAGGTCTGCACGAGATCCACCGGCGAGGGACCGTGCCCGAACTGGAGCCGGGCCACCTCGTGCACGGTGAAGCGCTCGGCCAGCCGATCCAGAAACGGCGTTGGCTCTGGGATGGGGACGCCCTCGACCGTGAGCTGGTTCTCGGCGTAGGCGAGCGTGGCGCTGCGCCTGGCGAGGAGATCCACCAGCGCATGCAGCGCCGACCGATGATCGTCGGTGGTTTCCGGGCCGCGGCTCAGCAGGTCCAGCAGGCGGCCCACGAGGACGGCAATCTTGGTTTCGTCGCGCATAGCGTGTCGGGCGAACATACCGGGCAGCATCGGGCCCGGCAACGCGGCGCCGCCGGTCAGAGCACGTCGAGGTCTTCCAGGGCCTCGCGCGCGGCGCGGCGCACGTAGGGATCACGATCCTGCAGGAGCGCCTCCAGCGCCCCGATGGCGGTCGGTCCGGCAGCGATCTTCAGGCCCTCGATGGCGGCAAGTCGCGCGCCCGGACGCCGGCGCCAGAATCGCCACCCGGTGGGCTGCGCGGTCTGCACCAGGGCCTGCACGGCCGGTGCCGACCCGAGCCGGCCGAGGGCGCGACAGTACTCCACGATGGCCTGCGCGTGGCGTTCCTTCTCCAGCGCGAGCACCAGCGCGGGCGCGAGCCCTTCCAGATCGTGCCCGATGGCCGCCCCGGCCACGGTCATCCGGAGCTCGACATTGTCATCCCGCAGCACGGACGCCAGGGACTCGACCGTTTCAGCGGTGCCGATGCGCGCCAGGGCGAACGCGGCGGAACGTCGGACCCGTGAGTCGCGATGCCGCAGGGCGCGGGCGAGCGCGGGCACCGCCTCGCGCACCCGCAGTTCGCCCAGGAGATCGGCCACGTTCCGTACCACGAACCACTCGGGATGCCCCAGCATCAGGGTCACGTGCCGCACCCCTTCGCTCGTCTGTCGCAGCAGGTCGAAGTAGTGGCGTCGTTCGGGCAGCGTTTGCGCCTGTACCAGCCGCTCCAGGAGCACGTCGGTGGCCTCCGATCCACCGCGTTGCAGGGCCGCCACCGCCAGATCCCGGTCGTCCGGCACGCGGGTGCGGTCGGCCGCGACCTGGAGCATGCCCCGCCGGAGGAGCCGCTTGAGCGCAATCCCGAAGCTGTTGCGCGGACTCCCATCGGGCAGCGCGGCTTCGAGTCGCACCAGCTCACCGACGGCGCGGAGGGCGCCGGACGGGCGGCCCGCATCGAGCTCCGCGTGCACCAGCCGCCCGACGTGGGTGAGCAGGTCCAGGACGTCCGGCGCGGAGGGATCCAGCGCGAGGCTCGCGAGTGCGGTGTCGAGCGGGGTCGTGGGCCCGGTGCCGGCGGTCGCCTCCGCGAGCGCTTCCTCGCGCTCGCCGGCGTCGAACGCTTCGGTGACGCTCAGCGGCCGGCCACCGGGCGGTATCATCTCGGGATGTACTGTGAGCACCGTGACGCTGGTCGCCTGGGACGCGCGCATCCGGTCGGCAATATCCTCGCCCTCGGCGTATCCGCCCAGGCTGACCGCCAGCGCCCGGAGCAGGTGCAGCAAGTCGGCGGCCGCCGCGTTCCTGCCGATGCGGATCTCCTCCACGCCGTGGGCATCCATCTGGGTGATCAGGGTGCGAATACCGGGCAGTGTCGCCGCGACGGGCTTTCCTTCCGCCGTCAGCTGCCCGTCGGTGAGCCGCAGCGCGACAGCGGAGATCGTGGTGAGGGCGACGAGCTTGCGGAGCCCGCGCTTGTGTTCATCGGTCGCGCGTGGCCGCCCGCGCAGCGCCTCCACGGCGCGACCCAGGGTGATGGCGAAGTTGTCGAGGTTGAGCATGGCAACAGTTCAAACAATATCCGGGCGCCGCGGACGGGGGCAAACCGGCCCCGCCCGAGGATTCACCCGGACCGTGGAGGTCGACCGCCCCTCCCGGTTACCTTTGCAGGGGTCCCGGGCGGCCATGCCTCAGCGCTCGGCACGGGCCCTGGACCACCGTCATCAACCCCCGAAAGCGCAGGGTATCTCATGCTGGCACGCGCACTTGTCGTCTCCACACTCGCCGTGGTCGTCGCGGCCGGGCCGCTCGCCGCCCAGCGCGGATCGCCCCGGCGCGTTCAGGCCGACATCGCGTTCTTGGCCGCCGATGCTCGGGAGGGGCGCGGGGTCGGCACCGGCGGCCTGGAGGCCGCGGCCGAATACATCGCCCGCGAGTTCGCCCGGATCGGCCTGACGCAGCCCTCCGACAGCGGCTTCTTCCAGCCGTTCACCATCGACTCCAGCGCGCCGGCCGCCGCGCACAGCGGGCTCGGAGGAGCCGCGGTGAAGAACGTCGTGGGCATTCTGCCTGGCCGCGGCGCCCTCGCCGGCCAGGTGGTGGTCCTCGGCGCGCATTACGACCATCTCGGGCGCGGGGGCCGCATGGTTGGCAGCCTCGATCCCGACAGCGTGGGCGTGACCCACAACGGCGCCGACGACAACGCCTCCGGTTCCGCCGCCCTGCTCGAGACCGCGCGCCTGCTGCGCGGCCGCCTGCGGGGCGATCGGCGGACGATCGTGTTCGTGGCCTTTACCGCCGAGGAAATCGGGACGATCGGATCCAACTACTACGTGAAGCACCCGGTCCTGCCCATGGACTCAACCGTCGTGATGTTGAACTTCGACATGGTGGGACGCCTGCGGGAGCAGAAGCTGCTCGCGCTCGGGGCGGAAACGGCGCCCGAGTTCCCGCATCTCCTGGATTCGCTCAACACCACGTACCGGTTCGATCTCCGCGCGTCCGGCGACGGCTGGGGACGGAGCGACCAGCAGGAGTTCTACGCGGTGGGCATTCCGGTCATCCACTTCTTCACCGACACCCACGAGGACTACCATCGGGTGACGGACGATCCCGAGACGATCAACGCCGACGGGCTGGCCATGATCGCCACGTACGCGGCCGACCTCACGACCGCGCTCGCGACGCGCCCCGAGCGGCTCACCTACATCAGCATCCCGCGGCCGGCCCCGGTCGCCGCGGGCGCGCGGGCATCGCTCGGTACGATCCCCGACATGGCCAGCTCGCCCGGTGGCGTTCGCCTGACCGGTGTCCGCGAGGGCAGCCCCGCTGCCACGGCCGGCATCCAGGGTGGAGACATCATTACCCGGATCGGGGAGTACGAGGTGAAGGACCTGTACGACATGCAAAACGCACTCGTGAAGCTGAGCCCCGGCGACGTCGTCGACGTCGTGGTGCGCCGCGGCGAGGAGACGAAGACGGTTCGGGTCACGCTTGGCGGGGGTCGTGAATAGGCCGGTCCTCGACGCCGACGGCATCGTGCGCGCGCTGCACGGCGCGTTCACGCGCGACGCCAGCCGGCAGGAGCTCCTGGAGATGACGGCCAGCCGCATCCGGGCGGCTGGCCCGCCGTACACGGGGGTCTACCTCTACATGCTGCACGCCGACGAGCTAGTGCTCGAGGCTCATGACGGCCGCCCCACCGACCATACCCGGATTCCGGTCGGCCGGGGCATCTGCGGGCGGGCGGTGGCGGAAGGCCATGACCTGAACGTGCCGGACGTCACCGCGACGGATGACTATCTCGCCTGCAGCGTCGAGACGCGGGCCGAGTTGGTCGTGCTCATCCGCCGGCACAACGAGATCCTGGGCCAGATCGACATCGACAGCGACATCCCCAACGCCTTCGACGCGGTGGAGGAGCGGGCCGTCAAGACCGTCGCGGACGCGCTGGCGGTACTGCTCTGACCGGCGGGGACAGCGTGGAGGGAGCCGTCGTCGTGAACGGTGTCGAGCTGTTCACGCGGCGCGTGGGTTCCGGACCGGGACCCGTGGTGTTGCACGGCGGGCCGGGGGCGCACCACGATTATCTCCTTCCTCAGTTTGACCGCCTCGTCGACGGTCGCAGCCTGCGGTACTACGATCAGCGCGGGGGCGGCCGCTCGCCGGTCGGTCGCGAGGTCCCCGTGGGCTGGCGCGAGCACGTGCGCGATCTCGACGCACTGCTTGCGACCTGGACGCTGCGACCCGCCACCCTGATCGGGTACTCCTGGGGCGGACTGCTCGCCCTGCTCTATGCGATCGCGCACCCCGATCGCGTCGCCCGGCTCGCGCTCGTCTGTCCCGCCCCGGCGACGGCCCAGGACCGGCGGCGCTTCGAGGCAGCGTTTGCCGAGCGGTCGCGCGCGCCCGCGATCGCCGCGGCGCGCGACGCGCTGCAGGCGTCCGGCCTGCGCGAGCAAGATCCGGACGCGTACCGGCGGCGCGCCTTCGAGCTGTCGGTGGCAGGCTATTTCCACGACCCCGAACGCGTCCGGGACCTCACGCCGTTCCGTCTGACGGGCCGCACGCAGCAGGCTGTGTGGGACAGCCTCGGCGACTACGACTTGCGCGGTGCGCTGGAGCGGCTGGCGGTCCCCGCCCGGATCTTCGCCGGCCGCCACGATCCCATCCCGATGGAGGCCACGCGCGATGCCGCGGCGCGGCTCAACGCCGACCTCGTCGTCTTCGATCGCTCCGGCCACTGCCCGCACGTGGAAGAGCCGGACCGCTTTGCCGAAGCGGTGGGAGACTGGCTCTCGCGGGCATGAGTCGGATCACCCCGTTCGAGCTGGTGTTCCGACCACTCGTGCCGGATCTGGTGACCCTGCGCAGCGCCATTGAGGGGGCGGGTCCCGAGGCGCGCGAGTGGCGTCGGTTTGGGGCACTGCCAGAGGTGCAGCGTCTGCTCGAGCGTCTCGTCCCGGCCAACGCACCGGCGATGACCGGTGCGTACCTGGCGTTGCTGTTTGCGGCGTTTCGCTACTGGGAGGCCGGCGAGCGGCTCGCGGCGGCGCCGCGCGCGCGGCTCGAGCCGGCGCTGGACCGGCCCGTGCCGTCGGGACCGCCCTCCGTCGCCGGGGGTGCCTGCTACGTGCAGCTGCCCCCTCACTGGTTTTGGGGGCAAGCGACGCCCGGCGGTCCACACGAGCCGTTCGACGGGTTCTTCGTGGTGCCGTCCGCTGACCGCCGCGAGACGACGATCGTGGCCGTGCTCGGCTTGCGGGAGGAGCGGCGCGGCTTCACCCAGGTGACGGTCCAGTCTGCGGCCGACGACTTCACCGCCGCTGGCGCCGAGCGCCGCACACCCACATTCGCACCGGTGATGGAGGGCGGCGCCGCGGCGGGGTTCCGTTCGGTCGTCACCGCCGCGGAGTTGCTGACACTCGCCCGCCTCGCTTGTCTCGCCGCCGGCGAGTAGGTTGCCGGCACGGCCATGGACCACCACGACATCGCCCGGGTGCTCGGAGAGATCGCCGCCCTGCTGGAGCTTCAGGGCGAGAATCCGTTCCGCGTGCGAGCCTACCGGACGGCGGCGCGGACCCTGAGCGCCTACGGCGGCGATCTGCGCGAGGCCCGCGCCGCGGGAGCGCTGCCCGAGCTGCGCGGATTGGGACCGGCGACATTGGAGATGGTCGAGGAGCTGCTCGACACGGGGACGTGTCGCATGCTCGAGGACCTGCGCGATCAGGTGCCGCCGGGGCTGGTCGACATGCTGCGCATCGCCGGACTCGGTGTCGCCAAGGTCCGGCAGATTCACAACAGTCTGCAGGTCGATTCCCTTGGCGAGTTGGAGGTCGCCGCGCGGGACGGGCGGCTCGCGAGCCTGCCCCGCTTCGGATGGAAGACCGCCGAGAAGATCCTCAAGGGCATCCAGTTTTTGCGGCAGGCGGACGGGGCCCTACTCGTGCATCACGCGCGGGCGGCCGCCGCCGAGTTGGTGGGTGTACTCGAGGCGCTGCCGGAGGTCGTCGCCGTGCACCGGGCCGGGAGCCTGCGACGGGGCACGGAGCTAGTGCGGGATCTCGACCTCGTCGTGGTGGCCCGGGACGCGCCGGCGAGCCTGGCCGAGCGCCTGCGCGAGGGGCGGGTCGCGGAGTTCACGCAGGCGAGCGAGACCGCGATCACGCTCCGACTGACCGGCGGGACGGTGGTGGATCTCTTTCCCTGCACGCCAGACCGGCTGGGGTTCGTCCTGCTGCGGGCCACCGGCAGTGAGCCGCACCTGCAACAGCTCGCCGCGCGCGCCGCCGCGCGAGGACTTCGCTGGACGGCCGAGGGGCTCGTGCGGAGCGATCGTCCGCTCGCGGCACCGACGGAGGATGCGGTCTATGCAGCCCTGGGGCTCCCCTGGATTCCGCCGGAACTGCGGGAAGGACGCGGTGAGGTGGACGCCGCGGCGGCGGGACGGCTGCCGTGCCTGGTCGAGCGGCGCGACTTGCGGGGGTTCCTGCACTGTCACTCCGCGTATTCCGATGGCGCCGACACGATCGCGGTGTGGGCCGACGCGGCCCGCGCCGAAGGCTACGACTATCTGGGACTCACCGACCACAGCCCGGCGACGGCGTTCACCGGGGGCCTGGCCGCCGAGGCGATCCCGCGGCAGCATGCGGAGATCGACGCGGCCAACGCTCGGGGCAGCGGTGCCCGCGTGCTGAAGGGGGTGGAAGCCGACATCCTCGAGGACGGTACCCTCGACTACGCCCCGGCCGTCCGGCGC